>Ga0307517_10003854_pt1 | contig 23260 bp, 11 predicted proteins | sample 23_EM_MG_FD_194515 | JGI IMG/M metagenome (GOLD analysis project Ga0307517, IMG submission 194515) | Populus trichocarpa ectomycorrhiza microbial communities from riparian zone in the Pacific Northwest, United States - 23_EM | ecosystem: Host-associated > Plants > Roots > Unclassified | place...
CTTGTATGAGTGGCAGAGAAGATATCCCCGGAGAGAAGGCTGAAGTTGTTCTTAAGTCACATTTATGAAAGATAAAGTGATTTACTGGTTTTGTCTGTGCGAATTTGGTGAGAAATAAAGCATGGAGACAGCAATCATAAAAAGAATGGCTTGAGCTTAAATGTCAAACTCTAGGCTTAACTCATTAACTGGATAGAAAAAGCTAAGAATAGAGGGTGGTGTTGTTCCATCAGAGTGACGTATTATTCCTTGGAAAAACTATAATGTTATACATCAATAATTATTTATCCTAAAAATAAAGTGAATATCATATAAATACAAAAGCAATCGAATAATTGATATTATTGGAAACAAATAACATTACTCTTGGATAATGGCTGGTAAAAGAAAATCTGGACTAAAAAGAAAATAAATGAGAGAAATTTAATTAAATTTAAGCTCATAACAAACAAAAAAAAACATTCGACTTTAATTTATTGATCTAAAAAAAACAGAACAGTCTCGTTGGTTGAATGTGTTGGAACTTTATTTTTAATGGGCAAACTATAAGAAATTAGAATTTTGGAAAAATAAGTAATCAATCAAGGACGAAATTCCCTTTTAATTCAGCAAAAAATCGAAATTACCTGCATGGCGAACTTTTTGATGAAGCTCCAAGCTTTCAATCTTTGGAAAGACCTCTCCACACTGAGTGCAAGCGCTTATTGTAGTTCTTGCAGATGGGTATCTGAGTTTTAAGCCCAAAGTTAATAAATAACAGTAGTCTATGTTCTTTGTTTTTGTTATCGAAGAGAAAATGAGAAATTAAGAGGAAAATGAAAGTGCTGTGTACCTGCTAGGGTCAACGATCATGTGGCATTCATAACAGCCTGAAAGCTTCCTAAATTGCATGCCTCTAGACGACGACGAGCACGTTACACCACTGTTGGATCTCCCTGAACTCGTCAGTGACCGAGTTGATGATGACCCAGTACTAACACCTTTCCGACTTAGTAGCCCAGTTTCTTGACCCAGTGTGCTACTTTCAGGTGAGTTATCAGCTCTATGAACAACCCTTGTGTTGCCATGAACAACGTCTTTGAAACTACATATTGAGCTGCAAGAAGATCCTAGTTTTGAGTATCCAATGGGGTTCTTTGATGGGTCGTGTACTCTCGACCCCTCGATCTGTTTGCAGGTCAGTAGGTTCTTGATTTGGTCCCATGAAGATGGTTGCTTTTCCTTTTCCTTTTCCTTTTGCAGCTTTCGCTTGCACCTGGATGGTTGTTTTTGACGATTCTCTTTGTGTTCTTGTAAGAAAGTAAGTGCAGCCATCACAAGCAAAGAAGAAAATAAAAGACAAGAGTAGCGGATAGAGTTCTCTGCTAATTATGTCATGGGAGGGAGAGGGCTTGAGACAATGAGAGAGTTTTGTGCAATGGAGGGGGGTCCGAGACAGGTAATAAGGAGGCAGATAGAGTGTGTTATGGTGGGTCTGGCTTTGTTTATTTACTTCACTTTTTTGTGTCAAGTACTGTTTTTTTCACACAAGCGAGGGTGCCTTTTGGAGAACTAATCCTGTCTTGATGGTTGACCATTTTGTGACTGGGTCGAGTATATATAGAAGGTTCGCCATGTCGTTTAGGGCCATTTGATGAGTGCTGTGAGCCTGTAACCCACTGTTTAGAATTGGGAGGATAAGGTGGATACAACACATGTTATGTTGTTGGACGGCTTGCTATTTGGCTATTCTTGCAGAGAAAACATGTTTGTCTTCAACGAGTGATCGATCGATCCCATCGTTGGAGCCATTGTTCCCTCGTATCGTTTCATTTCCTTTCGTCTTCTTCCTTGGAATGTGCAAAGATTACGTTGACAGAAGAGAATAGAGAGCTGGCCTCGGTGCTAAAATGATGGGAACCATCCACTTGGACCGAGACCATTCAAGAAAAAGTTTAATCTAACAGCGAAAGTTGAGCAAACGTGAGAGCCCTCAGTGGATTCTTACTTTAGTGATTAAAAGTGGAATAATAAATGTTTGATGTGCTAATAGTATACTTACGGGCACAATTTGACGATGACAACCACTCTTCTTCTACATGGTCCTCTTTAGGATTCAAATTTACAGCGTCTTTTCCCTTTCCCCTCCCTCCACCTTAGCAGCTAGCAATTACCATATTTAATTGACAAAAATCAATACCAGCCTATGAAGTTACTTGTCTACTGTTACTTATCTAAGGAGAAGGGGCCTTGAATTTTCAGAATATTCGTTCTGGTCCTTTTTAATTTTATCAGTTCAGGTTTATCCTCGTCTTTTTAGATGTTTGCCCCATACTTGCTGAAATCTTTTTATCCCCCCCATTTCTGAATCTTAACTCCGCCCCTGGCAATCATAATTGGTTTTGTTGTTGTAGATGCCTTGGCTTTCTTTGAATCGTCTCTTTTATACCTTTCCTAACTTATTAATGATCATGTACTTGCCAACCTTTCTACTAACTCTTCCCACGTTTTTTAGCGGCCGAGCTTTTAACCCCATGATTTGTAGTCGCCTGTTGTTGGTTTCCACATCTTTCACCTGAATTCCAACCACCAGTCCAATCGATCCCTATTCTCCTATATATCGGCATTTGCCGTTTTGCACCCTTCAGTCTCAGTGCAGGTCTGCAGTTCCCTGGCTTAAGAAACTCCGATTGTTAGGCTTACATGGGTCTCTTTGAATTACGTGGGCCTCTTTTACCTTTAAATCACTAATGAAACGGACTGCAATCTAGCTCGTTTGGATCGGTTAGTTTCATGGATATAACAGGGTGAAAAGGTTCTTAAGTGCATGGAGCAACTTCCATAAAATACGCCTACAGGATGAAAAGGTTCTTAAATTGAACTGGTAAAGCAACTTGTTGATTTGTTGGACAAAATAAATGATTTTCATACAAGCCAATGAAACACTTCCTACGTATCGATCCACACACTCCTGCAATATAGACTTGCCTCTCATTACTTCTTGAGGTTGATGACTTTACTGCAGAACTGCATACAAGTAAACAAAAAACTCGGTCTAGTGGGCATTTCCTATCATATATTAAGCCGATATTCTCTAGAGGTGTGGACATTTGGGTTGTTTTACGCATCAAAGCATAGGCCAGTGGGGTACAGATTCCTAAGGAAGCAAAAGGTAAGGCGTATGAGCCAAAGAGACATCATGTAAAACAAGGAGAAAGAATAGAAATCCTTGTAGGCTGTAGTAAAACGCATCTTTCTATGTCCATGTCTCCGGCTATCCACTTCCCTGGACAACATGAACAACGTGCCCCCGTTTCCTCCTGCAATGCCGAAAGCAACCTAGCTAGCAGTCACTTCAACCCTGGGCAGCGTTGCCTGTCACCACTTGGCTTCAGGGCTCGTCAGAATCCTAGGCTAAATGATCTCAATCCACAGTTCAATGCTTCGATCCACCCGGAGTTTACACACACACACACAATCTGATTTCTTACGACAGGAAACGTATTATCAAATTTTTATGTCTGCATAGGTACATGTAACAGACGTGATAATTGAGCTCAATAACAATAACAATTTTATTGAATAAAAAAAAATAACTATAAAAGAAAAGAAGAAAATTAAAGTTTGTATTTTAATTGTACATGAATACAATTTAGATAGAAAAGAAGAACAAATTCAAATTTAAAAGATTTTAATATGATAACCTTAAATTTAAATTTAAATAGAAGAAAATTAAAGTTTGTATTGTTACGAGATGTATGTATCTTTTGTATATATGTAATGAGAATCAAACAGAAAATAAAAATGGCAGAGAATAATAAGAAAAAAGGCATCTTCGTGAGAGTTGTTAGAAGTCAGATGTAGATTTGGCCAACCATTCGCTTAATAAGAAAAAAATAAATAGAAAATGCGGTGTTCCCTTGTCGTCTACAAATCAAGAGAACCAAATCACTCTGTATCTGATCCATTAATATGGTACAATTATTATTAAATAAACAAAAATAATTTCCCACCAAAATAACTAACTGAGATGATCATAATCTTGCAAGCACAACAAGTTTTTTTTAATCTTATTCGTTAATCAAGACCTAGTCACTAAAATATTGCAGACATGGCTCCATATGCTATTAGAGAATTAATTAATTAATCACTTTATAATTTATGGAACTGGTAATGTGTCTGCTAGCTTTCCCCACTAATTAATCACGTAAATCTCCATATATCTGCTGATGAATTTTAAAATATTAACTTGGTGGTTGGTGTTCTTAATGCATGATAATAATTAAATCTCTAGCTCCATCCTTTGCCTTGAATTCAGCATACAAGCATAACTACTTCACTACCTTCAGTATTCAAGGCCGTGTGTGATATTTTTCTCTGCCTAAGCCCTAATGCTTGATATATCCCATGTGCATCGTCACTGTATTCTCCCAGTATTAGTTGGAACATCACGTTCTTTGCAAAGAGACAAAGGCAAATGAAGCTATAGAACTACTAGTAGCTCACAAGATTACTATGGGGCACTGACCCTCTCTGTTGTGATCATACACTGCAAGTTATAATAAAAATAATTTGACTTGAATGCTAGCTTCCCACGTTTCATGGGAACAGGAGTGTTTGGGCACTGCGTTCCCTTAAAATTTTATTTTTATTTAAAATAATTTTTTTGTACAGCATGAGGAGAAAAGGCATGGTTGCAATTCTAAACCAGAGGCATCATGCCATTTCTTCGAAAATACTCCCGGATTTTTTCTGACGGGCTTTGAAGCATAAAAATTAGCTTATCTGTAATTTGCGCTATGCTTGGAAACGCGGCTGCCCCGGCGCATCCGTATTCTCAAACAAGTATTCGGACAAGAATATTCCACTGTTTTTGCTTCGGGTTAGGATCTGAATTCATTTTTTATTTTCCTCTTTGTCATAGACAGATCCTCCGACTCACATCACTAGTCAGGCAGTAAAAACATTATCCAACAGTAATTAATTTTTTTAATTCTTAACTCAGTCAAAACATTCAACTATTTTTTTTCAAAATCATGTCGTTTCAATTTTATTTTTTTTGAAATAACCCATTTTGAATTAACACGGGTTAAGTGAACCAATCCATAAATCAGGTCTTGACCGAGTTTGGGTCTTGTAATTTATGATTTATGATGATTTTTCAAATAGATTACTTTGGATACCACATACAAGAGGGCTCCAAATTTATTCAGAGTGGGTTACTACAGGCCCACATCAAGAGATTCAAAACTAGTATCTCTTCCAAGACGGGCCAACACTAGACTTTTCATGATCCCATAAATATTGGGCTCGCTAGTTTTGAACCTCCCACGGTTAGCACTTAAACCCTAATTCCTTGGGATTTATGCCCCCTTCGAAAATTTCGAATAAAATCAGTCGCTGCTTGAATGCTCCACTGCGGCAAATTCAAGCAATAGAGAGTACCAATTCTGTTGCTTTGTTCTGTATTCTTTCAATTCTTAAAAATCACAATAAGGGGCCAAACATGTCCCAAAATAGCATCCAGTCAAATTCAATTCAAAACCCTAGAGTAACCTGGGAAGGTTGCAGTGTCTTGCTCGACATTAACGACGGCGACCGCCTTGTTTTTGCTCGATTAACAGCTGGCTCGTAAGTTTTTTTTGCTTTTTTTTTTTTGTTTTATTCTTACAATTAATAAATGCTTATGTTTTTTTTTTTTCATTTCTTTTTTGAAATTTGTAGGACATTGAAAATTGGAAATAAGAATTTCTCTTTACGGCCCTTGATTGGATGCCCCTTCGGTTCTTCTTTTCAAATTGAGAATGGGACTGAAGGGCTTTGTTTATGTAGGTTTGTTCCTTCCACAGAAGTAGGTATTGTGCTTGAGCTCTTGTTTAATTGTTTAATCATGGATTAATTAAGAGCTTTGTCTTGGTTTGCTGATTATTTTTTTTTAATATTTGTTGGCAGATAATAATGATCAAGAAAAAGGAGGATCTCAAATAATGGACGAATGTAGGGATAATCGAGCTATTGTTGATAATAATGAAGCCCAGACCCTAACTAGTGGAGACATAGATGAAATGCGGAGGTGATTTGCGTAATTTTTTATGATTTTATTCTCGAATGCGGGTTAAAACGTTGATGCCATAGCTTATAGTTTTTGTCAGCATGATTTGCAATCTTGTTTCTTTAAGATAGGAATCATAAACTTTGTTTGGTGCAGGCAGGGTGTGAAAGGTGATGAGATAATTGAAGCTCTCATTGCCAATAGTGCAACATATGAGAAAAAAACAACATTTTCTCAAGTAAGTTTGATGTTGGAATGGATGAAGTTTTGTTGGGCCAAAAGGGCTTTGATTGATATGCTGATGTACTGTGTGGTTGCAGGAGAAATATAGGATTAAGAAGCAAAAAAAGTATGCCCCTAGAGTACTTCTGAGGCGACCTTCTGCTAGAAGGTAATCTCTTGCTTCATCTCTAGTTAGTTTATTTTTTTGTCACCTCATTGGCATTGGCTGAATTGCTCTTTAACTAAGTCCTGTTTTGTAATTTTATGATAAGCTTCATCAAGGAAAAAATGGGCTTAAAGTTTGGTGAAAGCTGTTTGAAAATGTCAAGTAACCTGATTTTATAACTGACATATTATTATTCTTGTTTATTTCAGCATATGCGAGGCGTACTTCAAGAAATATCCACATAGAATCGGGTAGTTTTATGTTATTAGTTAACTAAATGATTTAAGTTATTTGATTTTAGTTTCTAAAAATTTTCTTTGTTCAGGATTTTGTTAGTTTATTTGATATCATTTTAAAGCATTTTCATTCTGCATCCATTCCCTGAAGTTGAACATTGAAAGAGAGACTATCTAGCTTAGGGTTTTTAAGTAGTTACAAGACATAGATTGAAAAATTACAGCATAGGTGAGGGATGATTGAAAGATTATGGCAAAAAAAACCAGCATGACCATTGGGTATCTTAGATCAATTACCATAAGAGTTTCTTTTAATAAAAGTAGAGGATTGAAGGGGTGGATAATTTTCAAATTATGTAAATAGGAAATAGCTTTATGAATATCAGTATGATTCATGGTTTGTTGGTTGTTCTCATTTAGATGTATGTGGTCTATACTGTTTCGTTGGTATCTGAATTCTCTGCCTTCAATACAGATTCCTGCGAGTAGATGCATTATCCCTGTTGCTTTCACTTGCTAATGTTACTGCAAACTCTGACATCCTGTTAGTGGATATGGTTGGTGGCCTTCTTACTGGTGCTGTGGCAGAGCGTTTAGGAGGTTTGATCTCTGATTTCATCTGAAAAGCCCTTTCAATTCTATAGCCTTATAAAGCTGTTTGCTTTATGTAGTAAAAGAGAAATACCACCAAGAAAGGAAAAACCAAGCTGTTTGCTTTAATTATGTTTCTGTTATTCCTCAATTATCCTTTTGACAGGATTCAATATATGATAACTTTTAAATTTTCAAACCAACAAATAAATGAAAAAGAAAGAAAACGAAAGTGTTATTATACCCTTGCCACAATCATGAATGTATCTTCTTACATGTGTTTTCTTAGCTTAAACCACTGTAGTTTGCCAGATGTAATTTCTGGTTGTGAATGATGTTATTTGTTTAGCAGGTACAGGTTACGTTTGCAATACATATCTTGGAAGTACACCGTATCCTGTGGAGATAGTCAGAACATTCAACTTTGATAATGAAATCTGCAAAAGGTACTTTGTGTTGTTAGTTTCATCATAGTTTCAGAAAGTGGAGATACACGACTCGCTTATGGGAAAAAATGATCTGTGTTGCCTCGTTTTTCAAAAATAGTTGAGAAAGCATAGGGTTCTTTTTGGTATGTTGAACCGGACAAGACAGGTTCTGATATGTTTGGTGCATACTTTGGACATGACTGGACAAGTTGTGAAGTATTTAATGCACATTTTGAATCCTTGTCATGTCTTGAGTTGTCCCAGGGCAAAATTCTAGTCCCACCATAAGGGGTGGAACAAGCTTGTCTAATATCACAGACAAAAAATATCATTTCTCAATTTTTCATATTATCCACTATTTTATCACTCATTTATTTTTTAATTTGGTAGACTAAAATTTGACCAAATTTATTAAAATGAATATTTACATATAGAGGCTTAATTGCAAAAACCTTTTGATTTAGAGACTAAGTTGTAATTATCATAAAATTAGAGGATCAAGAAAATTACAAGGACTAAAATGTCATAAAAATAAAATACAGGGACCAAAATAAATTGTTGAAAAAACTCAAAGACCAGAATGAACTTTTGCAAAAAAAATTATCTTGCCTTATCCAATGTGCTCCAAACACAAGACAGGAATATGTATTGTCCAGTCTAGTGTAGTCCAATCCAATTTCATCAACTACCCAGTTCAGTCCATTTCCATTTATATTGTCTAGTGACTAGTCCAGTCTAGCATACCAAAAACATCCTAGTTATTGTTTAATATGAAGCAGCTGGGACTTCTATGTAGAATTATTTGATATGATAGCCCTTCCTGGTCAGCGACAGGAGATTTTAATATTCATAGGATCAGCATGACTCTTGCTTAGCCTCTTCTATATAAGAGATCCTCCGGATTCAACGTTGCTTTCATCTTTTGTTTCTGGCATATTCTCTTTGATTATGTTTTCTATTTAAACACAGGAATTTCATTTAAAGGAATTAATATTTTCTTTCCAGGATTGTGCGGGCTCCTCTGCGTGACCTCTGTTTAGACCAAATTGGAACATCCGAGATAATTGATGCCAGCAATGCAGAATTAAATGTTAGCGTTGTTTTGCTCATTGCCAGAGTATGTTTTTATCTTGCACTCCAGTAACTGTTTTGGAGAATCAATTCTTGTAGGGCCAAACCTCCATCAACATGGAAGAAATGTCTCTTCCATCCAACCACGAGGCTGTGGATTCAGAGACTATTGTCTCTCCACAAAGTAAAATGGGCAAACCCCCTAAAGCTGGCGAAAAGGCATCAGAAGAAGCCATTAAGTCATGGAAGGAAAATGGGTTCTCTAGGTAGCTAGATGTGAATAATTTGTTTATTAGTCAATAGAATCTATAAATGGATATTTTCTATTTCAACATTTTTTTAGTTTTCAAGCATAGTCAATAATTCTAGCTCACTCTGTGTGCAGTCTAATAATTGCTGCGCCAGATGCAGATGCTTGGAGCTTAGCCAAGGATCTACTGCCACTTCTATCATATTCAGCACCATTTGCTATCTACCACCAGTATCTTCAGGTCATTTGATTCAAATTCTTGAGATTTGTTCAACTTAAGACTTGCTAATGCATTATTTTCTATATTAGATGGCAGTTTATTAATAATTAATGCTAGAGATTTTTGTAGTATTACTGGATAGGCTTTCACTCATGGTAGAATATTTTCTTAATTGCTATTCTTGTTCGAATGCAGCCACTTGCAACATGCATGCACAATTTACAGCAGGGGAAAATGGCAATTGGTTTGCAAATTTCAGAACCTTGGCTACGTGAATATCAGGTTTGTTGGCTACATTTGTGATAAATTTGGAAAACTTTTCTGTCTACTTTTTGCATGGCTGTTGATGTTTTAGTTTGAAGTTTGGAATTTGGAATTTGTGGGGGAAATAGAAATGGGAGTTTTCAAACAGAATCATATTATATGCTTCTTCCCCTTGATATCTATTCTCGAGGAGTAGAAGCAGAGAGTATTGAAGATACAGTGATTCAATATTCCCTGGTGTTTTCTGATGCAAATGCAGGTTCTTCCATCAAGAACTCATCCATTGATGCAGATGAGTGCCTTTGGGGGTTACATTCTCAGTGGGACCAAGATATGTAGCAGTAGCTAATCTGGACTCCCAGATAATAGTACATCAAACCTAGCTCCTTCGTGCATGTTAGCTGCTTGTTGGCAAGCAAAATACCTGCCCATGAAATGGAAACCTGCAGCTCTGCATGTTGAGTTTTTTTAGACAGGATTGCAATATGGTTTCTGTAGCTTGATTTTTTCTCCTGCCCGATCTTGCACTTGCAAGACGTGGCAACTTGCTGTTTCATGCAAGTTATATTTTGTGATTTCAAGACGGAACAAATCAGATTTTTAGGCTGCCCACCTGTGTACTTCGGTATTAAATATAATTTCTGGAAGTGTTTAGGGTCATGATTCATCCCGCCTTACACGAATAGCCTGTTTGGCCCTGTTTTTATGTTCGTTGTGATGAGTTTTGAAATTAAATATATCAAACTATTTAATATGTTGTTAGTAAGCTATTTAAATTAAAATTAATATTAAGGATATAATTAAAATTAAATAATTTTTAAAAAGAAATTAAAACTTTCTTAAAAAATAAGTTCTTTCTTTTTGAAACACACAAATATTAGATATAAAAAAACACAAAATAAAATGGAGGCTATGATCAAACATTACATAGCTTTTTTTAAATAATTTAATTAAAAATCTAATATACTTGAAATAAAATAATTGAAGTTGAATACTATATATAAAACAAAAGTTATTTAAACTAATTAATTTTTAAATATTTATGATTATTTTTTTAAGTAAAATAAGTAGCTTTTCATCTCAAAAATCATCACTTTTCATCTCAAAAATCATCACTTTTCATACTTTTAAATTATAAGCTAATATACCTTTAAACTGATTTTATAAAAATTATCTTTCACTTTAAGAAAAATTAAACAACTAATTTTTAAAATTCTAATCAAATATGTTTTTTTTTTCTAATATAACTTCAAAGCAAAACTCTAAAAGAACCAATAGGAAAAAATATTTCAGTTTCCTTAAACGGGTTCCCAAAAAATATTTAAAAAAGGAAAGATCCACATGTGGCCCTTGATCGTCAAGAGTTTCCTGACAATTCTAATTTAGAAACTTCACGCAAAAATAAAATGAATATACATCAACATGTGAAATTCGATTTCCTAGAAGTAGAAATGTTATCTCCTTTTATTTCTCTCTGTGAAAACTTTTGTATTATAGACATGAAAAAAATGAATTCTATATTTTCAAAATAGCATTTTATTTATAAAAATTACCAAATTAGTACTTTAATAATTCAAGATCCTTCCCCATCAAATTTAACAACACACAATTAATAATAATAAAAAAGTGATGTCATTTAATAGGACAAATGTCGAATATATCCCTGAAGTATCACCACAAATCTGCACCCAAATTGGTTTTTATATTAATTTTATTATCATATTATATTATTTTGATTTTTTAATAAGAACTTCTGTTACAATCACTCAATGGGAAGTGTTAATATTTTTTATAAAATTATTTCATTTTTAATAAAAAAAAATATAATATGAATGAAACATTAATGAAAAGTCTTAAAAATATATGAAAGTCGTTAATTATAATTTTTTAAAATTTTTTGACAAAGTTAGGCCTACTTACACAGCTGAGCTGGTGTTTTATGGGTTTGTCTTATTTAATATCAATATTTCAAAATTAGGGTTTATCCAATAGAAAAGCCCAGCCCAATCCAAGCCGAAAATATTTATAGAAGAGGGGCATCCAATCCAACTGCCAACAAAAGGCGGGCGTACGCATTCGAAACTCACTTCCTCACCGCTTCTCCCCTACGATTCTCAAATCCCTCTCTCCCGGCAACTGCCGTGTTCTTCCCATCCTCTCTAATCCTTCCGTTCCTAAATACGTTTCTCCCTCCTCCACCTCCCTTTAATTACCTCCTTCTCTTTCTCTAATCACCGCCTTTTTTACACTCAAATTCCTCCCCTTCCTTTCCCTCCAAACACTCTCTCAAGAACCCCTCTTTCCCTCCCTCTCTTCATGGCGAACGCCAGCGAAGATCCGAACCGGACAATCAATCCATCGCAATTTCACTTTCATTTACTTCACTCTCATTCTCACTTTCAAAATCAGAATTTATTTTCTTCTTCAAATAATTCAACTCCTTCAAATCGACTGTTCCCTTCCTCTTTCCGAAAACCTCACCACCTGCCTCCTCCTCCTCCTGATAACAACAAAACTCCTATCGGCTTTCAATTCCATAGTTCCAACACGCATTCTGCATTTCGTGACGTTGCGGTTAGTTAGTTTTACTCTTCTCGTCCTTTCTTTTCCTTAAATTATTTTTCTGCTTGAATTCGTATAATTATTGATTGATATTCATTGCAACTATTTTTATTGTTTAATTTTTTTATATATATACTCGATCGAAGCTTTTTTTTTTAAAAAAAAAAAAAATTGAGCTCGTAATTAAAATAATAATTTTCTTCCGTGAAGAAAATATTTAGTTATTGCAGATATGAAAACTCTCTAGCTTTAATAAGAAACACCGAAAATTGCAAAAACAACGTAACTATGACTACCTAATGCGCTAGGCGGTTCGGTGTATTTGAGACAAGTGTCGTATTTTAATTAAGGTTGCACTAGAATTTGTTGTCTAGAGATTAAATTAAGTTGCAATTCAATTACAAATTGTATGATATTTATTACAGCTGGGAATAAAAAGTGAAAGTGATGATCATGAGGTTTGGACTAATAGAGATGCCGCTTTCCCTGCGCAAAGTGATATAGTTACTGATATAACTCTTGCTCCTCGGTCATCTTCTGGGGGTAAGCATAAAAATAAGTCAAGGGTTCCGAAACATGCCAAATCAGTGACTCAAAGAATGAATGCTGGTAATGTACTTTTGCATTATCGATTGGTAAATTACTGCATGTTGTATTATTGAGCCTGTTAATGGGATGTTGATGTAGAAATTCTGGTTAAATTGATGTTCAATTGCAGAGTCTCTTAATGGACTGAATTTGGCTAGTGGTTGTCGATATGACAGTTCTTTAGGTAAGTTTTGATTAATTGGGTTTAGCATTCTTGTAGTCTAGAATATTGCACGGCTTATTCTATTTGCACATATAGTAAGCATTCTTATGTATCTACTCACGGTTAATTTGAGTGGATTTAAATTTAATGTTGCTGTGATGATTACTTACAATTTACAAATGGTCAAATTTCTTTTGGACAGGCTTGTTAACCAAGAAATTTGTCAAGTTGATCAAGGAGGCTCAGGACGGGACCCTTGATCTGAACAAAACAGCAGAAGTGTTGGAGGTATGGACAATGTTATGGGCTATGCACATCTGCTGCTAAATAAGAAAATTGAATTGCTTACACTGGAGGGTTCAAATAAGGTTTTCTTTCCAGTGCAGTATCTCTCCTTTCTCATCACAACTAGTTATATTGTGAAATCATATGTAATGCTTTTTATAGGGGTATGTGTAGCGTGAATATCTTTGCTATAAACTGAACTTTTTTGACATGATATTGATTTTGACAGGTCCAGAAAAGGAGGATATATGATATTACAAATGTTTTGGAAGGAATAGGATTAATAGAGAAAACTTCAAAAAATCATATACGCTGGAAGAAGTAATAACACCGATCTTTTCTCGTGCACTTCCTTTGTTGTTTGCTTTGCGTGGCTGGTAATTGACCATTGGACCTTCTAAACAGGGAATTTGATGACTGTGAGCAAAGGATGTTGGATAATCATGCTAGAATAAAGGTATTTCTGTAGTCATCATATCCTTTTCAGGAGTCAGATGCTTTATGATGGCTTCATTCTTTCTGCACTGATGACTCACACACAATGGATCGGTAGCATTGTCACGTAATGATGATGAGCATTTGTTTGAATTTCAAAAAATTCAAGATTCAAACTCAATTTGTTTTAGGTGCCTCAGTTTTCGTAGGTTTAGGTTGTTAATGTTAGATTTGAATGTAAAACCAGGTTTTTGCAACGCAAAAGTTACTGGTGAAAGTTATGGGTCATATTTTTAGAAAGTGAAAACCTGTTGGCCTTTATGGGAAGAAGGTTGTGATTGTGCTCTATTATTTATGTACTTCAGGGAATAATGATCTAACATTAAATGACCTGTTTATCACTCACTAATCAGTAATTTCTGAAGCAACCCTCTCATGTTGTGGATTGATAATGAATTATAAGTGTGTGGAAGATGCAGTGAGCATGTGGTGATTTGGACATATAAGATAAAGTTGATTTTGTTAGAAATTGATGGTAACTGATACTCTGTAACAAAGGGACTGTCAGTTGACCTTTCAGCTTTCTACACTTCTAAGAGGTAACACTATGAAATATTAAAGTCACTGGTCTTACTACCTGTTTATCTTTTGATTTGATTACAGGCTGAAGTGGAAAGTTTATATACTGAAGAGTTCAGGCTTGAGGAAGCTATAAGGTTGGTCGAGTCAATCTTTTTATTTATATTTTTTGTCTGTGGTTAGCTTAACTCTTATCATGTTCTTTTTCCAGGGATAGACAAGAACTTCTGAGAGGCTTGAAGGAAGATGTGGTTTGTCGAAAGTATGCTATTTTCTCCCTCAGATTTTATGGTTTCAATATGACTTGTTTTTATTTATTTGCCTGCTTGGTTTTGTTAGGCATCTCTTTCTAACAGAGGAAGATATTACCAGCCTTTCATGCTTCCAGGTATGCAAATCCTGGGAATTGCTTTGAAATCTCTTTGCTATCATCTCCCAAATTTGGTGATGCTTATTACTTATGATACTACTGCTGCAGAATCGAACACTTTTTGCAATAAAAACTCCTGAAGCTAGTTATCTGGAAGTTCCTGATCCTGATGAGGTACTGAGTGTGGATACGTGGAACTTTAAAAATTGTTGAAATGTATTTCTACCTGATGTAATGCTTATTTGCACGAGCAGGATATTGGTTCCCCACTATACAAAATGACAGTTAGAAGCACCAATGGACCCATTGATGTGTATCTCTTGAGGTAACATGCACCACTGACATGCAGTGTGCACTTAGTTTTCATGCATGATTGTTTTCAAAATCTTCTACAATTTCATAATGCTATTTTGATGATGCTTGTAGCAAATGCAAACAAGGTGAGGACATAACCGCGGAGCATGTTGAACCAATGGATACAAGTGCTTGGAACAGTAGCCAATGCAGAGACCAGGATGCAGGGTTGCCTTCAGAGTGTCAGGGTAATCAAAACAGTTGTTGTGAACCATTCAGCTCACTAACTCTAGAAGCATCTGGGATTTGTAAGTTAATTCCTGCAGACTGCAATGTAAGTATTGGAAGCTTCAAATTGGTTTCATAACAGTTTCCTAGTTGATAGTTCCGCGCGCACATGCACTTTTATATACCTTCTTTGGTGTTTGGTCACGGGGAAGGAAACTTGACTAACCTGTTTGCTTGTGACCCATCCTGTTGCAGATTATTGATGATTACTGGTTCACAACAGATGATTCAGTCAGCATTTCAAAATTGTGGGTTGATCGTATCTCTTAACATTCTGTTTTGATTCACTAAGTTCTGATTTTTGAAATATATGGAACTGCCTTGCTATTGGAGGAGTCCGGAGGCCAACCCACCACTTGACCTTTATATGTTTATCACATGCTATGCAACTGACGTAGAGAGTTTTTTCCTCTTGGATGACCTCTCATCGCTTCTGCCATGACCGTCATCAAGATTAGTTGTTCGTGATGTAAATGAAAATTAGGCAGTAGGTCGTTCAAGCAGACTGGAAGGGTAATTTTATATCCCCTCCACTTTTGCAAGTGTAAATTTTATAGCTAAATGTTTTCTTTTCTTTAATGGTAATGATGGTTATTTTTTAAAAGATTATTAATTATCCTAATCCCATCTCTTATAAGGGTAGTTGGGGCTGTAGTTTCTGCAAATGTGCCTACTACCCGGCAGAGCGAAAGACCGTCTCTCGGCCTTGGTGTCTATTGTGGGCTCGGAGAGTCAGGAGCCAGTGTGCTTATGACCATCTGGCTGCCTGTGTTGATCAGCAACACAAACAATCCTTAATAAGAAGAAAAAAAAAGGCCATTTCGTAGACTGTTTTGGTGCTGATGGATCATAGTTGAGGGTGTGCTCCCTGAGCTTTTGCAGCAGTCAGTGGCATGATCTTCTAATCATCAATTCAGTTTGTTTTTTTTAAGTTGACCTTTCAATGTTCAAAATAAAATATGAACTGTATTAAGATTTGAATTGTGGAGTCACCAGATTGACCTATGGAGGTGAGCTGTGATCAATAACTATGATCAAGATTGAAGTTGACATTGCATAAGTGCAGCAAGCAGAAGCTGTCCTCGTCTCTGAAAGTGATGTTATACCAAGTCTGCTCGGTATTTCTGGCTAAACACGAATGACACCGCAAAACACCATTGCTCCAAATGGCTTTCAGCATCCTAGTTTGCGCACTAGTATCTTCCATAAGAGGAAACTTCACTGTGAAAACTGTCCCTCGTTGTATATGGCGAGGAAGTTTTATCCCAGACGTTGACAGCTAACAAACCAAATAACTGCAGGCATTACCTAACAGGGAACTCTCAAAAGCTCGTTGAATAAAAATCATTAAAGCACGTAATCAAGTCCATGCTAATAGACTACATTAATTAGTGTAATCACAGACCCAAACAATTACAAATCGTACTATCTGCAGGTCCAATGTCAAAAAGTTTTTCAGGTTAGCGACCACATTCTCAAAACAAAACCTCAGTTTGAAAGGGATTATAGGGCAACAGGCTCACATCAAGTATTCCTAATCAGTTTAGGTATGCGGGTATAATTATTTTCAATAAGCTTCGGAGTAAGAGTCAGTGGGAAGTTTAAATTTTGCTTTCCTGTTTTGACAGGGAAAGTTAAATTTATGCCAGTTCTTTCCTTTACCCTTGAAAAATGAAAGATCCTCCTCCTAACCTTTCGAGGAACAGGCCTTTACCTAGCTTGTTATTTTTCTCCCATTTGATATTAAATTGCTTGAGCTGACAGAATCATCAAATAACAGATAAGTCATCAAATACTTTAGACAAACCTAAAAAAAACATCGGAACTGCATTCTTTCAATATTCTTGATGCCTTTACTTTAGGTCTAGGCTTTGTGGCACTGTGCCATCCACCAAATTTCCGCTGCGGATGCTCCACCATTAGATATAAAAAATCCCATCATGCCGTGTCAATTTACACTTGCATTTTCAATAACTGGTAAACACTATACAAGCCATCTCTAAAATTTGTAACCCTATCCAATTATATTATAGAGTGCAAGTGTGGCGAGTCAGATTGTATGATGAACCCAAGACCCTTTATTTGCCAACTTGAGTTCAAACAATTAAGCAACAAATGGAATTGGGAAACAGAAGATTACAAATTTACACCACCGTCACAGAAAAAAAAAACAAAACGATACCCATCACCGTCCACCTACTGATTAAATACTTGTGCTGGGGTCTAAAATTGGGAAAAATTTGACACCGGTCTTCAACGGTTTGTTCCAGAATGGGTTTTCCTCAATCTGACACTTGTATCCCGGGTTCTTTGCTCCATCAAAGTTTCTTTTGGTGTAGGGTCTTCGTTTTTGTTTTCTGAAGATGATGGCACGTCTTCAGTCTCCATTGCTACTTCCTCGGTTGGTTTAGGTTGGCTGGAAACTTCAGGTGCTGTTTGGGCATTTGAAGCTGTTGCAGGAACTGCTGCTTCAAGCACTTTAGAAGGACCTGCCTCTTCCTCTACTTCCTTTTTGTGCTGACTTGAAGATGTGCTAGAAGTGGGAGATAGAGGTTCTTCAGGCTCTGCTTGTGTCGTAGCTGGGTGACGGTTTGATGAAGGTTGACGGCTAGGAGCAGAAGGCTGGCGAGCCCTAGCACCATGCTGCTGTGGCTGTAATATCAAAAGTAAAATTGGCATGAAAACTGTAACATAATGTATAACTCAAAAAGACAGCATAGATTGTTTTCAATCACCACTCTTAAAATACAGTTTCCCATATAACTTATGTGCAAGGTTCTTAAAGGACAAAAGTTAAAATTTAATTCCACATTACTGACTAGCTGCAAACTAAAAACACAACAATTCATCAATTGACGCTGATAGATCATTGTCAAACCTTGAAGAAAACAACTGGATGATTGCATCAAATAAACGAGACAGCATATTGGTCCATTTACAAGAACCATCAAACTGTGTATTAGAAGATAATGGCAAGAACATAAGAGTATATACTCCTAATTACGCTACCTGAGCAGGGCGAGGCCTTGTTGTTGACTGTGCAGCAATGTACTGCAAAATCTCAAAAACTCTTGTCTGACCATAACTTGCTGCTCTTTGCCAATATACAAAAACCATATCTCCAGCCCTAGTCCTCAGCTCCAACAAGCTGCGATCTATTTCATTCTCATGCTTCGCAACATATGGTTTGAAGAAGGAATCGTACACATAGGAGGTTCCCTGAAACAAGGAAAAGAGGAGAAATTAATACGAAGGTAAAGATCTAAGAACATAAGAAAAACATTCTTATCAGCAATTCATAATACAAACCTTAGTTTTAGGGTACCATAAGTATATGTAAAATGCCAACTTAGCTTCACTGTACATTGGGACCCTTCAAGAAACCGAGACAGAAAAACAAAATGAACATGCCAATCGCCATTTTGAACACAAAAGCTGGGTTTAAGCAAAGAATCAATACCATGAAATAAAAGTATCTCCAATTCTCTCACAAACTGTCAAAACCGCCACCAAAATCCTGCAGACAAAGAGAAAATGAAACCCACTTATAACCCCAAAAAACACATTCCACCAATTCACAAACATCAAATCACAGTAGAATACCAATACTGGCACCAAAATCGGAGTTGCTCAATCTCTGGCTTATTCAATTCGACCGTTTTATAGCACTCATACGCTGGATAAGCATAGCCAAAAACCATCCTGCCAATACATTATACCAATTCTAATTTCGACAATAAAACAATCCCCTTTAAATTCAAATAAAAAAACAGAATTAATTAATCAGGTCGCCGGGAAACATACACAAGCCCTCGTGTTAGAAATGATCCAATCATTTTGTATACCTATCAAGAAAAAAAAAACTAGTTAAAATCCAACGCAGAAAATATTTAATCATTCAAAATTTTTTTTTTTTTAAATCAAATTAAAAAAAATCGCATAACAACCAAACAAACCGTTTAAGACATGTTCGTCACTAAAACCAGAGCAAACAATCGCTCAATAAATCACTAAAAAAAACAAAATTAATAATCCCGCGAAAATTTCAATTATCTAAAACTCCACCCACTCGCCATCAAAATCGATAACAAAAGACAAAAATTAGAGTTAAAATACTAAACAAACTACAAAAATTAAGCTAAAAGAAACCGCAATGCCAGTAATCGGCCCGAAACAAAACTAAAAACCGCAACAACTAATCTGTAGTAGGAATACGAAGAAATTCAGATAATTTTACAAAAAAACATAAGAAAATTGAATATTCAATACCTTTTTACAACGATTTTTATTATCGCGATTTTTTGTTGGCACGCCAGAAAAAGAAATTTATCAACAGCAAATGAGAGTTGATAACGAGCACGGAAACGAGTGGAGAGATCGAGAAATGGAAAAGGACGTTGAGACTCTTCCGCACAGAAATATCGGCGCCGCCGGTTTGCAACAGCTAACCGTTCGAGGTCGGCGTCGGGGTAAAGACAGGGGAAAAATTAAAAGGGAAGCGAGAGAGAGATAGAGCAGCTGAAGCTCTCTTATGTGTCGTTTCTTTAAAATTTCTGTTCCTTTGAATTTTGGATTTTGAGTTCCGCAATTTAAAGAGAGATGTTTTCCTGTGTGCGAGAACACGAGGATGATGTGACTGCTAGGGGTTAGTCACCGTTAAAATGTTAACGGACGGGTTACGTGCTGTAGAATTTGTGAGGTTTCAACAAGTGTAAAGTGTTGCTGTTGTATGCTATCGCTTCCCGTTTAAATCTGACACTGACGTGTAAATTTTTTTGTAAGAACGGCAAGACTGTCACCTGCGGGTGTTCTAGCAAGACAAGGGTGCGGTAAACTTTCATCAATATTTCACTTTGACCTCTTTAATGTAAATTTTCCGATATGATCCCTATGATTTGAAAAGGGCCTCATATTCAATAATAATTAGACAATATTATTATAATTTTTATAGTGGTCTAGTATCTTAAGAGTTTTTCAAAACATTGTCACATGTATGGGTATGAGTGAAGCCCAGGGAGGTCAGATAATATATATATTATAGATAATAGCGGTTTAAAAAAATTTAAAAATAAATATTGCATGTTGAGTGGTGAATTAAAATTTTTGAAATCTGGTTAACCGACTCAACTCGTGTGATTTTTTATTCTTTGTTTTTCATGTTACATGTTTTATTTTTTTTGGCAATTGATTCTTGTATTTTAAAAATAATGAGAAGTGATTTTGCGAAAGGCTTTCTTATATGAAAACATGAGGTTTTGAAGGAAAAAAAAACAGGAGAGAAACTATAAAAATTGGCATTCTTCTAGTTTCTATCATTTATTTATTTAGCGGCAAGGGACAAACCCAAAGCTTATGGAAAATTACAGTATTGACACTAAGGATTTTTATTTATGACACCGAAATGGAATGTGTATGAACTTACAGGGACTGAAATATAGTCTACCCATTGCTGAATACGTGTACCATAATTTTACCATCGAGCCTTTGATTCAGAAGTCTTTAGCTACGAGGCATCTGCTTCTGGATCTGTACCATTCTGTCTAATCAGGAATCACGTGACCTAAGAGAGTCATTAGCGAGTGATGTTATCATCGCCGTGGATAAAAGTGTGAAAGAGAATAAATTGCCGATTAACGAGTAAAATATCTAATCGACTAATCCTCTACGGATAAGCAGCAAAAAGATAAATAAATAAATGTTGGCCGTGTTTCTAAATGCAGTTATTGTTGGTTTTTTTAAAAAAAAAATTAGAAATATATTAAAAAATATATTTTTTTATTTTTTTAAAATAATTTTTGATATTATTATATCAAAACAATATTAAAACATCAAAATAAAATAATTAAATTTTTTTTTTTCAAAAACACTTTTAAAATATAAAATAATTAAATTTTTACTTTGCAAGAAAGCTTGGTTATAAAAACTTTACCGGTTGAAGGGCCATCAAAGATTTAGAGTGTGTTTGGAATGTGGTGGCAGTTGATTTTCAAAATATTTTTTTGCTTGAAAATTAATTAAAATAATATTTAAAAAAATTTTATTTTTGACATCGACATATCAAAATAATTTAAAAACATTAAAAATACATTAATTTGAAATAAAAAAAAATTAAAATTTTTTAAAATAACTTTTAAAATGTAAAATCAAACCGGCACCAGTAGTGTTTTGAATTGTAGTATAGGAAGAAAAAAATAATTCAAAGTCTTTTTTTTTTTTGAAAAAAAAAAACAATATTAAACTGTAATAACAAATAATATATTAACTAATCGGGGTTAAAGAAAAAATAAAATGAAGAATTAACTCACTTAACTCAATCAAAAACTCTGGTGAACTCACGAAACAAGCGATGAAAGGTAAAACTCGTCGAATTTTTTTAAAAGAATTATCAAAACAATATATATATATATATATATATAGTATCGATCTACTATCACCCTCTCAGCCCGGATTTTATAACCATTGCAGAAAGATACTGAGATTACAGAGTGGGCTCTATTGGAATAACGCTAGGCTCCCCTGGTATTTTAAAAATGCTACTGTGCCCTCCTTTATTGAGACGAATGTTCAATTCAGTCCTATCCATCTCACTCTTTGCTTTCCCTTTACTCACACCCACGAAAAATGCTAAAGTGGATTACATCCTATGAAGAAACTTGGTGTATTTTAATAAGATATGCCACATCAGCTTTAAAGCTGAGCATGTACAACACAACCCTACCTTTTCTCTATTCTTTATTGATTGCTGATAGAAATATCATAAAATTACACCGTCTCTTAGGTTTGTGTTGGAATTTCTTGCCTATAGAGCAATTTTGCCACTTTAATTTACCTGTAGATCATCGATTTTTACAATGGATTATGCCAGCTAACACCAGACACTGCTTTAATTAGTCTCTAGTTTTTTTTTTTTTTTAGTTTAACGTGGGTGTCTAGATTAGCTTGTGCATATCTCGACTAATTTCACGAGTCTTAAAATTAACAAATATGTAAATATCTAGTTTCTTTCTTGAGTCCCTTGCTGGGATAAATTTTCATGCCCATAATTTGATGGATGACATAAAGTACATGCAATAGCATGTGGCCAACTTTAGGGTTTTTTTTCATGCCAGGGCTCTATGGCCCGTTTACTTTAGGTTTTTTCAGGCCACAGGGCTCTATGGCCCGTTTATGAGTGCGGTGGGTTTTATTGTCGTATATTTTTTACTTAAAAAATATATTAATTTTTTTAGATTTTTTTATATCAACATAATAAAATAACCAAAAACACTAAAATATTATCAATTTAATATTTTTTTCAAATCAAATATTTTTTATGCATCTAAATATAATTTCAAAACTGTCGCTGCATCTTGGTCACAAATTTTACTTTTTTTCCAGTATGATTCTTGAGTGACAATTAATGCGTTGTATCTGCCATGAAACTTTATTAGCATCCAATTCTTTTCAAGATTCTCTGTAAAGAAAATTTTCTAGCAGCTGCTTGTGATTTTTTCAGAGGACAGCCCTTTTTATCCTTCATTTCCCTTTTTTTATTAAATAACTTTAGATCTTGTTTTATGTGATCTTTTTCCCTTTTTATCCACTCACTTGTTGGTTTTTTTGTATATCCTTTAACTAAAAGTTTGATAATTACATTTTTTTTATTGATAAAAAAATATATAATTTAACGGTTATATAGTAACAAAAACTTTCTTAACGAAAGCTTGTAATGCAACCTGTTTTTTCATTAATTTTTTTTATGATTTAAAACTTTTATATTTACAAAAAAAATATAACAGCAATTCTCTTACAAGATGTCCCAGATAGAAAAAGATATATTTCAATTTGATGTTAATATAAAATACAAAGACTTATAATATTATAAAAGACTAAAACAGTAAAAAAAATAAATTAAAAAACATATAAATTTAATGTTTTTTTTTAATGAAATGTTTTTTTTTAAAAAAAAAACAAAACAAAATTCAGTACACTCTCCGACACTGCTAGATATTTACCAGTCCACATGCATTTCTATTCAATATGATTGTTGAGTGACAATTAATGTGCCATCCACCAAGAAACCTTACTAGCACCCAGTTTCTTTTCAAGTTTCTCCGCAAATAAATTTTCTTGCAGCTGCTTGTGAATTTTTCACTAAGGGACAGCCTCTTTTATCCTTATTTTCCTTTATTTTTTAATATTAAATAACTTTAGATCTTGTTTTTGTGATCTAGATTT
>Ga0307517_10003855_pt1 | contig 23256 bp, 28 predicted proteins | sample 23_EM_MG_FD_194515 | JGI IMG/M metagenome (GOLD analysis project Ga0307517, IMG submission 194515) | Populus trichocarpa ectomycorrhiza microbial communities from riparian zone in the Pacific Northwest, United States - 23_EM | ecosystem: Host-associated > Plants > Roots > Unclassified | place...
TGCTAACCTCGTGGAAGTGATCATACTCTTCAGTCCTGATAACCCCGCCGAGCAGAGTCCGTCCCTGAAGATGTTTTCCTGGCCCAAGCCTCATCGCCAGTATGTTCATTTCGCTGGATTTCACACCGTTAGTTATATCATCGATCAATGGGGCAGAGGGCTATCAACCATAGCTTGTCGACAACGTCTTGTGAGATCCGCTTGCCCGACCCTTCGCATTTGATGGCGTCAGGATAAACGACTTCCATAAAGAACTTCCGAGCAACTCTGTGGAACCTCCTGTGACCGTCGTTGTAGTAGGGGCTGTGGAACCCCTTGTTAAGCCATGTAGGCTCAGCATAGGGAACCGTTGATATTTCTCCGGGGAGTAGGGGCTTGACGACCTCCTCTTGGCCTCGAATGCTTCCAATCTGAAGCCGCGCGTACTGGGGTTTCAGGAGAACCTCGTGTCTATGAAGACCAAAGAATACGTTCGTTGAATCCTTCCCAGCTGGGTATTCCCGGCACGCCACTCAGCGATTTGTGTTCAATGGCGATAATAGAGGTGGACACACCGACGCCATCCGCGAGAAGTACGGCAAGACCACCAGGATGTAGATTGGCGAACCTGGAAACATCGTAGACTTTGCTATCAATGACAATCCACTGTGGGCGAAGCGGTAAGGAGTGGGCGGGGTAGCTAAGCATGTGAAATTGGACAGACGAGGTCGCCTTCTTTGTTATGCTAAAAGGACGGGTTTAGTGGGGTACGGTGCCGGTATAGAGGGCTGCGGCCCACCTTCTCGACTTCCTCGTAGGTGAATTCCCTGAGAGCCATAGCGTGGCGTAGTGGGTGGTGTGCGTGGAAGAGCCTCGATCGTTCACGCCGGTGTTTCGGATAACAGCGCTTCAGCTTGCCCGGATGATGTGTGATGCATGTGATTGGCTAAACAGTGGGTGTCTCAGTCTGTAACTTCACTCCCGATCTCAAGTTCCATGTCTGGGAGGGGACGGAGCAGCCGAACAAAGCACTCTTGGTCGAGTAAACACGCAGAGTGTTGGATGAAGTTTCAACTTGGCCAAGGACATCCGACAGGCTGAGTCCGTACGGTGATACACCGGATAGCCTGTGAGTCACACGGTCACAATTGTTCCTACCGTGGGAACTGCAGCTGCAAACACAACACAAGTCTTCCAGCCTGTCTTCACCGACGACCTCCTCCCCCTAACAACATGGTGAGTGTTCTACATCTTCTTGCCGCTCAAGCCACTTGGACATCCTGCGAGTTATGCCTGGCGGTTGTTGTCGATCCCGAGCGGGATATCGTGATGGATTGCAATTCTCCACTTGGATGGCATCTGCTCATTTATCTTGCAACAACTGACGGTTTCCATGCTGTAGCCTCCCAAAAGCTCATCTAAGCCCGCTGCCTCGAGCGGCGGCAAATCCGCAAAGAAGAAGAAGTGGTCCAAGGGAAAGGTCAAGGACAAGGCCGTCCACGCCGTTGTCCTCGACAAGGCCATCTACGACCGTATCCTGAAAGAAGTTCCGACCTTCAAATTCATCTCGCAGTCCATCTTGATTGAGAGACTGAAGATCAACGGCAGTCTTGCTAGGGTGGCCATCAGGCATCTCGAGAAGGAGGGTACCATTAAGAGGATCGTGCACCACAGCTCCCAGCTGATCTACAGTACGTACTCAGTGACCCTTCGCGTTCCTGGGGGCTGTTCTAATGAATTATATAGCACGGCCAACGACGGCAGAGTAAAAGTTACCTTTCTCTGTATTATCGCCATGTCGGTTATGTACACTGCATCACTTCAATCCATACATGCACCATGAAACACAAGCGACCCCCTAGTCTCGTCCCGCGCCAGTTGGAGGCTTACCTGTGATCGCTGCGCGATCGGTGCTCTGATTGCAGGTTTCGCCTCTTAACCGTCTTGTGGAGTTGTACTGGGGACGGGGGGTCCCCCGGTTTGGAAGGTGGCTTCGCCGGATTGATGGTCCCATTCAGGCCAATCCGGCGTGTGATAAGAGTCTAATACATTGGCCAGCTCACAGTTTGGCTGGAGTTTGGCTGGGGTGCGGATGATGAGTGGATGATAACACGACGGATCGGTGGGAATGGACAGTACTTGCTGTATATCGATTACGGGCAGTGCCGGAATTGGTCTTGCACTTTCCGCCCCCGGTCCACCCCAGGGTGTCGTTCGGGGGGCCAACCAACACGACAAACCGTTGCAAGCCGTTCACCGCGCGTGGGGCTCATCCCGAGGGATTTCGTGGTTGGACCCTTGATGGCTGGTACGACGGCCAATTCCCTCCCTCTTGCTATCTCTTTGTGGTGCTTGGATGAGATGGCGTTTATGAAAATATTAAGAATGTAGATTCGTATGTGCATAACGAGTGATACTATCTCTCCCCCTACTGTACTACCGCACTGTGCGCTGGATGCACCCGAACGGGCTCTGCAACTTCCAAATATGCTCGTGGACCCTCCAGAAGGGCAGTAGTGCAGACGATGGTCAAACATCTTGCAAACCATCGTTGTCGTCGTCGCTTTCAAAATCCGAAGTGTTGTCATCGGACCCATCGGGGTGGTTTCGTGTACCTGCTGACCACACAAACACTTGATGCTCTGTGGCGATAGTCAACCGACGACGCGCCTCCCTCCTGGAGGCGAGTATTCGGGGATGGATAACCCTTTCTAAATTTGCACCCCGCTGTTTGGTGCAGCGACCATGAAGAGAATGGTGCAACGACTCCACCGTGGTTCTTTGAGGAATGTTACAAAATCGTCGCTCCACAGACGCATCTCTCGTGGAGACGTAGAAATCACCACGTTCTGTTTGCCTCATGAGCAAATGCGAGTGCGTATAGCGAATATTTGAAACGCACCCCTCACATTTTTCACTGTTCATAGTCACGGCGGGTAGCCCGAGCTTCTCGGTAGTAAAGAAGCGAGCCTGGATACTGAAATTTCATTGAGATCCAGATCACCGAGAGTGTGGGCCTTCGTGGCAAAGTACACGATCTGCCTCAAGCTCGTAGCAGGATAACCAGGAAACTTTTCTCACCGTTTGCTTCCAGAAGCAGAGGACACAGGACGAAACTCCCGTTCTGGATCCAGTGCTGGTGTTAACAGCAGCATCAAGTCCCAAATTCGATGCTCCAGCGAGAACGATATGCCAGTCGCAGCACGGCGTGATGGCGAGAATAAGGGCGGTGCCAACAGTCTAGAGTGTGCCCCGTGTGGTCTATAGTCTTCTGTTTTCGCGTAAGCATTGGAGCTGAAGAGTAGCCCGTACGAAAACGTTCTTCATGGATCACGGCAAGCATTGTGTCTCTAGAACAAAGTGAAAATCGAATATCTGTTAGATCCCCTGCCCCCGGTACAAATTCACCAGACGGTCACTAGGGTGCCTCATCCTTCAGGTGATCGTGGTGACCTGCTGGATGAAGTCGAGACCAGCGTCCCTCCCTTATCAAGGGCAACAACCGTTTGCGACTCACCGAGATCCCGAGCTCAAGACCGTAAATATGGGAAACCGGAAAACCAAAAAATAATAAGATTGCGTTACAACGATTGAGATCGTGAGACATCTTGCTCGCAGAGCAAGTACAGGTATCCACCTGGAATATCAGGTACAAATGAGGGTGTCTATGGTTGGGGGTAGAAACACAATGAGGGAATGAGGGCCAGTCATAACATATAGCGTTACAGGGTGTGATATCGTGAGGAAACGCCGAAGGAAATTAACTTGAGGGTAACCGTATATGCACCGCATAGAGGGGAGCCCGGGCGATTCGACATTCGTAAAACCCATGGAAAGAAATTGAGACGAGACGCGGGGGTTAAACGTTAATCACCAGGTGGTGCCATGGAGGACCCTTCCCATGATCCTTGACACACGGCGAGGGCGAGTGTGGTCTGAACGACGATTCTTCCAGCTCGACCGTTTGACCAGATTCTTATCGTTCTTCAGTGAACAGGTCGGGGAATCGTCCGTCACCGGGTCTCCGGTGCCTGTGGGGACAGCGGGTGACACAGGGTTCGTGGTCGGCGTCGGCTTGCGAGTGCTCGACGATGAAATGATTGTACTCGCACCATCGTCATTGCCACCACCAGAGGATGTGACGAATTTGGCGATGGGTCCTCCAGGGAAGATGTACTCGGCGCCACCATCAAAGACCTGAAAAATCCCTCACAGGTCAGATGGCGAATCAATGGACTCGTAAGAGCAACGCACGTTAGGAGCAAAGATGCCGGGGTCGTCATCAGAGTACGATCCTGGGAAACGAAGCAGCTCGTCCTCGGTAGGGCCTCCTGTGCCGCTACCGCCAACATTGATCTGTTGGCAGGAGGGATAGAATTCAGCTCCACCCTTTTGGGTCGCCAAGTGGAGGGCGATGATCTCGTGTCTGATTAGGTACTGTCCGGGAGCGAGGTTCTTCGGAAGATTAGTGGAGTAAACGTCCCCATCCACTGTGTATAGGCATGAGACCAAGCGCGTGTGAGAAGAGTGAGAGGAACTGACTAAGTTTCTTCTGAACCCATTTCCCACTGCTGTCCTTGCCAGTTTGATCGATCTTGAACCAATTAGCGGTCCTTGAATCGAACTTGTCGCATGTCGTATTCCCACAAGAAGCCAAATAGGTGAGGAGTGGACCTGGGGAATGCGAGGAGGGTGATTAAAAACGTGGAGAAGTATTGTGGAAGAGATTGAAAACGTACCGGTATCGTGAGGCCAAGCACCGAGGCTCGCTGTCCTCCAGTCAAAGGTGAGCTTACTGCCAGGCATCGCGTCGGCGACCAAATCGGCATTGGGGGCACCCGTGCCGCAGTTTACGGTGGGGTTTGTAGCACCATGGATTGGGTCTTGCTCGGACACCTGTCTGATCGCGGAGCGATCAGCTGTTCCGCCCGGGACATTCCCCTTGTATTCCTTTCCGTCAACACCGAGACTGGCTACAAAGCCGTGAGCGTGGGCGGACGGAACGAGGGAGAGGACGGCGGTAAGGAAAGGTAAGAGTAGCGTAGAGGTCTTCATTACGGAGGCTGAAGGGATGAGGGAGGGAGAAAGAAAGGGGCGGGAAATTTGAAAAGCCGACTCGTCAAGAGTCCTGAGCGCTGTTCGGGAGCGAGCAAGTGCAGAGAAAGAAACGTCAAGTCCCAGTCTGTCCTGAAGGCGGCTGGCGTTGAGTGAGAGGGGACAGTTGGGCATTCGACCCTTTTATCTTCTCGTTTTTATACCCCCGCTCGGGCCACAATCGCTACACCATGCAGACATCCCATTCACGGTCGAATTTGGAAGGAAGATCTAAGCGAAAGGTCATGTGTGTACCAACAATAGTCTTGGGACATCCCGCGCGGCCGAGGAGAGGCCGGGGGAAACAATGGTGGTATTACTATTAACCACAAGGATCATGCACAACCTTTCCACTTTGCGACCGTGGCAGTGGGTAATAAAGGGGACCATTCGCCTCGACCCCCCACAAAGGTAAGCAAATCATGGCTTTGTCATGGGGCACCCTTGCGTGCGCAAAGAGCGTTTACGTATCTAATCAATTTTCCAGGGTACTGTACCTCATTCATAGCCACCGCCTAGGGCAACGATGATCTCAAGCGAGAGAAGCCAGAACCTGGCACTAAAACCTTGATAAATCCCCCCACATGCAGAAGCGTCCTTCCAGTGCATGCATAAATCTTGAAATCCACACCCGGGACCAGTTACGCGACCTCTTGAAGGTGGGAGAAGCCTGAGTGCCAAATTGACACCCGTCTCGTGTCTTGTTGGTCTCTCACCTCGAGGCACTCTCACGAGGTTGCCGCGTGTTTGGTCGGCCACTAGCACCCCCAGGGCAGGCCGTTTTCCGTGAGTGTTTCAAGATGCCGTCACGGCCTACGGACATGGAGGTTTTCCGTTCTGATTGGTCACGCTGCCCTCATAAGTGATTGCATTGTTCCTCCCTACCCTCGTTCTACGAAATTATTATTCATCTAGCCCGGGTTCAGTTCAAAGCATGAATCCGTGCAAGGATGTGCACACCGATTTCCCGCGCGTGTTCCGCATTGGCCGTGCAGGCAAGTTCGCGGGTTCCCCCCCGTCGACCCGAGCAAGGTGTTAGTGACCACGCAAGTCATCCCAAGCTCCAGGAGAGGCAGATGGCATTGCGGAGAACACGGAGCGGTCGCCAGTCGAGAAGAGAAGTGATGAACCGTTGGGTCTGCAAACGCATGATGCGGACCTGAGAAGACCTTGTCAGGGCGTGTCCCTCAGTGCCGTACACCGTCAGCCGACCGGGAACGCAACTCTTGATCGTTGAAAGTGCCCCGATGTGACACAGGTCACCCGGGAGCTATGTGCGTCGGAGCTGGTCTTATAAGTTAAAGAAGACTCTGGGTGGGCTGTCTTAAAATTGGTGTGACACCGTTCAGGCGTGCACGGGGGGAGCGGTCCGCGTTTTCCGCTGATGGCCACTTCATAGGGATGCAGTGATATTAGTGTAATGTGTAGGGCCGGCGAACGGCAGAACCCAGGACCCGCACATGTTATATATATGACACGCGTACAGAGCACACGACGAATGGCAGATGTTTCAGACTTGTTTGCGTAGGCGTTGAGGAAGTCGCGGACGTTGGCAGCTTTATGAGAATGAGATACTCGTTGGGGCCAGTTTCGTGGACAGTTTACCACATCGTAATGCAGGAGCCCAACCAAGCGAAAGACACGAGACATTGCTTTCGTGTGACCATTCTCAACATGCCGTCCGAGATTAACATCGGCATTTTACACCGTAAAAACTGTAGCGACTGAAATTAAGTCGCCTTTCAGTTATAGTTTTTACAGTGTTATCCGGTGGGATGCGCTCGGGAGATGAAGACGCCTAGAGAGACCGCTCGTTTTGGTGTGCCCACCTGAAACAAAATAATTCGCAGTCATATCCCATGCGTCATTGACTCACCGGAATGCGGCCAGGGGAGAAGGTTATTCTCCACATTCCACCCACCAGGGTGCTGGGAAAACCCCAGTTCTGGGGCGTACCCCCCATAAGGGAAAATCTGAATAAGACTTCTTTGTGCTGAAGACCAGGAGTTCCAGCGAGCTTCAACCTTGGCGAATAGAGTGCACATATCATATCAGCCTCCCAGCTGATGCAGATGCTTGCGGCGGGATCGGTGGACATCAATTTCACTTTCAAGTTAGTTCCGATAAATGCCCGGAAGGTAAGGCGGCCGCTGTAAAAAAGAGCGAAAAGTACAAGTAATCGCGAGGTTCGCTGATGCGGTCACTAGGATGATCGATGATCGATGATCATTTCGAACTGTGAGTACCAAAACCAACAGACGACGTGACTATGCCTGGAATCTGGTCCGCGGTCACCTACGGTAGGTCTGGGGCGCATACCTGATGTCGCTGTTGGGGTGGTTGAAGAAAACAAAGGGGTTTCGAAACAGGCCAATGCGTGACCACGCTTGACGCGTAACGTTCCGAGTGTCCCGAATCTGATCCAATTGTGCGCATCATCGACCGTATTGTCCGTGCTTTGGCTTACTATTGGTGCATCAGTTTGACCCGACCTATTCATGGGGAATCGTATATCAGCATTGATCACACACCCACTCTGGCGACTCAACTGTTTTCCCGGTCGTACTTCCATGACGCGACCCCATAGCGGTGTATTGGGAAGCTCCACAGATGGTGTACCCGTCCCCTGAGAAGCACTACGACTTCCCAGAATGTCTTCGGTTACAAAGGCGCTGTAGAGTCCGCTCACTTCCGCCAAAATGCCTTTCGAGTTGTGTACCGAGATGACGGCGAACCTCGGAGCGGTGGCTCTTTGACGGCTCCACAGTATAGGCTATAAGATTTCTCGGCGGCAGCGAGGATCGCCGAGAGTTCCCGGGTGGCCGTAACCCTGCTGTGGCCTTTCCAGGCTCCCATTGTCACATCGGCAGTGGCGGGCAGGTTGACCCCAGCGTCGGGAAACAATGACCGTTTTGTCACAACTCGTTTTGCAAACCCCGACGACCAAGTGCGGCTCCCGCCGCACACTGAACTCAATCTCCCCAGGTCTCAGCGGTCCCGGCAACCAATGGAACGGTCGAGCGTGTTTTTACTCTCCCAACTGAACCAGGCCCAACTCTCCCGAGAGGAATTCTCACCGATTGACTGGCATGACTCCGAGGGCGTTGTCACGGGGCGGGACCTGAAGCATATCTTCGTCAATCTCGGTATGAATCTCCTTGTTCCCTTCCCGGTTACTCATCGGCCCCGTTCTTCTTTCACGCCGACACTTAGACGTTCCATCCTTCCACACCTTGCAGGGACAAGCGCCCCGAAAATGATCTTCCCACTGATTGACAGGGGGCGCGCGGCGGGAGTCCCTCTGTTGAACCCCGTTCTTCTGGGAACATAGGGATTGCTTTCTCCATATTCCTAACGATGATGGGCGAGCATCCGTACTGTTCTCCATTCTGGCGGGACTGGGCTCTCACTTGTGGATCGATAGGCTCCTCAAGGCGGAAAAACCCTACAGTTAAGTGCAGGCAACGAAGAACAGGAATAATTCTAAACTGATACCAAGGTGTATGAATGGTGTACGCATGGTACCGGGTACGTCGCTCCCTGAAATCTACCCCACATTCCTCCAACACTTTGCACTCGGGTGCCGTGATACCAATCTATCTCTTAACGGCCTATAAGCACGTTCTGTTTCAACTGTTTCGACGCAATAAAGTCTCCACTTTGGGAAAGGCACTGTTTACATCGCGGAGAGTGACCCTTCCATGTTGTTTGGACACGGAAGACAGCTTTACGCCCCAGCCAAATTCGGGGTGGGCAATACCCCCGCGGGCCATCCAACTTCACGGAAGTGGACTGAGTTGGCCACTGGCATGGTCAGGTTTACAGAGGGGTGTATGCTGCCGGTCACGTACACCTAGACCAGTCTCCAAGTCCCAGATACGTTGCGAGACCCCTGTTTCTCCGGGGTTTACGATTCCCCGGCACCCGTGGAGCCGTGAGGCTCTGAGCTCGAACAATAAAGTCTATCACCGGGTGTAGGGAATGATTACCCCCTCGAGCGTATTGTGAGGAACATTCAAAGGCCGATTCCAATGGTCTTGAGGTGCCTTGCGACGCTTTATCCATCTTAGGTTCTTTCTCACAATAAGCTATTGGTTCCGATTTGGGGGGCGTTGCGATCTCTCGACCAGACGTTCAAAGGCACCTTCCATATACTTCAAGATGCCTTTATAATGGGATGCGGTAACCTACGATGAAACTATTCTAAAGCGGCTCCGAAGGATTTCTGGAAGCTCTACCAAAAAAATCTTGAATGGTCGATTACAGTAGTCCGAGCTCGTGAGGCCATTGTTCCCTGTACCCAGTATAAGTATTCGGTCCCGTTACTGAGTCGAAGTGAAATTCCATACCGGCCGAAGATTGCGGTTGCGTTGCGACGACAATCCGTCGGCGATACCCACTTGTAATTGGTCCGGTACGGGAGGATGGGAGCTCGTCGATCGCGCAATTGCGGAGGCCCACGATAAGACCTAGGCGTTACCGCAGAGGACGTCCTTCGGGATGGAACATCCCGACACCTGTGGTCTTGTTGTTTAGAGGGAGACAGCCGCCCATGGGCGGGACCGAAAGGGACGCCAGCATTTGCGGAAGGTATCAAGTGCATAAGAATCAAAGGTTCACGAACAAAGGCCAAAACCACGCGAACAAACAGTGTTGCATCGATACCAGTACATGTTGGGTATGAGATAGGAGAAAGCGGAACGGGGGGACCGCCAGGCCAGAAAATGAGTGTTCCAAGGGGTAGACGCCGAAACCTTGCCCGATTGTTCACAATTCTGCGGCACCGGTGTAATGGAGCTTGTTGGGTAGAATCGTGAATGCCCCAGTTGTCCCTAAATAGCTTTGACTGGGGGAGGCGGACGGGTCGGACGGGTCCTATCGACGTTGGTCAGAAAACAAGTTAGGCAGGGGGAAGAAAAACCTCACGTAGAGTCGGCTCCATGAGGGTTTCGAGTTATTTTCGTACAGGGCGAAGCTATCAGAACAACTGAGATTTTCCGGAGAATCCCGACCGATCTGCTTTCCCGGCGGTTTTCGCCTCCGAAGGGGTATCCAGACTCCAACGCCAACCATAACCAAAAATGCCAGGCCACCAACGGTACCTCCAACAATGGCACGCACATTTGGAGGTGATGTCCCCGCTTGATTGATGTTCTGTTGGACGTCCCCGGTCGGCACGCTAAATCCACTTGTCGAGATCGATGAATGTGAATCTGAGCGCGTGGAGTCGTTAGGTGATGAAACAACCGAAGAGACCGGTTTCTTCGTCTGGCTACCCCCGGTTAACACGCTAGTTGAGCCCGTCGAGGTCGGTGACGGTGAACCTGGACCCGTAAAACCGGGACTTGTAGAACCGGGAGTCGCAGAATCTGGACTCGTAGAACTGTTAGGCAGTGAAACAGTCGTAGGAAACGGTGTGGGTTTCTCTGGCTGACCACCGGCGGACATCGCAGCCGCAGCGTCGAAGCCACCTCCAACCTAAGTGGGGAAGTAAGACACGGGAAACTTCACGTCCCACCACCGGTGTTGAGTGCGTACAGTATAATCCAGGAAAGCCCATTTCGGAACAGGGAAACCCGGGGGGATGGTCCCAGGGTACTCGGCGACGTGTACTTCGGCACAAGAGTTGGCCCAGGTTTTCCACGACATGGTGGGGACGTTTTGACAAAGAGTACACGCCGAAACCAAGCTGTATAACTCAACAATCAGTGTTTGCTTAGGATGCGCGCGCAGGTTCGTCATGTACCTAAACATCACGGTGTTGCAGTCGCAATACTGTCTGCTGTCATTCGCAGAGGGTGGGTTATAACCCTCGCTACCTGGCACCAGGGGGTCCAATTCGTACGCAGCTGCGAATCGTGAATTATTAAAGCGGAAGTGGAAAATCAACCCGGACGCACGGCCTCCGTAACATATTCCATCCAGCGCACCAGCGACTTGACAAGGGTTTTGCAGTTTCGAGTTGGACATCTGGGTAGAGAGCACATATTAGTCCGGCCGCCCCAGGGGGTCAAACCACCTCGAAATAGGGAAACCCGACGTATCACTCGCCCACTCGTAACCAAGCTTGCACGTAGTAGCTAACGCGTGCAGCGCAAAAACTCCGAAAGACAGAACAAACAGAGAACCTCTCCACACGCCGACGTTGAGGGACATGATGGGGGCAAAAACGAAAGATGGTAGTTTTCCCTGCGCCCAAAATTAGGCCCGCGCCTTCCCGCGTGGGATAAGCATCATGGAAGATGATTCTGCCAATGAACAGAGTGCCCATCCCCGTTGATCAGGAGCGCTTCGCGAGGACTCGAGGATGCAAAGTGTGGATCGGGAAGCGGTGCAGCGCCGATCTATGGGGGTCCAACGTCCAATGATGTCGATGAACGTTGAACGTTCTGAACGATAAGAGAACCCCCGATGGCCGCGTCCGGTTTCAATGGAAGAGCCCATTGCTGCTGTGGTACAGGATTGCGACGCGAGTCCTTGAAACGGCTTGCACCATCGGTTCGCGTCTGGACAGAGACCTAGTATATATCTTTCCGTCGTGGATCTCATGATCAGCCAAGGTGATACGGTCTTTACAAACAGTTTACCCGTGCAGAGATGTAGAAATCCATCATGGGGAAGTCGGACATCAGGCGAAAGGTGATGTGTTTTCGCACAATTTCTCCAACATAACCTTGGTCGTGTCTGCTGTGCCGGTCTGTCCAGCGATGAGTTCCTTGAGGTCGCCGGTTTTATCGTCAGGGCTGCATTTCACTCGGAGTTGAAGTCGGGTCGCGGCTTGGTGTACCCTTGCGTCCCAGACGGGGCTTGAACGATTCTGTTCATGTCCACGTAACTCAGGCGCCTGTGATCGAATTTGGAGCAGTTCCAACTTCGCGGAAACGGACTGGGCTTACCACTGGCGTGGCCAGGTTTTAAAGAGGGGGATATGTTGCTCCTGGACCAGTCAAGAACACCTCTAAGCCATAGGACGTTGCGGGAATGATCTCTGTCTCTCCGAATTCACGGAGTATCGAGTATTCCTCATCTTTGGCGTCTCTGTAAACCTCCAATGGGGCCGATACAGACAAGATTCTCTCACTTTTTCCACCCTCATCTGCCTCTTTATCACCACGGTCCGTAGTGCCCGCCGAAACCGCTCCGCAGCGACGTAGACTCACAAAATTTCGCAGCGCTGGTGGTTGAACCTATGGGGAGTCTATGAAGCATTTTTGCAAACGCCAACTCTGCTGGATAGGGAGATGTTCCTCGCCGGCTTAAGGATAACACCAGCCATCGCTAAGCTCGTCATCTACGATATTCAGTTGTGGATGGGCGGTGTCCTTGTAAGCTCTTGTCACCCTCAGACCTACCGTCTTTACCACGTTGCTTGTAGAAAATGTGTCGTCGTGGTACCTCCCGCTCTCAACAGTGCGTTTTTTTGCTGTCCGTTTTCTCAAGGAGACCGACAGAAGCTTGTAGCGTGCAACTCCCACTCCCCTTATTACACCTTCAGGTTCGATTCCACTCAACCCCAGACCCTCCCTGCAATCCTGTGGTCAGTAAGGAACAGCCAACCGCCGCCTTTTCTATGACAGTCGCTGGGGACATTTACTGCCTTCGTATGTTGAGCAGGGGTTTATCTGAAACAGAGCGTTCCGATTCCGCTTCAGCCCTGATCTCCTTCATCTGGAGGACCCACTGTGCCGTCTGTCAGACCACCTCATCTGGTCTCCAGGTACACGTCTTTGCGTGATCATGTGAGGATGATGCTAACCTCATTCACTCGAAGTCCGCCCTGTGGATTGTCATCATCGAATCTGCTGGAAGTTGGGGTTTCTTCGTCTTCCTCACGTCATCCGTAACCTACCTATCCAACAAGAGCGCCTGCTACATTTTCCTCCACCTGGTATGTCCACGTTTTCATGTCCAAACAGCCGCTCTCAACTCATCGCCCCCACTGCAGACTAACCACATCCTTGGAATCTCCTTCTGCATGATGACCGCTTGTCTCCAACTCCGGAACAAGACCACCGTGGTGAGATCTGGCAACACAAAGCCATCATATATCATACGTCAGCAACTTCATGGCCACTTCCAAGGAACGCAACTCATACACCGCTGGCTCCATGAACACACCGAACGAGCTTATGGTTTTCACCTCAAAGTGAACCGTCGACGACTCCACCTTTGACACCACCGCCTCCAGGGTGTAGAGGCTATATTCGCCTTTTCTTGCTTTCTCGTCCTCTTCTTGTGTTACCTCTCCCCATCTGTTCTTGTGAGCAGCACTATACATCTGTATATCACCCCCTCCCTCCCCCGTAACCAACTATTTGTTTGTGTCCAAACTTGCGCATTTGCTGGGGCGGGATTAAAGATATCCACCTCAGGTAAGAACCCTTGATGACCGCAACCTGGTTCGGATCCTGTCAATCATTCTCTCAAGGTCCTGACTGCGATGCACGTCCGGTCCATAGCGTACACCAAGTTAAATAATACTAGAGTAATCGAGATACCAGCAGCTAAGGGTGGTTGGATGATAGTGTGAAAGGGGTACACGGTGACTGATGCGGGGCCAAAAAATCGCTAATCCATGCGGTTAGACTTCCTTAGGTAGCCGTTCCCATGCTTCTCGTATTTCACCGTCCCTCCGTGACCATCCGGATACTCCACTGTAGTCGAAAGCGCCCGACGGATGAATTGCACGAACGCGATCAGAAGGAGGAAACCGATGAAAAGCGCCGTCTTGACATGGTTCACCACGTAATTCTCGAGAACGACAAGCACATCGTTTATAGACTGTTTGGCGCATTGACAATGAGACGGAGAAGCCGCGGCAAGGCGAATGCACTCACCCTGATGGTTCTCTCAAACAGGTTTTCCGAGTGTTTGGCCTTGACCGTACCCTTTACGATGCTTTCGAGAGTAGACACAATGCTCGGATACGTCAATTGGATCTTGGACCCGTACGGCTCAGCGTCGTAGTAGACAAGATTCTAGGTGGTCGCGCGTGAGTGTCAGGCGTCCTTATCGCTGGGGGGTAGAATACAAAGAACACGCACTGCATGATCTGCGATGATTATGCTGGGAGCTTCGGCCGTCCCTGCATCGACGACCCCGTACATACTCTTCAACCACTTGGACCAACGATCTCCGTCCATCCATGTGAACGCAACTTCCCTTTGCCCGACCTTCTCACCCTCCCTCCACTGCTTCCCGACCGACTTCATGGCCGAGATAACATTCTGCCGGTTCTTGTCTGACACCACGGCAATTACAACGAGAGGGGCAGATATACGTTTGGGATTCATCACGGATTGGAAAGTGTCAGAGTCTAATGGCAATGCCGAGGGGAGCCGGTTCCTGCCAGAGACCGTTTAGCGATCCATGACTTTCTGCGGTGACTCGGAATCGTACCTCAATAGCCAGAGCTTGATGTCTTCGGCGTTATGACTCCCTCTGAGTTGCCATTGTCCTGCAGGGTGCTCGGCATCGCCGTCTTTGAATACCAGCAACGCTGGGAGTGATGTCGTCCCAACGTGGAGTTTAGAAGCTAGTCTATCAGAGTTAGACATAAAAACTGGCGGAGATCCGAGTAATACCCCAGACGCTTTCCCCAATAGCTCCTGTGAGAGATTTCAGCCCCGAGCTGAACCTGATCAGGGTTGAAAAACACGTACTGGGGTGTGGGTGTCTGTCGGTGAGTACAGGAGCAGATATAAAACTTCGTTGGTCCCAAGCTGTTCGTCGAATTCTCCAGGTCCAATTTCCTCCACAGATCTACAATGGTACCATTATAGGATCGAGGTGAACAGAAGGATGCGGCTTACGGTTTGAGGACTTTCTCTACGAATGCCTGCAGTTGTTCTGGCTTCCTTCCTCCAGTATACTCTGTCTTCATCCCATCATCGCCGTAGTAGAAGAGCATAGGATAACCCTGGACATCCTCTCCGCGACAGAGAGCGCTTTGCTCCTCGCAATTGACCTCCGCGACTATCAGTTGATTCTTCATCTGCTCCGCAAGCTGGATCCATGTCGGAGCAAGTTTCTTGCAATGTCCGCACCAAGGAGCAAAGAATTTGACGAATACGCTGCCATTCTTGATCTCGTTGTAGAAGTTTCGTTCATCGAGTTCGAGGACCTTGCCTTCTGGGTTCAAAATACGTGTCGGTGCTTTCGGTGCCGGGGGAGGCGGTGGACGCGTCTCTACAACAAGGTACTTGTCGAGGAATTCCTTAAGGCGTTTGAGTTCCCTGGATTTTTTGAAAGTTTCGACGAATTCGCCGTTCTTGTAAATGTTGAGTTGTGGCCACCCGTTGACCTTCAGCTCCCCACATTTGTCTTGTATCACGGTTAGGAATCTGTTTGGGTTCAAACGACGCAAGAGACGCACCACCATGTACAGCACAGTTCATCTGACCCACATTCAACGGCGAATTTGGAATTTTGTAAATGTCAGCCACTAACTCCTTCCACGTCGGTGCGAAGTGATTGCAGTGTGGGCAGTATGGGGAGAAGAATTCCACAAACCTGATGAAAAGTTGAGGACCGAGCACGTTCGGTGTACAAGGATCAGGCGTACCAAGTTCCCTCAGACGTCAGCTCGTGGAAGTTGTCCGGATCCAATTTGACACCATCTGGAGGTCGCTCCTCGACCTGGGCTGGTGCTGAATCAACCAGCAGCACCAAAACCAGAAGGAGAGAGAAAAGAATGGCGGGAAGCGTGGAGAGCCGCATCCCTTCGTGTGGGGTGATCCAATAAGTGTGTTGGCAGTCGATCACCGTCAGCGGTTGATGGAGGTTTACGATTACCCTCAGTTCAGCCTCCAGGCTGCGATCTGCCTCTTCACAGACGTCAAAAATGGCCCAGAAATCCGCAAGAAAATTGTAGAGGCTGCGACTTGTCGAGGAGAGGAAGGAGAAGCTCTGCGCGACGCTGTGAACTTTGCTTTTGTTGATGCGAGGCTGGTCAGTAGATTACACCCCTGCTGCACATCTTTCCCCCCCGGTTGAATGGGACCCTCTGCGAAGATTACGAGCATCCTGCATCTGCAGACCGCAGTTTATTACGCCCTATTGGCCCAGGACCAAGGGTGCTTGCGGACGAAAACCGTTCATTCGGAAATCTTGTGGGCACTCAATCCGAGCAATAACGTATGTATCTCCCATCCCAACCAAGCCAAACCGCATCTCGATTCCGTTCCTGCAGATATCTGAGGCAATCCGCCGCTATGGTGTTTCGGATTCTGCAACTTCTCTCTTCGTTGTCGAGATCGGTGCCCTACCGAGCCACCACGATAAAATCAAAGCCATTGTCAATGGGACAATTTCTCCCTTCTCTCGGCTGTCGGAAGTTACCGACTGGGCAACCATAAAAAAGGTATACTGCACGCGCCCCTCCCGCCCCTTCTTCTTACCACTAGAACAGTACCACAAGCTCAATGGCGAGTTAGCGATCCAGCACATCAGACATGCGGCTACTGCCCACGCCGTGATTGACGAGATCGTGATCAGCACCGTTGCGATGAAGAGCGTTTCCCAATGAACGGAGCGGATCCCTCGCCGATCTGAACCATGGCGGCTGGTTCGTGGGGTAGGCGAGCAATCCACTACACCCCCTCCAGGTGCATCTAAACTCTCCATACAACGTCCAGAGCAGATCCAAAACCATTCAGCGACCCGTGTATGAGATCGATCGGCTGGTACGAGTTACCTCGAATAGATGGGATTGTTGGTCGAGCGGGGACAATATAATGTGTGACCACGGAAACCGCCATTCACCACTTTGCCGGCGAGTCGTGGAACTACTACGTACGACAGCAAGCGGGTCGAACATGTAAATCGCTTCCATGGAAAACTCCCTCGTGACGGCCGCGAGCCATGATATTACTCTCCTCGGAAGGCGGGGATGCGATATCGGGATCCTGGCCAGTGGCTGATCGAATTGGTCAACCATCGTAGCTAGGACGACTCCAGGGGCACATTGAAGGAGGATTTTGGCCTCATGGTCACCCTCGACAGCGTATTTGGCCAGCAGCGTTGTCGTTCTGTTGATGTGGGAAGCGACTTAATCGATCAAATCCGATGCACCATTGACCAAGACCGGCGCTTTGATGCGACTGCGACCCTCCTTCGTCCGCCGCCCGGAATGGGGTTGCAAACCGACCCGAGTGCCCACCCGGAAAAAGGTACGACGCTGCGCTTCTGATGGGTAGCGGACTTCTCGCTCGCGACGTGACTGGACAAGCGGCCATGAACGAAGGGTGCAGTATAGGCGACAGCCTACCGTGTGGGCAAAATGGATAAAAGAAGGGTGCAGGACTTTTGAATTTGTGGTCCTGAGGACCAACGCCTCTTGTTTCTCTTGCGAATAGACAATCCCGAATTGCATCTTGAGAGCATGGGTCGTCCAACCGCTGGCGGGGAGAATTAAGCGGGATGTAGATTAATCAGAGGACGGGGGTACAAACAAATCCGAGTTTAGATCTGAGGGTGATACATCAGAAACAGCGAAAAAGGATGGGTCCACAAGTCCTGCTTGGACGTATGGGTCGCTGAGCGGCATCATGGGAGGTTGGAAGGGTGGGATATCATAGCCCATCCAGTGAATATCGGTCGCGATGGTGTCGTACCCCAGAGGAGGATCTGTAGGCTGTGCTGACGGGGGAGGATACGATGTCGAGGCAACGGGAGGACCATGTTGCGATCGCTGCGTTTCACCACTTCCACTGGGATCGGGCTCGAGAGGCTTAATCTTGCGAAGCTTTCTGGATGGTCTTAGGTGGCTATTGTCCCATGCACACGCACTTCCGGAAGCATCACAAGTGCTACACTGTGGGCGGACACCGTCACACTTCTGTGGGATTGTCAAGATTCAACCCTTGACCACAGGAACGATGGATAAACTAACCCGTTTCTTCCGCCTGCAAATGGCGTAGTATCAGGGCCAAGACCCCAATTTCGACTAAATCGACTTACTTGCAAGGTTCACAAGCCTGACGTTTGGCCAATTTGGTTCGACGCTTGGTGACAGGTGGGGCTGGGTAGGAGCATTCACTCTGCTTCCCGCTGGAAGCACAACGTTGACACTCAGGTTCATCGCCGGTACATTCCTAGTGGCAGGTAAACCTAGGAGTCTTAGTCGATGATTGAAGAGTGACACTTACGAGGCTCTGTTCCCTGTGAACTTCGCAGTCGGTGACTGTCCTTCCTCATGAATCATCAGAAATCCTACGTACCTGCAAGGATTACATCGTTTGGGGGCCATCATTGAGATGGTAGTCCCAATGAGCTGTGTGACATTTAAATCATCTCTTGGACTGCTGCGAGACGGCGTGTGCAGCTGTCTCACTAAGCCCACCCTCCGCCTAATCGGCCAATAGTCCATGATGACCGTTGGCAAAAGGTGAGGGATGACTAGGGCTGCGCTACGGGTCCGGAAAAATATGTCTCCGGGCGGTGAGGTGGTAGGTGCCAGTCAGTCTTAGTAATCCATCTGTAAGGATCCCCAACCCGTTCTTGACTGCGACCGCAGGAAGTAGACGGCCCAAGGGGGTCAACCCTCGGGCCTGGATGTGGTGACAAATGTAGGCTCGCAGCAACCTTAGGGCGTTGGCTTGGTTGTTCGGGACAGGATGAGCAAGTGCGTGATGAGCGGGGTGCTGGATCGACGCTTCCGAGATCAGCCATAGCTTTTCACGTTCCGACCACTACCATGACCTCCTCAACCACCGCGTCTCAGACGGAAGCCAAGCAGGCCCGTATCCCACTCGGGTGGAGAGACCAATGTTCTTCGTGAGCCTAGTGAAAATCACCAAAAAATAAGAAATCTGGGCTAAAACTTTGTTCCCGCACCCAGGGTATTGATTCCGCTGAACGTGTGCCGGAAGGGGACTCTTTACATGCCATGGGAGTGCGAAAATGAGAGACATGCATACGAGAAGTTTGTCTGCACACATCCTCCTTTTACGTGCTGGCTGATGTTTGATTTTCCATTCACCCAGGTGCCAGTATGACGAGTGAGTCCTAGGGAGCTACTTGGCTCTCCGTGCAGCTAATCGCAGTTTTCTTTAGCTATATGCGTCGCATGAAGGAACTCTCGAAGAGGAAGCTTGCTGAGTCCGAGTGACCAAGTGGACCACCTTACCATATCCGTTCGACCTTGCATACATTCAGCAAATCCAAAACGCTACGACGCCCCGGAAGCGACGCGAGAGTTATGTGATATTATGCGAGAATAATATACCTGGTGCTAGTGAGAGTCGAATTAAATCTATGCCTTCCACTTGCCATCCTTCTCCCATTCTCCGATCTCCTTCTGAACTCGAGCAATTACATTCTCCATGCTGGTGTCCTTTCCGAACGCGTCGACAAACTGTCCGTTTGGATCCATGAAATAGAAGAAGATTGAGTGGTCCACAAGGTAGTCGTCATCCGCCTTGGCAGTTGGCGGTGTTGAGAAGTAGACCCTGTATGCTTTGCAGACGGATTTGGTGTCCTGGTATGATCCCGTGAGGCCGATCAATCTAGGGTGGAACTCGGACAAGTAGGCCGCGATCCTGGTAGGAGTATCCCGTGGTGGGTCGACCGAAATAAATACCGGTTGTATTGCAGTTCCGTGTTGTTTTTCTGCGGCAGAAGTGGGTGAGCCGTGCCGAAGGGAAACGCACAACCCAAACTCACCAAGGGCGGTTACTGCCCCGCTCATCTTGTCCAGTTCTTCTGGGCAGATGTCGGGGCAATTGGTAAATCCAAAATAAATCAAGGACCATTTCCCCAGTAAATCTTTTTCAGTGAATGGCTTGTTTTCGTGAGTAAGTAGCGAGAACGGGCCACCGACTTGAGGTCTTCCATAGGCCTTGGTCGCGAGCTCTTCTTCTGTTTTTGGTTGTGAGTAATTTGTGGAACTGAGACAAGGTTCACTGCACGACCTTTCTGTTTCTTCAACGATTCCTTCTCGGAGTTGAAGTAATAGAATAATCCGGCACCGGTGGCGATGAAAACCGCAGCGGCAGTTGGGGAGAACACCTGAAACCCATTGTTAAAAAAATCCTGGGCTCCCCGAGTGACGTGGAGGACTTACTCCAACCGCTGTTTTATCACGGTCGTTCGAAGAAGGTACTGACGAGTACTTCCGTGAACATCGCGTATGCTGCACCGTCGAGCGCAAGTCCACACGGGTATCCTTTAGGACACACGCCGAACGCGTCGACGAACGATAAGCATGACGAAGACCGCGGGAGATGACTGTCTGCATTTGAGGGTCTTGATCGCCCCGGGCATCCTCAATCCGTCGAGGCGCTCGCGCCCACAAAACTGGCGGAGACAAGTCCTCATGTACACCGCCGGGGACGTACTTTTCCGGACCCGTGGCACAGTCATCCCTCACATTTTTGCCAGCTATCGTCATGGACTATTGGCCGATTGAGGCGAAGAGTAGGCTTAGCGAGACAGCTGCACACGCCGTCTTGCAGCAGTCCAAGAGAAGATTTAAATGCCACACAGCTCATCGGGACCACCATCTCAATGATGGCCCCCAAACGATGTAATCCTTGCAGGTACGCAGGATTTCTGATGATTCATGGAGAAGGACGGTCACCAAGCGTCGGACAAAATTGGCCAAACGCCAGGTTTGTGAACCTTGCAAGTAAGTCGATTTAGTCGAAACTGGGCTCTTGGCCCTGATACTACGCCATTTACAGGCGGAAGAAACGGGTTGGTTTATCCATTGTTCCTGTGGTCAATGGTTGGATCTCCCGACTATCCCGCACCGCTCCATACCCTCCCAGACATGGAACTCGAGATCAAGAGTGAAGCTTGAAGCTACAGACACCCACTGTTTAGCCAATCACATGCATCACATATCATCCGGGCAAGCTGAAACGCTGTTATCCGAAACACCATGAACGATCAAGGCTCTTCCACACACACCACCAACTACACCACGCTATGACTCTCAAGGAATTCACCTACGAGGAAGTTGAGAAGGTGAGTCGCAGCTCTTTCCGCTGGCACCGTACCCCACTAAACCCGCCCTTTTAGCATAACAAGGAAGGCGACCTCGTCTGTCCAATTTCACATGTTCAGCTACCCTGCCCACTCCTTACCGCTTCGCCCACAGTGGATTGTCGTTGATAACAAAGTCTACGACGTCTCCAGGTTCACAAATCTACATCCTGGTGGTCTTGTCGTACTTCTCGCGGATGGCGTTGATGTGTCCGTCTCTATTCTCACCATCGGACGCAAGGCGCTGAGTGGCGTGCCGGGAATACCCAGCTGGGAAGGATTCAACGAACGTATTCTTTGGTTTTCATAGACACGAGGTTCTCCTGAAACCCCGGTACGCGCGGCTTCAGATTGGAAGCATTCGAGGCCAAGAGGAGGTCGTCAAGCCCCTACTTCCCGGAGAAACATCAACAGTTCCCTATGCTCAGCCTACATGGCTTAACAAGGGGTTCCACAGAGCTGCTCGGAAGTTCTTTATGGAAGCCTGACGCCATCAAATGCGAAGGGTCGGGCAAGCGGATCTCACAAGACGTTGTCGACAAACTATGGTTGATAGCCCTCTGCCCCATTGATCGATGATATAACTAATGGTGTGAAATCCAGCGAAATGAACATACTGGCGATGAGGCTTGGGCCAGGAAAACATCTTCAGGGACGGACTCTGCTCGGCGGGGTTATCAGGACTGAAGAGTATGATCACTTCCACGAGGTTAGCAAACCACGATCGACTGAAACGCGCGACCCCTCTCAACATCGTGCAGTTGATTCTGAACTTGGAACTTGCCCGTTGTGGCTGCCGTGGGTATGTCGACGGCTTCCTCGCGGGAGGCGTTATTGGTCTCCCACCGGTCCTCAACTTCGGCTCGGATGAGATCAAAGCCAAAGTCGTCCCAGAGGTTTTGTCCGGCAAGAAGTTTATTTGCTTGGCCGTCAGCGAGGCGTTCGCCGGGAGTGATGTCAGTGGCTTGCAGACCACAGCCGCGAGAGATGGCGATTACTGGGTAATTTCTGGAACCAAGAAGTACGCGTTCTGTCGCGATAGGGGAGTATGGATGGCTCACAAACTGGACCCTGTTTCAGGTGGATTACGAATGGCACATTCGCCGACTACCTTACTGTGGCATGCAGGTCTAAGGTTTGTGCCTTACGTTTGTTCCCCTCCTCCCACACCGAGCAGAGTTTAGGGAGAATACACCGTTATCCTCGTCCCGAGGGGCGAAAATCTTGAGACAAAGGCGATCAGGACAGCCTACTCATCCACCGCTGGAATCGCCTTCGTGGCCTTTGACAAGGTCCGAGTATCCTGCTAATCACCCACGATTCAGTTCCACCGAACGCCACCCTATGATGCCATCCTCGGAGGAAGCGAAGACATCCTAGTGAGATCTCGAGTCCACAAACCGTGTAATCGGTCTGACGCATCGGACAGGGCGACTTGGGTATGCGGCAGGCCGTCAGGAAGATGCCGAATAGTGCAAGGCTGTAGATAAATTCAAACGAGGCCGGAGTCCTTGTGTAGTTCTACTTTTGCCTTGTTTTTCGATTAACGGGACTGAGAATGATCTTGACCATGTACGAAGCGATTGTGGTCCCGCCAAAAACTCTTCAAGCTCAATCAACGGGTGTGGGGGTTCGTCTTTGCCGGGCAAGCACAGTACTCTCTGCATCGCAGGGGAAGAGTATTCCAAACCCAAGGCGCGACCGGGCGGTTGGAGAAAACCTGCCCTTACCCTTTGGCTTCTCTGGCGCATATTCACCGTGCTCTGATCTGCTCACAATCTCACGGCAATTTCGGGACAATTTTGCATGGTCAGATCAACTAAGGTTTACAGTTCGTTCGTATCAAAAGCATTCGTGTGCACAGCGCGACTTGCCGACTCCATCGGGGGATGGCTGAGCAGCAAGTTGATCAGAAACAGGGCGACGGAGAAGTAACGTCAAAACCACCTCACCGCATTCATGCGTTCGGGTCCTTGAAGCCATCCTTGATGACAAGCTCCATCGTCTCGACGGTGGCCGAAAAGCTCTTCTTGGTATCCCCCGCCATATCCCACCACCCCGACTTCTCCACAATGTTGGCCCTCAGGAGGACGGTGGTGATCAAGGTGTAGAAGTACTTGGGAACGTGCGGGTCGGGGTGGGGGTCGGGGTTGGGGAACGAAAACTGGATGCGGTATTCCCAGGACGAGTGGTGGC
>Ga0307517_10003856_pt1 | contig 23256 bp, 13 predicted proteins | sample 23_EM_MG_FD_194515 | JGI IMG/M metagenome (GOLD analysis project Ga0307517, IMG submission 194515) | Populus trichocarpa ectomycorrhiza microbial communities from riparian zone in the Pacific Northwest, United States - 23_EM | ecosystem: Host-associated > Plants > Roots > Unclassified | place...
TAAGAGGCAAACTACTCAATGAATTATAAATAATCGATTGTGTATTAAAGGTTCAATAGATATTGTTTGTTGGCTTACATTTCAAGCATGTGCTTTTAGAGGGCATGATGAACATCAAGAATAAAAAAAAACCAAGGTAATTTTCTTGAAATGACGGAACTTTTAGCATCATACAAAGAACAAGTAGGTGATCTTGTTTTGGGTAATACTCCATAAAATGCTAAATATACCTCACATCAAATTCAAAAAGAAATTTTGAATGTCTTTGCTAGAAATGTTTAGTCTTCAATTCGTCATGAGATTGGTGATGCAAGATTTTGTTTAATTGTTGATGAAGCTCGAGATGAATCTAGAAGAGAGCAAATGACCCTTGTTATTAGGTTTGTTGATAAAAATGGATTTATATGAGAACAATTTTTGGATATAGTTCATATTAAAGATACAACTACTTCAACTATTAAGAAAAGGATTTCCTTTGTTTTATCTCATCACAATCTTGATGTCCAAAATATTAAGGGTCAAGGGTATGATGACGCTAGTAATATGCGTGGAAAGTGGAATGGTTTGCAAGTTTTATTAATTAATGATTGCCCTTATGCATATTATGTACATTGCTTAGCTCAACACTTACAATTGACTCTTATTATTGTAGCTAGAGAAATATCCGATGTTCACATTTTCTTTCAAAATTTGATTTTTATTGTTAACATTGTTAGTGCTTCTTGCAAGTGTAATGATGAATTACGGGCATTTCAAGCAGCTATAATTAAATATTTAGTTGATATTGGTGAGATTGAAACGGGTAAAGGAGTTAATCAAGTAGGTTGTTTGCAACGACCTGGAGATAGAAGATGGAGTTTGCACTTCAAATCAATTTGCACTAATAAAAATATATGGGGAAACTTGCTTGGTTCTTGAAAACATTGCTTTAGATGGATCTACTTATTCTCAACGTGGTGATTCGGCCTTTTCATTTAAGTTGCTAATGTCATTTGATTTTGTATTCATCTTACATATAATGAAGAATGTTATAGGAATTATTGATGTGCTTTGTCAAGCCTTGCAACAAAAATCTCAAGACATTTTAAACGCTATGTATTTGGTGACTACCACAAATACTTTAATTTAGAAGTTAAGAAATGATGGCTGAGAAACTCTTTTAGAAGAAGTGACATCATTTGTAAGCATCAAGACATTGGAATTCCTGATATGGATGCTTGTTTTTCTATTGTGGGACAATCTCGTCGTAAAAAAAAATCAGTAACAGTTGAGCATTACTACCAAGTTGATATATTTACAACTATTATTGATCAACAATTACAAGAGCTAAATAATAGATTCAATGAGCAGGCGATCGAATTTGACCTCTCATCAAGAGAAGCACTTCGACACAAAATTCAACTTTTTTGTTCATGGAATTTGACCTCTCTGCCACCATTTTCTAGCGACTCTCTTCTAAAATATTCTAGAGACTGAAAAACAAAAAAAATAATGTATTGGACTAAAATGCCAAATCCTCATTGTATAGGAATTAAAAATAAAATACGTTCGAAACCAAAATTTCTAAAAAGGTTCCTTATGAGCAGTAAAAAAAAGAAGGTTGTTGTATGTCAACCCCTCCCCTCTTTTTTTTTTTAGCAACAAAATAGAATTTTATTTTACTAAATCAAGCATTAACTTAATATTAAAATATTTTTTTGACACCATAAAAACATCATAATAGAGTAGTTGAAACAAATTATCATGCACAGATGTACAAATCCTAGTAGTTAATGCAATATAAAAGGATAAATATTTTTTAAAAAACTTAGTTAATTACTAGAATAGAAAATATTTAAAAAATAATAAATAAGAAAAACACTATTTTAATTCATAATATTTTGCATCTTATTGTACAGTGTATGTGGGAGCTCAATTAGATTTTTTTTTTTTTTATGATTATAATTATAATGATGCGCTCTGGTCAAAGACAAAATTTTGCTATAAAGGTGAATGTACGACCAAGCACTTAACACCAAGGCTTCAAAATCTTTTTGCTGATCATTGTAGACATACTTGAATAAATACTTGGGGAACATATCTCAATGTTGATATGAGCAGCTCTCGATTGTAAGCGACAACATTATTATTCTGATTCCATTCTTCGAAACATCAGAGCATCGTTGCGGCCTTTACCAACCACAAGACCAGCATATAGCTGATTTGACTTCTTGTACTATGAGGTTGTAAAAACAATAACGTAAGTTATATATAAAAATTTTATTTAATAGTTGAAGTATTGATTTGATTTTTTATATTATGAATTTGTTAAATAATAATATAAATTATATATTAAAATTTTATTTAATAGTTTAAATTTTTAAATTGATATAACTTTTTGATATAATATTAAAGTTTTGATGATCAAGTGAATACGAGTTCGAATTTCATTATTCTTATTTATTTGATAAAAATCTAACATAAGATAGTGTGGACCTGTGCAAGTTTTAAATCTAAAGGGTTGTCACTTGAGGAGGTGTATTAGAGAATAATATAAATTATATCTTGAGACTTGATCTAATATCTTAAACTTTTAGGTTGAATTGATTCTTTGAAAGAAGATGTTACAAACTTTTTTTTTTGAAACCAATATTATTAAAACTAGCTTGATATAACGAGTTAATCTCATAACCGGTTAATTTAAGATCTAAATTGGTTGAAGTTGATTCAATTAATCTGATGATCGGTTAATTCAAGATTTAGAGTAGTTGAAGTCTTTTAAAAAAAAACTTTTTTAGTCTTCTTATAGGTTATGTATCCATATATATATATATATATATATATATATATATATTTTTTTTTTAATCTGAAAACGTAAGGTTTTTTCTTAAGACTTCTATTATTAACGTTAGTTTAGTTTTAGAGCAAAAACAACACCGAATAAACCTTCAAATCATAGCTTTTGCAAGGAATTTGATCCTTGACCCTAGCCCTGCCACAAATGGTTCGAGCTGCTCAAAATATTACATTCGCCTCTTGTAAGTATAATTAGGGTATTGAGAATTGGCAAATTCGCAAATGCTATTTAGCAATATAGGAAGAACCTGACTGAAACTCTCAGGTGCGTATTGAAATTCAAGAAATCGTGGGCAGTAATCGTGATTTCGAGACACTTCAAGGACATTCATGCAATCTACCAGTGGGGTAGTGAGGTATTTATTATTAATCGTATTCAATCTACCAAAAACCCAAAGTGTTAAGGGTTCGAAGTTTACTAATTGTTCTGACAAAATATTGTCCTCGCTGTTGCTTTCGCATTGGATTCGCCACTCTGCTAGGTATCTTATACTGCTTGAATGCCCAGTGATGTTACTTTACTACTCCTGTTCATGCGCGCGTTAACCAGCTTGAGTAGCAAGAAATCATGTTTGACTTCGATTACCGGTATCATTCCATCGTTTCTCAGCAAATTCCCGAGGTGGTTATAATTGTGGATATACAGTGAAGAAATATATTCTTTGCTTGCGATTTGGGTTGTTGGAATTTTCTTGGAAGGTGCTTGGGAGATAAGTCAACGGAACTTTAGTAGGGACCGGTGGCAGATAGAGATAAAGCTATTGCATTGAGCTCGACTTAGTTCTCAGTTACAAGCAAGATTATTTGTCATTAGCAAACATGGAGGCTCAGATGAAGGATTGTTCTGAAAATCCCATCATTATTTCTGACATGGGTACAAAGGGTCTACTTGGTCATTATCAGTTTGAAGACGGGTCATCTCAGTTTATTTTTCTGGACATTGATGAAGAAACAGGAGGCATCAGTATCAACAATCCCCTGAGTCTCACCACCGGCAGTTATGTACAAATCATCTCTTCATCTGAGGGCTTGCTTTTATTGTCTAGTACTGGGGAGAATCAGCTCAACTATCTTGTGTTCAATCCCTTGACTAAGCAGTCTGTGACTCTTCCACAGCATGGTATCGCCAGGCTGATTATCAGGTCAGGTCTCGCTTTTGATGGGAAACATTATCAAGTAGTGCTTGTACATGTTTCTAGAGATGAAGAGAATGGATTGGGCCCACTTCCTGGTGATATTGAATTGGAAGTCTTCTCTTCTGAAACTGGGGCTTGGAGAAATCATCGACCTTTCAGTTTGTCTCTGAATGTTGAGTTACCTGATAATGAGTTTCCTGAGCTGAACACAACCCCACTTTTTTCCAATGGAGCAATCCACTGGGAGATAAGCGGGCAGTTGCTTGTTTATCATGTTGAAGATGATTACTGTGAAGTAATTGAACTGCCAAATGTTTTTGAGGATTGGTCTTGGCAATCGACAATGACTTACAGGCGATGTCTGTGGGAATCTGAGGGGAGAGTACACTACACTTACACTGATTTTGATGGGGTTCATTCTTGGAATCTTCTCAAGGAAGATGAGCATAATGTTTACTCGCACCAGAACGTCTATGACCGTGAAAAATTCAGGTGGGCATTGGCATATACTATCAACCATGAAGACTTGGCAGAACAGGATCCTGATATTCTCAGTCTTGGTGATCAGTGGGAGCCTCGCAACATATCTCCTATTGCTTATGTTCAAGATTCCGAGACCATGTATTTGCAGCTTCCTGGAATTGTTGTTGCATACAACACCAAGAATCGAGTTTTGCTGAAAGTATGCAGGTACACATTTCCAGGCGTAGATTTTAATTGCTGTTCTTTCTTCCCCTCCATCCACAGAAGTGAGTGCCATAAGCAAAATGCAAGTAAATCACAAGTAGGAGAAGTGGTTGATTTACCTATAGGAGAAGAGGTGAATTCATTTTCATTTTAAGTGGAGCTTTATTGTACTAGCATTCTACTTCTCGTATACTTTGTATCGCAAATTCAATTTTATTTCCAGCTAATTGCATCTGGTCTTGGCACTATTTGTCTCTTAATTATGCGTTTATGGGCTCTTTTACACGAGATTTGTGAATCTCATATAAGTCAGGAGCATTATTTATCATTTAGTTTAAGAAATTGCGAATAGATTCCAAACAGGCTTACCGGCTTTGTTATCTACATCAGAAAATCACATATTCATTTTCCAGATAGAGGTTTTATAGATGATTGCTACAATTGAAGTGTCAATACGGCCCTTATTATGAACTGTGGTATAAAAGTCAATGAGTTTTGCTGGCTTGAAGTAAAATACGTTCCTTATTTCTAAGATAAGTACATCCACAAATAAATTACTTCCGAGGATATAGCCTAACCTTGAGATCAGATTCAAGCGATTTTAGATATGATTCCTCCCCATAAGATCAAAGAAGTTCAGCGTCTCATGGGAAGGCTAGCTACCCTTAACAAATTTATATCCAGGATGGGAAAACGCAACCTGCCTTTCTTGAAAATCTTAAAAATACATCACTAATTTTGAATGTACATTAGAATGCCAAGATGCCAGGAATCTTTTGAAAGAACTCAAGATACACCTCTCCTCCTTTAATATTTTATTACAACTAAGAGAGCATGAAAGCTAGTTCCTTTTTCTTAGGATCTCCAATCAGGCAGTCAATTCAGTGTTAGTTAGAGAAAAAAAAGCATACAATATCCTGTTTACTACTCTAGTCGAACCCTTATTGACTTTAAGACCAGATATTTGAAAGCAAAAAAGGTGGTTTTAGCTCTGGTAAGTGCCTTCAGGAAGTTAAAACCCAACTTACAAACCCTTCAAATCATAATGCTGAAGGATATGGCGTAGGAGTAGTACTTGTAAGTCCTCATGAGCAAGTTTTAGAGTATGACATTCATTTTAAGTTTTCAACCATCAACAATGTGTCAGAATATATAGCTCTCCTAACAAGATTGGGTCTGGTAGAAGCTTTAGAAGCCTTTCCCCTACATATTCACAATGATCCTTAGTTAATAGTAGGGCAATGCCAAGAGGTTTTACAAAATAGAGACCCTACCTTGATAAAGTATCTCTAAAAACTCCAAACACAGATCTTGGGGAAAGATGGGGGCAAGGAAATTTAGATCAACCAAATTCCAAGAGAAAAAAAGACAAGGGCCAATCTCTTGTCTAAGTTGGCAAGCTCCAATTCAGTTGACCTCCTTTTGAAAGTTTGGATTGAAATCATGGAAAAACCTAGCATAAAGGAAGGGCCGATGATTGCCTCGGTTGACACAGAGGATGACTGGAGAACTCCTATTAAGGATTATCTGCATATAGAAGAGCTGCCCCCAGATAGAAACAAAGTCATCTGTCTAATTGAGTAAGCAGCCAGACACTACATAATTGATGGGACCTTATACAAGCGGTCTTCCCAAGCTTCTTTGTTGAAATCTTTGTCTCCTAGTAGAAAATGCTTATGTTTTATGGGAAATTCATGAAGGAGTATGTAGCTTATACATCGACTCTAGAGCTCTTGCAACCCTAGTCACTAGAGCAAGGTTTTATTGGCCAATGATCCTCAACGATGTTACCAACTTGGCAAAATAGTGTGACCAATATTAGAAATTCATATCGGTCTCGAGGCAACCCTCTGCTGAGTTGACCGCTATATCTTCTTTATGGCCATTCACCTAGTGGGGGATGGACATACTAGGCCCTTTCCCAAAAGTCATGGGAAACAATCAGTTCATCTTGGTGGATGTTGACCACTTAATAAAATAGGTAAAAATAAAAGCTTTAGCAGATATAACCACCAACAAAATCATTTCCTTTCTATGGATAAACATCATTTGCAGATTTAGGATTCTCAAGGTCTTAATCACCGATAATGGGACACAGTTCAACAACCATAAAATAAAGGAACAATATCAAAGACGTCATATCAACCCTCGATTCTCCTTAGTATCTCACCCCTAGACAAACAACCAAGCCAAACTCCTCAATGGAGTTTTGCTCAATGGACTCAAGAAGAAGATAGTAGAGGCCAAGTCAGAATAGGTAGAGCTATTTAATGAGATTTCATGGGCTTAAAGATCTATCCAGAAGACATCTATAGGGAAAATCCTTTTCTTCTCACTTATAGAACTAAGGCCATGATCCCAGCTAAAATCAAATGCTCAAGTTATCGGGTAGCCCATTACACAACTGAGGGCAACCATCTAGGCCTAAGAAACAATTTAGATCTTCTAGAAGAAACTCGTCTGACTGTAGCGATTAGGAATGAAGTTTACCAATGCAGAACTGCCCGTTATCACAACACTAGGGTTTATAAGAAAATCTTTAAGCTCAGAGACTTAGTGTTAAGAAAGTTGGAAGCAATCGACAATACAAAAAGTAGAGGTAAAGTGGCCATAAAGTAGGATGGTCCATTCAAAATCCCAAGGATAGTAAAGGCTAACACCTATCACCTCTAGGATATGAAGGGAAAACATCTTCTTATGCATGTAACTCAGATCATTTGAAATTATATCATAGTCAATAAAGTATAAATTATTCATTGATTCGAAATGATTTTTGTCTCTCCTGGAGAATCCTTAAAACCCAAACCAACTTAGAAGGAGGAATAAAAGTAGCCAATTACCCCACAACCTTCCAAGGATGGGATGAACTCGGTTTTCCTAATGAAATTACATATTTCCCTTTGAATGGATCAATTATCTCCCTAGTGCGATTGCACAACTTACCTTAGAAGGGATAAACGTGATCTTCTTAGTGCTTTTGGAAATCCTCCAAGGATAGGAAGGATAACACCATCAACAAATGGGATTGATGTCATCTTCATAGGGCAATCACCCCACAACCTTTCAAGGACAAGATAAACTCGGTCTTCCTAGTGAAATTGCATAATTTCCTTGGAAGGGATCAATTATATCCCTAGTACGATTGCACAACTTATCTTGAAAGGGATAAACGTGTTCTTTATAGTGCTTTTGTGCAACCTCCAAAGATGGAAAGGACAATGCCATCAACAAAGGGGATTAATGTCATCTCCCTAGGGCAACCACCCCATAACCTTTTAAGGATGGGATAGACTTAGTCTCCTTAGTGCAATTGCATATTTTCCTTATAAGGGATCAATTGTCTCCCTAATGTGATTGCATGACTTACCTTTAAAGAGATAAACATGATATTGCTAGTGCTTTTGCACAACATCTAAGGATGAGAAGGATAACGTCATCAACATATAGATTGATGTCTTCTCCGCAGGGCAAGCCTTCCATCACCTTTCAAGGACAAGATGGACTTGGCCTCCCTAGTTTAATTGCACATTTTCCTTGAAATGGATCAATTATCTCTCTGGTATGTGTCATAGGGTGCACGCAGGGCATCGAGCTATGACGGGTCTGTCTCTTGTGAGATGTGTGTTGAAAATAGGGTTTGGGAATAATCATAAAATTATGATTATGATTTCAAGAGTCGCCATCTATTGTTATGGTCACTAGGAAACTTAATGGTTTGTGACAGTCTAGGTAAAAGATTGGTTGTGCAAGAGGAAGACGCATCATCTCCAGTGCACCCTACCTAAGGTAAGCTGCATTATTGTTTGATTGTTTTTTATAGGTTGTGTTTCTATCCATTAGTCTTGTCTAAGGTTCAAGGTAGATCTCCCTTTCTGAGAAAATCTCTACCTTATTGGGTTAAAGCCTAACTATTCTAAAGCCTAAATTTTAGCATCACATTTATTTCTTTGTATCAGTAATACCTAAGGGTATACTCTAGTATGTAGTTTTACACCCCACCAAGTATTAAAGTCTATAGCTTTAAATGTAAAGTGAACAAAATGATTGGTAAATGATTTTTGAAATTTTGGTCAAACCCTAACGGATAATAATAAACTAGTTACGATATTCATTTTTATATTTTAAAACATGAGAAAGATGCATTTTTGTTTTATAAAAGTATGCTTAGAAAACTTTTAGGATTTGACTGTATGCACGAAAACAAAATATTTTTGTTTTTTTTAAAGAGGAAATTAATTAAAAAAAAATTTGAGATTTTTTTTAATTTTAAATTTTTTTTAATAAAAGTTTCGAAGAAAACTATGTATTTTAATATTGAATCTATATCTTACAATGTAAATATACAACCCGATATTATGCAAAATTATTAAAAAAACATGCGAGAAAATCACAATATTTTGAAATGACCCTTGAAATGTTTTGGATTTTTTTTGGATTTTTTTTATTATTATTATATTATTATTAAAAATAAATTGGGTCAGGTCGAAACGAGTCCAGCCCAACTCAGTTATGATAGGCTAACTGGCAGCCCAACAAACTGTTTTTTGGGTTTGAGTTGGACCCGGCCCAACCATCTAGGCTTGGCTAGAACGGGTCCAGCCCATGACCCACATGGTTACTGGCCCAGCTCATCAACCATGTTAATTAATTTTCTTTTATTTTGCATACAGAACTATGGTTTTGCATGCAAATTAGCATGGTTTTTTTTAGCAAAATAGGGAGGAGAAGAAGGTTACTTGGTGTGGGGGATGGCTAACTGGCAATGCTGGGAAGGATGATGTGTTGTTGGTGGCGGCACTGACGGTGGAGGCGCGGTGAAAAAAAAGGAAGAAGAGGGCTGACAGAGAAGAAAAAAATCTAGGAAGAAAAACTGATTTTTTACCTACTTTGGGCTATGATTTCTTAATACTAAAAGCATGGAATCCACCCCTATTTATAGGTGGTGGAAGAGGAACACTTTGTCTCTTTTGGAGACAATATTAGCCATTGATTCGAACAGGAAGAATCTCAACTGTTGGTTCAAAGGTGTCATCATGGTCTGTCAAAATAGGTTGCTAAAGCTGGTCATGTTGGCCACTTTAGGGTGGCGCCGCAGCGGTTATAAGGACAGTTGGCCAGCAAGATCTACTATAGGGTGTAGTACAATATCAAGCCATCATGGTGGTGTATGGTTTGCCCGATTTAGTGTGGGGGGGAGAATAATTAAATACCCCCGGGAAATAGCCACCTGGACAACTTTTTAGGTGGAAAAATAAAAAGATGATGAACAGTAACCAGATGACATGATGGCCTAGTGTCATTGCGAGTCTCATGATAAATATGATCACTCTAGTGATTTTGCACAACCTCCAAGGATGGTAAGGATAATGCCATCAACAAAGGGGATTGATGTCATCTCCCCAGGGCAATCATCCTATAACCTTCCAAGGACATGTTGAACTTGGTCTCGCTAGTGTAATTGCATATTTGTATTGGAATGGATATACATGATGTTCGTAATGCTTTTGCACAACCTCCAAGGATGGGAAGGACAATGCCATCAACAAATGGATTGATATCATCTCCCCAGGGAAATCCCCTTACAACCTTCAAATGAAGGAATGAACTATGTCTTCCTGGTGTAATTGCACATTTTCTAAAGAAGGATTTAAAAGATTAGAAATATTTTTCTTATTTTAAATTCTAAAAATATATGGAATGCACACACACACATTTTTAAATGAAATATTATAATTTAACCTTTGATTTGATCAAAATAGCTATTGTTTAGATGATGTCATAAAAAGAAGATTTTGTAGATACCTCATTTTTTACATCTCTATTCGAGTCCAAGTGCAATTTATTTGCTACTAATGCCATAACCATTAGTTATGGCAAAACAATTTTTTTCTTTTTGAGTTTTTAGGAAAACAAAGTTGGTTTTTTAAAGGTTTTGGGCATGTCAACCCAATTAGCCTTTAAAGTAGGTCGAATCCTTAATGAGTTTTATGAATAAGTTATAAAATCCAATGCAAATATATGTGTGAATGTGAACATCATCCATTTATGTAGAAGCAACCTCATGTATAAATAACACAAATGAATGAATAAAAAAGCCAACATGAGCAAGATACAAACTTTGAAGGAATCGGCCTTGATGTGCAAAAACTAATAAGACTTGAAAACACATTGAATACATTCACAATACACAGTCATCCACAAAACTCATCGTGTTGATAAATTAAACATACAAGATATTCAAGTGTTCATACACATACGCAACCAATCACAAAGTTTGTCTAACCTCAACAACTTCATCATAATACAAATCTGAATCAACCACAATAATATGTTTAGGATTTGAAATAGACCTTCCAAAGTCGTTGGCATGCTAGGAATCAACTAAAAGCTGCTGGAACTAATGGAAAAAAGTTGGAAACTTTTTAGAACAATGATGGTGCCCACTAATGTCGGTGTATAGAGGTCACACACCATCGCTACTACTGGCACGTGGAGGTTTTACACAACCATTATTGAGTCATCCCACCTAGTAGATTGGAAGCGCCTTTCTCTCTCTTTAATTCTCTGTTGTTGATGTAGCAAACATACACCTATAGAGGAATATCTACTTTATAAAGGTTTTTGCTTCCTCTCGACTTTCTTGATTTTCTCTTTACAATAATTATTTCTCCCTCTCTTTTAGATGGCTACTATGTCAGCTATACATGAAAGAGGAATATGCTATCACTTTGTTATGGATCGTGGTTGGTCATGGTTGTTGACATCATATTTGTGGAAGGAAAGGGTTATCGGTTTCAATAATGATAAAGGAGAGAAATATGACAATATTGTTGTTCTTAATAACTAACGTGGGTTATTGATATAATGAGAGTTGCCATGGGTATCCTTTATCGTGACTGGTTCGGTTGTGCTTCCATTGGTGGTAAAAAACAAAAGAGGAAGGGTTGTTGGGTTTGGATTGGTGGCTACTATCTTAGTGGCGGGAGGCGACTTGGATGTTTAGTGGAGAGACATAAGAGGCTGATTGTTGTTAGTAGCTGGCTGGGAAAGAAACCACAAAGAAGGCCACGAGTTTCTCTCTTTATTTCTTTGTTTTTGTTTTTGTTTTTATTTTTATACGTTCTGAAGTGAGGGAGGGTGACTAATTGGTAGCTTGTTTTTCTCTATAGTAGCTAGGGTTTTTCCTCATAATGGCCTCTTGGTGGTTAGGATTTTTAGAGGGGAAGAAAATAAAGGCTAGGGTTTTCTTTCATCAAATGGTGCCCCATATTCTTGCAAAATTCCTCTAGTATTTATAGGCTAAAATTTTTATCTTTTTTTCAATCGCTTGGTCCCCAAGTTACTTTATTTTATTTTGGTCCCTCACTTGTCTTGTCTTTCACTTTAGTTCATTTGTCCACTTTGCTTCCTATTTTGATTTTTTTTTAAAATCTTATTTTTTTTATTTTGATTATTGTTTAAAAAGAAAACAATGATAACATCAATTTGATTAGTAAATTAATCAAGAATTATAAAACAAACACGTTAATAGCTGAAATGAGCTGAAAAAATATATTTGAATTTTTTATGTTTTAAGGAAAACATTCTCAAAATAGGCACATGAGAATAGCTGAAAACACATTTCTTTCGAATGTTTGCTTATTTTTTCCTTTAGATTTTTAGAAAATATTTTGAAAAAAAAGGGTCAAAATTGGTTATAACACCCTAAAGATCAAAGAATATATCTCTCTTTTCAGAGCATGACATACCTCAGTGTCATGATCATGATCATGATCATGGTGAAAGTGATAAAACTTGTTAGATTTTCTTGTGTTCGTGCCACTTTTCATATGATATGGATATTCCATCAAATTATTTCTTTGAATGACAGACAAATCCTCGACACATAAGTGTTAAGAGGTATGGCCAAGGGCTCATGAATTGTTAGGTGATCATGGATGGATCCATTGGTGCTTTTATTAAATGCCCTGGTAGGAGATTAATGGCGTTAAGGAGATTATGCCCTTTGAAAATGAGAGTGTCTCTATCTGGTCATATTTGCTTATTATATTCGAATATAATTCTCCATTACCTTTTTTAGGACAATTCTGTCAGGGATAGTATACAAGTGTTCCAATAAATAATCATTTTAAAATATACTAATAAGCATTTAAGTGGTAATGGGTTTGCATAGATTTTTCACTTTAGCATCTCCTCATTAAATCTCTAGAGATATGTTCTGATGCTTTCATCTTCTTGTTGGATTATGACAAAGAATGTAAAAAATCTTTTTTTAGCTTGTATGTTAGTCCTAAAATAAGAGATAAGCTTAACATAAAGATCGTGAAGGCCAAGGATGGAGCTAGGCTCAAGGTTATGGTACCACACCCTAGTAGATCCACATGGTGTTGTTGGGAGAATTTTTCATAGTGTTCATGGAAAAAAAAACATACCCTTATCTTATCAAATGTGGTAAGCCTAAAGAATAGTAATAAATAGAAGCTTACCTAATAATTGAGAATTAAAAATGACTAACCATAAATGATTTATTGACTTTAGAGTGACTATAAATAGAAATTTATGTGGTAGAGATTTAAATTGGTATGTCAATGGACACAAACATGATAATAAAATATATGCAAATACATTTTTCAATATGTTTTCTAATATTTTTCAATATGGTTGTCATGTTTGTTTGTAGAAAAGAAAAAAAAGAAAAAAAAGATTGCAAATCAATTATGGGAATAAATACAAGAGGATGTTGATTGTCCACATGAATATTTCTCCTAAATCCATGTTCATAGTGGCTCCTCCATACATGAGGAATTTTAGAGGAAGATATTTTTATTTCTATTTAGTTTAGAAAAATATTTTTTATGGTATTTGTATTCTTTCTATTTAGTTTATAAATTTTATTTTTCTTAGTTATTTTTTCCTCATTTAAATAAGAATAAAAATAAATAAGAACGTTTATTTTTAAACTACATCGAAAGAATAAGAACACCAAAAACATATTTTTCTAAACTAAATAGAAAGAATAAAGATAACATAAAGAAAAATGTTTTATAAAATAAATATGAATAAAAATAAATAAATAAACATATATTTCCATAAAAATCTTATTCAAATTATAAATTTAAAAAATCTACGTAAAAGTGATACAATCCATGATGAGAGGTGAGCCCACCATCTAGTTAGTAAAATGATACACACTCCTTTATGCAAGATTATGTTAAAATTAACACGACCTCGAGCTCAAGTCTAGCCAAACGCAATTGTAGTTTAATCCCAAAACCAATAATATAGCTTAGGGCCTCTTATCTATAAAAGTTTTGTTATCCTACGAGTCCTATTTTAATTTCTCAAGCCACCTCTATAAAAGTTATAAGAGAATCTTGTAATTTCTCAAACCAATATCTATTTATATTATATAGATATATTTGTAGATCATTTATATTATTTTAATAGATTATGTTATACACATATCTCAATATTGACAAAAAAAAAACACACACACACACACACATATAAATGATAAAAATAGAAACACACACACACACACATCCAAAATCTGATGGATAATTTATAGATATATAAATTTCTTACTTGGTGGATAATAAGTAGGATATGAATGTTAAAAAATCCAACTTGTGGATACCCATTGCTATCCTTAAGTATTTTTTCAAAGGGTTTTAATATTACAATATATGTAAATTTATTGTTCATAAAAAAAAACATATACTTATCATATCATACGTGGAAAGCCTAAAGAATAGTAATAAATAGATGTTTACCTAAAAATCACGAATTAAAATTGACTAACCATAAAGGATTTATTGACTTTAGAGTGACCATAAATAGAAATTTATGTGGTAGAGATTTAAATTGGTATGTCAACGGACACAAACATGATAATAAAATATATGCAAATAAATTTTCAATATTGTTTCTAATATTTTTCAATATGGTTGTCATGTTTATTTATATATAAAAAAACCGGATTGCAAATCAATTATAGGAATCAATAAACGAGGATCTTGATTGTCCACGTGATTGTTTCTCCTTAATTCATATTCATAGTGGCTCCTCCTTACACGAGGAGTTTTAGAGGAAGATATTTATTTTCTTAGTTATTTTTATTTTTATATATTTTAGAAAAATATTTTTCTTTATGGTGTTTTTGTTCTTTCTATTTAGTTTATGAATTTTGTCTTTTTAGTTATTTTTTTTCTAATTTAAATAAGTCTAAAAATAAATAAGAAAAAATAAAACTTCTAAACTACATAGAAAGAATAAAAACACCAAAAAAATAATTTTTAAAACTAAATAGAAAGAATAAAGATATCGTAAAGAAAATATTTTTATAAAATAAATAACTAAATAAAAAATATATATTTTCAAAAAATCTTATTCAATTCATAGATTTAAGAAATCTATGTAAAAGCAATAGGATCCATGATGAGAGGTCAGCCCACCATCTAGTTAGTAAAATGATAATCACTTCTTGATGTAGGATGATATTTTTTTTTTTTAAAAAAAAGATATTAGTTTTCTGAATTGTTTTTATTCCTATTTAGTTTCAGAAAATATTTTTTATTTTATTTTTAATTAAATTCCTCATATTTATTTTTGAAATTTTATTTTTTCTTAGTTACTTCTTCCTTTCTCAAAAAATAATAAATATAAATAAAGAAAAATTAAATTTCTAAACTACGTAGAAAGAATGAATACACTATAAAATAATATTTTTTAAAACTAAAAAGGACTAAAAATAACAAAGAAAAAATAAAATTTCTAAACTATATAGAAAAAAATAAAGAAATAATGGAGGAAACTATTTTACACAACTAAATAGAAATAAAAATAACTAAATAAAAAATATATTTCTTTAAAAATCTTCCATTATCACTATTACATTTGGCATCAATGCATTAAAATCTATTATAATAATTGATATTATACCATATGATATTTTTAATTTCATTAAATGAATCTCTTGCTTTGCGTTAACTTTTTAAAATTAATTAAAAACATATTTTTTTCTTATGTGATCATAATAATTGTCTTTTTAGGTTTTATTAAAAAAGCAATCTTGCATTTAATCTAAGATAATGAGATATAGGGACAATAAATGCAATTTACTAAGAGTTTCCAATTAAGAAAAGAATGTATTCATTGTTTTGCAATTTGACAAAATAAGGATGAGTTTTAAAAGTTTAGAATGTCGACCCAATTGGCCCTCTAAATTACAAACAGAATATGCATGCAATATGATATATATATATATATATATATATATATATATATATATATATATATATATAGACACACACACACACTCTAATCATCCTCAATTTCCCCCTGGACTTCATAGCGTGGTAAAAAATGGTCCTTAATCTAAAAAAAATAAGTTAGCACACAAATGAACTTTTAACTTCAGAATATTTTAATTTTTCACATGATTGAGCCAATTTCATCCTTCCATTTACAACACAAATTACATGTCATTCACTAGACCTTTAATTTTTCCAACTTTGAGCAAACTAACTCCTAATCTTCTTTTTTATCTAAATTAAGCCCCTGATTGAATCAATTAAGCCATTTCAAGTTTCTATCTCTTTCATTTAGGTCTTTGACTCTCTAATTTATGTAATTTCACCTCAATCTTTAATTTTCCTCTTCAATTAGGCCCTTAACTAGTAAAATTGGACTCATATTTTTTACCACCTTGTTTATTGTGGTCCTTAATCATCCAATTTATACAATCTTGATAAACTTCAATCCATTTACCTTTTTTTTCCAGCAATACCTCAAGATTGCCTATCCAGTTGCTATTTTGACCAACTTTAAATTAATTCACTACATGTATGATACGATCCAAACTATATCAAAGGATTCATTAGAAGTTCTGGGCTAATTATAAGATCAAGGACAAAGAAGCTCAAAGATACAATCAATAGGGTTATTTAGAGTATTTGGGCCAAGATGAATTTCAAGAAGGCTACATCTTCAACAAGTAATGATTAGGCCTTAGTTAATTTAATTTATGTACAAGAAGGAACTAATCCATCTACTTCATGAGCTTATTTTTTCAAATGTATATTTTACGCTAACAAGCATAATTTTTTATCCAACCATTGGATCAAGTAGAATTTTACCAAAAGATTTAAGAGGCCTTGTTTTATATATAGTTAAAATTGCATAGTGATCAAGAATTTTATTAGTTTCCTAATTGATTTAGGATTCTTTTTTTTTCTATTTTATTTAGAACACTTTTATTATTTTCAAGCTTTAATTAGGATGTTTTTACATATTATAAATAAGGTTATTTAGGTTATATATAGGTTTAGATTTTATACAGACTTAGATTTCAAAATAATTTATAACATGTGTGAGAGTGAATTCTCTTAATTTGGTTCTTCATTGAACTACTCTGATATATCAAATAATTAAGCAAGCTTAATTGTGTCTTCTATACTTCTCATTCAAGCCTCTTCATAGGTATTGAGTTGGGGTTTAGTTTCTATAGTTTTAGTGCGTCGAAACATGTTATTGTTCTATCAAACTCAATCACAAGCCCGAATTTAACTTCCTTAAGAAGGGTTGATTTGACTCTGGGTTTTTAGCTTCTAGATCTTTATATCCATGAGGTTCACATTAGTTGGTATCAGAGCAAGACTCTAAAATCAAGTTATATCCCTTTATGTTTTAGTTTTCATATTATTTCATTGTTGGCGTCATCTAAAGCCTAGATGCGGTAAAACTTGAAAAAATAAAGATTATTTGAGATCTAGTTATTCAAAATTAAAAACAAAGAAGAAGAAGAAGAAAGATAAAATAAATTGCATGAGGGAAAAAATAGGGTTTAAACTGCAAATTAAGGTTTTTCATCAAATCTTGGATTCAACAACTTAAATCTAAAAATTCTTGATTCTCGAGATATGTTAATGTCATATCTTGATTATGCTTTGATGCTTTCATTTCTTGTTGGGTTCTGATGAAGAACGCAATCCAGCTTTTTTTAGCTTGTATGTTAGTCCTCATATTAGAGATAAATTTAACGTAAAGATCAAGAAGGCCATGGATGGAGCTAGGCTACAAGTTATGTTACCACACTCTAGTAGATCCACATAGTGTTGCTGGGAGAAGTTTTCACATAGTGTCATTTTTTTTGCATTACAAGCTCTATGATGTTTCTTATGTTTTGTATGTGCTCTCTAGGATCTGTAAGACCGTCATAGTTATCCAAGTTGACCTTCACAAAGACATAATCTTTAGAGAGATGAGTATGTAACACCCAATGAAAAAGTATAGAGTCTTGTAGTTGGTGGAAATGGTTTTTATTCTTAAGAGTTTGTCTAATTACTGATTATGTTGAGGGAATGGAAGAGTGAGAAATTAATCTTGTATAGCTAGAACAACATTATTGAGCACTCATATCTAATGGGAGTGTTATGAAAGATCTGAAAAAGGTAGAGTTTCTATGGTGGGAATATCAGTTACTCTCTTATACCTTATAGATTTTATGTCATTAGCCATGAAAAGAGTCTTAGAGAAATGTGTAAAACAAGAATAAACTAGCTTTTTATTTATTTTCCCACAAATAAAGTTGTAAAAACACAAGGATTGGATTAGGCTTTCCCTAGCTACATCTTAGACTTATATGTATGGGCTTGGGTGTAGTTTTTTTTTTAGGGGTGGAGGGGGTGGGTGCTTTGTTGTTCCTATAAAAACAAGTCTCCTGTCAGAACAAGGAACCCTCTAATGATAAAGTTAGTAAATGTTGAAGGAAAAAATAATGTACAGGACAAAGGAGTTTGAAGTAATGAGTTTGAATGACTTCAATTTTATTTTTTTAGAATTTTCCTGGCCTGGCTTGGATGTGAATTGCCTAGGATTATTTAGAAGTTGCTTAAATTGGCCTCCATTTCTTACGTCGTGACCAAGGTATTTACAGGCTCCAGTCATGTCAGCTTACCTCACGACGTGTACAGTTGCAAGACCTCAGTGTGTGAATGGGAGTTGAACCATAGATGGAGAGGTTAACGTTGTCATTGGTTGTTGTGCTTGCGATAGAAAAGTGTGGGCAAAGAATAACCATTACCTCATCTACATAGAAAATGTGTATATCTTTGTGCAAAGAATTTGTGTGCGCAACTCTTAAAACCTAAAAAACACTTTGAGGAGTGTGCCTTGTAGGTATTCGACAATTTGAGGTGTAGATGTAAGGTTAAAGTGGGAACCCATTTGCGCTTAGGCCTCGCCCACATGATGAGAATTTTTTTTTATTTGATTTTTTGTACCATCAATATATATGTTTGTATTGTTGATTGCTCTTATGTTTGTGTTTATAATTGTGATGGTTAGTGTAAGAAAATCTTGTTGAGTCCTACAATAATTAAACTTAAATAAATTAATATATATTTTTTCAATAATAATAAAAAAATAATTTGAGAATCAAGTACCTTCTTTTCTACATTGTGTTATATTATTAACATGTGGCTTTTCTTTTCTTACTATTAACTTAAAATTTTTAAAATAATGCAGAATTATATCAATCAAGAATCATTTATAAAATCTGGACTTCTATTAAATTCTACATTAGTCTTAATGTTTTTATGCAACTTTGGAACATCTTTGCATTAATTTTCACTATTATCATACACTTACTATTATAAATTAAACTTAAATTACAATGTAAAGCTAGAAACTTAAATTAATTTTATAAGGTTTGCAATATAATATTGTAACAATAGCTTTATGTATTTAAACAAGGATGTTTTTTATGTATATTATGTATAAAGAAACTTTTAGTTAATATATATATTCAAAAATCTAAATATGATATTTTCAAAACAGATTTTACTATCAAAACTGAAGAAAGAGATATTCAGCTTACAAAACCTTTTGAAACTATTCAACTCCTCTCTAAAAAATCCCTACAAAAACATCTAGCCCGAAACTATAAATATATTCATGTTGGCCTTGTCCAGGTCGGAATAAAACCCCTTACAAAGGAAGGCTTAAACACCTCTATTCTAGCTGTCCTCCGTGATCCTTTGTTGGACCCTTACCAGTGGACCAACAGTTGAGTCAGATCCTACTACTGGGATCTGGGTAGGAATAGTAACATAAAAGTTAGTATTCTTAGAAAGAACAAGAGACCATTAGACTATAGATATGCAACTGAATGGTGTAAGTCCCGTCTGAGTTTTAGGGCAATAAATCTATATAACCTGCAGCCTGTTTCCTAGTTTATCTTTCCTTTCTATGGATTCCGTCTTTTACAGGACTACTTCTATTTTTACTTCCTCTACTTCTGAATCTTCTGAAAGCAGAATGATAGTACAAAGTGAAGAAATAACTATTGAAGACTTTACAAAAAACATTGATGATTGAAAAATTCCAAAAATTTCTCAAACTCAGATTTATCAAAAATCCAAATATGATATTTTCAAAACAGATTTTACTATCAAAACTGAAGAAAGAGATATTCAGTTTACAAAACCTTTTGAAACCATTCAACTCCTCTCTAAAAAATCCCTACAAAAACATCTAGCCCGAAACCATAAATATATTCATGTTGGCCTTGTCCAGGTCGGAATAAAACCCCTTACAAAGGAAGGCTTAAACACCTCCATTCTAGCTGTCCTCCGTGATGCTAGATTTCAAAACTTCCAAGACTCCCTCCTCAATTCGATTGAGTTTAGCCTTTGCAGTGGTTCGGTATCATTTGACTGTTATCCAAACATAACCATATCCCTCAAAGACAAAAATATCTTGCAAAGTATGCTACTACAAATAAAGACCCATAATTATGACATGCTCGAAGGATCTATCCCTGTTGCTCTCATATTCAAAATCCATTACAAAGCCATGTTCTCAGCCTTTGCCAGCAAACACAAATTCCAATCTAAAAAAGGAGAAACACTCCTACTACAAACAGATTTATCCCGCTCAAACACTGTTGTCCCAAAAGCAATCCAATGGAAAGACATATCCCTACCAGAAGATTGGATCCTCAAAGGTGCAGCACCACCAGAACTACCACCACCACCTCAACCCAATGTCCAAATTAAAAATATTACCCAATACACAGATGGAAAAGTCAAATTGTCTTTCCACCGACACTCTACAAGTTCCAGATTCTCAGAAACCTCTTCCTCTTCCAGTACAATAGATCTGGGCAGAATTTCCAAAATCCCTTCTGTTATCAATATCCCTTATCATGCAAACCTTCCTAGAAAATCTACATCTGACATCCCTTCTACCAGTTTCCAAAATGCAGATTATACTACAAATATACCAAAACCAGTTTATACAGACCTTGAACAACATCTCCTTCAACTTCACCAACTTTTTCAGCGGTTACTGAAAACATCCAAAATGAGCTAAATGTTTTGACTTCAGAAAAGCATTTTGTCATAAACAAACCTCTTCTCAAAAGTGATTTTTATGGTGATCATAATATGGAAAAACGATCTTGGTTTTTTCAACATTTCCTCCAACAGAGGAATGATATTCAAAACCAATTTTATGCTTACATTGAGACCCATAACGTGCAAATTTTATTCTTTGATTGGTTTGAATTCCATTATGTTTCAGCACAACATATTGCATATCCATTTGCATCCATTAAACATGCATGTCCTATTACAACCCGTTCAAAAACCCCTACATGGACCCTCACCAGTGGACCAACAGTTGAGTTTGATCATCCACCTTTACCCAACATACAACTTTCCCACAAAGATCAAACAGTTGATGCAGCCCCATACAAATTACCTGGTGAAGATACCCTCACAAATACCAAATATATCATCCAACAAAACAATTTTACAAATACCAACCTCCATACCATCGGTAAACAGCTTACCAGATTGGAAAAACAAATATAAAAAAACCCAGCCCACTTCATAACTGATAAAACCCCAATCGACCTTAAACTCAAAAACCCAGTATTCAAACCATATCAAGTTACTCAAACGAGCCAAGCACAAATTCAAGAAAATCAAACAGATTTTCTTAGAGCCATTAAAATACACTTATAAAACCTTGACCGGACAACCTTGACTGTCCCAGACACACCTCAACAATCTAACCCTTCATCCTCTACAAATCAGGTAAATACTCTCTAAAATAACCCCGTATCAACCTTTGATACAGACACCATTCAAGAATAACCTCTTCAACTAAACAGACTCACCTGGCAAGCTCCCAAAACAACCATTGCTCCAGATATTTCCATATCTACTGAACCAACTATCATCAGCCAACATAAATATAATGCCTCTTCTCTCTATGAATGGAACATAGATGGCATGTCTAAATATAATATCCTAAACACCCTCCAACAAATGATCATGGCAGCTAATGCCTACAAAACCCAAACAGGAACCTCAGACAAAGTCATAGCTGAACTTCTTATTGCAGGCTTCTCTGGCCAGCTTAAAGGATAGTGGGATTACCATCTCACTGAAACGGATCACCTACATATTCTAAACTCTGTACAAACCTATGAAGACCAAACACCTATCCTTGACCCTTTAGGAAACACCATCCAAGATGCTGTGTCTACCCTTATCCTTACCATCTCCTTGCATTTTGTTGAAGATCCTTCCCATTTTAAAGACAAAAATGTTGAACTTCTCTCCAACCTTCGGTGCAAGAAACTCAGATACTTTCAGTGGTACAAAAATATCTTCCTTACTCGTGTTATGCTTCGAGAAGATTCAAACCAACCATTTTGGAAAGAAAAATTCATTGCAAGATTACCACTTCTCTTAGGAGAAAAGGTCCGAAACAAGATCAAAGATACCTTTACAACCAAAACCATACCATTTGACCAGCTTACATACGGTGAACTTGTGAGCTTCACACAAAAAGAAGGTCTTAAGATCTGCCAGGATCTCAAACTCAAAAAACACCTAAAATGGGAAATGAAACGTACCAGGCAAGAACTTGGTAGTTTCTGTCACCAGTTTCACCTTTCCACCAAAAAACCCTCATGCAGTGGAACCTATTCATAGCCCAAAAAATATTTGAACCACAAGCCTCCTTATAAACGATCAACCCATAAATACCGACAACAATTTTATCCCAAAACAGATCAACCTTACTATAAAAAGCCCTACAAATTCAACAAACCCCACAGACCTTTCCAGTCAAAACCCAAACCAAAATTTAACCCCAAAAATATTACCTGTTACAAATGTAACCAGAAAGGACATGCATCCCGTTTCTGCAAAGTCAATACCAAACTTCATGAGCTCCAAATAGATGAAGATACCATTAACCAAATACAAAATCTTTATATTGAAGCCACAGACACTGACCACTCTCCTTCAGACACTTCTGAAGAAGAATTTCAAATTGATGAAATAGTAACCACTAGTTCTACTTCAGATGCCTCTACGGATTCCAAACAAATTAACGTCCTAACCCAAGACCAAGAATTCATTCTTGAGGCTATCAAAAGACTTGATGATCCTCATCTTAAAAAAACCTACTTGGATAGATTGTTGAAAGATTTTAACCAACCAGAGCACCCTCCATATAATCCTCCAAACTGCTCTCTATTACCCTCTACCAGCACCAATACATATGACCTTACAAAGAT
>Ga0307517_10003857_pt1 | contig 23255 bp, 9 predicted proteins | sample 23_EM_MG_FD_194515 | JGI IMG/M metagenome (GOLD analysis project Ga0307517, IMG submission 194515) | Populus trichocarpa ectomycorrhiza microbial communities from riparian zone in the Pacific Northwest, United States - 23_EM | ecosystem: Host-associated > Plants > Roots > Unclassified | place...
GCACCTTGCCCCAAGCTGGCCTTCCAGTGATACTGGCAACCCATGCGCTAACATGGGGGCGAGAATCGAACAATTTCTTGGATGGAGTCCCCAACAAGGCCTGGATGTTAGGGAGGTGGTGCAGATCGGCCAAGGTGAAGCTGTCACTGGCTAGGTACTTGGATTGAGACAGTCTTGCCTCGTACACATCTAGAACCTTACCGAGAGTCACCTCCGTCTCGGCAACTAGAGCTGCATCTGTTGGTAACCCAAAAACTGGTTTAAAAACTTGCTCCCACACCAGTTTTGAGGCTGATGGGTCGAACTGGTGAGACTCCACTTCTTGCCATACCAAAATTGTTGCATACCCGTTTCCTGCAGCGCCCAGTTGAGTCCCCTTGCTAGCATATTGGTGGGCTACGTACTGTGAAATTGCTCTTGATTCTGCAAATACCCGAAAGAGAAAATAAACTATAGCCCCCAACAAATCGTGTAAAATAGTACTTCTTCAGTAACTAGGGGTTGAAATATTACTCACCAAAGAGCTTAAGATCTCCATCAACAGCAGCTGGAACTTGACCAAATGGCTATTTCATTTGAAGAAGAAGTAATATTATATTAGATTAAGAAATCGATAGATGCAGTGATCATTTGTGATGGGAAATAAATAGATGCTCTTATCTTTCAATATTAGTAAAGCACTTACATTGAGGGAAATATGGGGCTCTTGCTTGTGTTCCCCAGCTCCCAAATTGACATTAACAAGCTCAAATTCTACCTCTTTCTCGTAAAGGGTTGCAAGAACTCGCTGTGTGTTGGTCGATATAGGGGTTCCATGGAGTTTCAAGGTTGCCATGATTTTTTCCAGAAAATGTTTTTCTTTTTTTAAAAAAAAAAAACCCAGAGAGAATTCGGTTTCGTTAATGCCTTGGGTGACGACGGGATTCCTACGGGAGGAGGAGTAGGATTTATGGAGCTGGACCAATATGCTGGGCCAAATTCATGGTCCAATCAAGATAGGCCATATCCCACTCGTATCTAATTTAGTAAATTTAAACCAAGCGATTACATATTTGATGTTGTTAATTGAATACTCGCTCCATCTGATTTTCTTTTTCCATCACTGAATTTTTAATTATTTATTAGAGCATGGTGGATTTGAAAATAAAAATAAATTAACAGACATCCCTGGTCGTTAAGTTGTGGGCTTGGTCCAATAACAAATCATTGAAAACCATGGTATTGGCATACCCAACAATTCAAACAATACAATATTATAACCTCCAAGAGATTAGTGCCGCGCATGATATACACCTTTCGGTATAATGCTAATTTTTTTGCCAATCACTCGTGAATGCTAGCTTTTCCTTATCAATGGTCGCGTTGTCTAACCTTCTAGTACGAAAGCCTATATAGGTTTACCTAGATGGTATAAATAATAATATTTTTTTTTTTTATCATTACTTCACTTACTATGTTTGCAACTCCACATTACATGAGGTAATTTCACGTGATGGAAGTATATAAAAACCTCATGTCACTAGATAACAACCTACAATACCACAAAACATATCACCCAACACACAATATACTCATTCATAAACTATTCGTTCTTGTTATCTTTACATACACTATTATCCCCCTGCTATTTACTGATTTAAATATCGAAGGGTCGCTTATCCTGATATGAAACTTTTTTTTGCAGGAGAGTGTGGAATGACTAAGTCATCTTAGCTTATAAGCATCCATGAAAATTCCAAACCAATTTAAAGTTTTTCCCAACTTTATCAGTGGCACTGTCTATAGAAAACTAAACAAAATCTAGTTCATTCTCATTTCACACCTCATCCAAAACTTCTTTTCATAGCTGATGACTTGGAAACACAAGGACGTGAGAGGGTAACTAATTTCCTTACCATAAGTATATAAGCTCTTCTAAATCTTTAACAAATTACCCATCAAATGGAATAGCTCAATGAAGTTATTATATCTGCACAACAATAATTTCACACTATTCGACTTCCTCAATGGATAACACAACACCTAGCTTAACTACATGCATAATTAAGTGCACACAGACAACCCTGGTTTTCTAAATGAAAAGGGCAAATCAATGTGCAATCAAGTAGACATGAGAATACTCACACTCTAACCCTCCCCTCTAAAGAAGTTGCTCCTACCATAAAGAACATTCTTAATTTGGATGCTATAGACATGAAAGTCAAAGATGAAAAATAGAAACCTTAGCAAGTCTATACCATATGAGGGGCTACTATCATTGATCTTCTTATAAATCTTACTCACTTACTCTTTATCAAAAAAGACCCTGACACGAGTGAGATCAATAACAATATAAGCTTATGAAAATGAATATTGCCTCCTCCGAGTGGGATATTCTCCACTTTATCATTGAATGTTGCATGCCTATCTTTTCAGAGATTGTGTGTATGTTAATGCCAATTTAGACACTTACAATGGACTTACATATCCAAGATAGCATTTATAAAATGTAAAAAGTGGCCTAGAGCTTGTAACATAAGATAGTGATGTTATATGTAAAGTTCTTCCGATAACATTCCATGAATTTTCTCGAGTGTGGTACCATAGCTTGAAGCATAACTTCATCCTTGACTTTCATGATCTTATCACTAAATGCTTTAGCACAAGCACACCAGCTAAAAAAAGCATAACTAAGTTCTTTGGCATCACAAAACAAGAAAATTAGAGTATTAGATCATATCTCTAAAATTTTAATATGGATATGCCCAAAGTGGAAAGTACACTTGAACTCATTTTTATTAAAGCTCTAATTAATGGAATCGACAATTATCCTCGATGAGAATGACTATATACTCTTCATGATCGAACTCTCTTCAAAGTAAAATAGGCAATGAAAAATCACATTTGAGTAAAAGAAATGAACGTGACCCGGTAAGAACACCCTTGGTTCTGGTAATAGAGAGTATAAGTTCTCAAGTGTCATCGATCTTCTAGAAATCCTATGGCATCTAAAAGTAAGACAAAGGGATCAATTGGTGATCAATTAACATTCTCTCAGCTCATACCCACACCTCTAGCCACCATATGCATTAAGACATTGGTTGTCATTAAGAAACAAGAATTTATATAATATATCTTTTCTATAAAGAGCAGTGTGAACACAAGAAACTTCAATAAATTTTATTCCTTTTACCACAATAACAGATATGACACTGAGGATAGCTATGCCATAAAAAAAATTGATCGTTAGGGGTTACCTCTAACAGTTTGTAAGAAAGAAAATACAACCCGATCAAAAAGGAAAAAAGGTGGTCACATTTCACAATACATTACCTAAAATCAAGTAATCCCTGGGGAATGTACCAAGATAAAATCTTTTAAACTTTTCAATGAAAAAATCAATATTGTCTTTCTAAGTAGTCTCCATACATTTTTCTTTGTAGAATTACTTATCTCCCAAATGTAATCTTTGTATCTTCAATGAAATCTTCATATCTCCAAATGAAATTTCCATACAAAGCTTCATGCTTTTGACAAAAATGAAATTTTCATATCTCCAAACAAAATCTTCATGTCTCAAACAAATATTCACATCTCGTATTAATGTTCATTATCATAATTTCATGAGCTCTCTAAACATTCATCATGTAAATTTCTCTGTTGACCCTTTATTATCATTAGCAAAATTCTTACCACGATATAACATTCGCAATCATAAAGCATTTTTCATTTTATGCCTAAAACTTGATAAGGAGAAATTCATGAGTCTTTTAAATAACAAACAATTTCAAATACTAGGAGGCAGCTAATAGGCCAATAGAAGAAAGAAAAAAAGAACAGATAACCTATATCCATAGTGTTATAAGCCTTTGCGTAACAACAAACTATTAATAGCCATTATGTAGGCCTTGCCCTAACCCCTAACTATCTCAGGACCGAATCTCGATCCCATGCAAATTCTCAAGGAGCCTAACTCCATGGCTCTTGAAAAATCTCCATATATTTATGTAAAATAGCAGTGTCTCCAATAAAGTCTCCACGTCTCTAAGTAATGAGCTCTTTAAACATTCATTGTGGTAATTTCTCTATTGTCATTAGCATAATTTTTACCTTGACATAACTTTCACAGTCATCAAGCATTCTCCATGTTATGCCCTATAACTTAATGAGAAGAAATTCACGAGCCTTTCAAATTGCATGCAATTTTCAAGAGTTGAGAGTAACTAATGTGCCAAAAAGAAGAATAACAAATAACTTATCTACTTAAGACAACAATTTCTGCTAGGACAACCTTATACGAACAACCAACCTTTTCCACCAATAATTGTGATGCCTACCCTTCTAGTACAACGCCAACACAACTTTAACTATGCAACATATATAATTTTTCTTCATCATTACTTCCACACGATATGTCTACAACTCCATGTTTCACAATGTATTATCATATGATTAAGGTATCTCAATACCTCAAGTCACCATATGATAACACACAAGGCTATACAAGATCACAATATAGTCCATACAAAACATGACTAACACAAACATACACCTCATACACTCTTCGTACTCTTTATCATTACATGCACTATTTTTCTCATATAATTTATTAATTGAAGTATGAGATGGTCTCCTATCCTAATATGATACTTGTTTTTACAAGAAAGTTTAGAATAACCAAACCCATACACCTCTATCAATAATAAAACTATCTTTTAAAAAAAATATAGAAAAGCATATACATCTATATTTTGAAAAAATATAGAAAACCAAACTCAGAAACCTCTATCAATAATAAAACTATCTTTTAAAAAAAATATATAGAAAAGCATATACATCTATATTTTGAAAAAATATAGAAAACCAAACTCAAACACCTTTATCAATAATAAAACTATCTTTTAAAAACAATATAGAAAAGCATATACATCTATATTTTGAAATAGAATTTCTATTATTCAAACAATTAAAGATGAGAATATTTTGTTATTCTTAAGGATAAAATAAACACTATAATTTTCTATATACATTCATTTAAAAAATAGATAGATAGATAAACAATGGAACATCTCTAATTATAAGAGGGAGGGAATAAATTATTTTAAAATACTTAATAACCTAAAATGTTGTATATAAGTGGCCCTGACCCTTACAAGTGTAACTGATGAGAAATGTGAAGCACGCGCTCCACAATATTTGACCCATTTCAAGCTTTTTAGACTCTTTTAGAGATGTAAAACGACCTATCATACCTTTATTTTTCCCTCTGGATGAGGTTATTATCATTTAACACACCTATTTACTCAAAAGGACAAAATTATCCTTTCAACCCTTTAAATTTGAAATCCCTGCAAAAAGTTTGAAGCTCATCTATTTCCAAATTTCTAAGAACTCAATTCCTTCTTATTTAATTCTCTAATGTCCTTTGATTTCATAGTTCTTTATTTAATCATTAGTTTAAAAAATGACAAAAATAGTCATATATATATATATTTTAAAAAAAATAGTCAAATTTCTAGATCTACCTCTTTTAAAAGGAATTTTTTTATTATCTTAAATTAATTTATTTCATCCTTTAATATTAAATTGGTTTGGTATTGCCTCGGTTTTTTTGGTACTCTTTGTTAGATCTTTCTCTTTTAAAAATAATTTTTTATAATTAAATTAATTTATCTCACCCTTCAGCATTGAATTTGTTTTATACCTTCTTAATTGAGTGTAGGTTTGGAACTTGACAGTTTGCGGCTTTGAGAGATTAACCTGAATTTAAAAAGTTCATTGGGATTTGCTTGTTTTTTTTTTCTTTTTAGTTAATTTTTTTTTCAATTTTATTCTCAGACGTTTTCTTACCTTTTTTCCGCTTCCTATAGTATTTTCCATTTGTTTTTTTTAAATGTTTTACCCAAAGCTAATTTTTTTTGGCTTTGTTCAATTATTTTTTTAATGAGAATTTTTGCTTTTGAATGAAATATAAGCAGCAAATGTTTTTTATGCTTTGTTTCAATTACTTTTGAAACTCGAGCCGACCTAACTCTAGGTTTTAAGTCAACATATTGAGTCAAGCATCTTGAGCGTCAAATGGTGTATTTTGATTTTGATTTTTTCAATTTTTTTTTTCAAATTTGGTTCTCACTCACTTAGGAATTTTCAAATTTTCCCTTCAATTCAATATTTGAGATTTTGGCCCTTAATGTTTTGATTTTTAATTTGAATTCTTATTCTTTTTATTAAATTTTAATTTTTTTTAATTTTATCATTGGATCCATAATCTTGATATTTGTTTTCAATTTCATCACTTGGGTTTGCTGGTATTTGTTTTACCTTTTTTTTTCATTGATTTTTTATTTTTTGATTTTTTCTTTCATCATTTTGATTGTTGGGGATTGACAATCATTATTATTTTTCCAAATCTTTTTCTTTGATGTAGAGTTATTAATTTGTTTTTCTTTTTAAAATACATTTACAACGATTATGCATTGCTTTTTTACGCTTAAAAAAATGAGCTCGGCCCACGTCGAAAAGCAAGTAAGCTATCTAGTATGTATGAATATTGTAATGCAAAACTTTTTTGTTCATTTTTTTAATTAATCTTAAATTCAAGGATATGAGATCAAAATTACAGCAGCAACCAAGGAAGTAATCTCTATTTTTTGGTGCCAAAAATGCTACTTTCCTAAATGTTTGTACCAAACATACCTAACCTATTTTTCTTAGTGAGTGTTTATTTTGTGGTAGTTTTTAAATATGTTTTTTGTCTTAAAAAGTATTAATTGGTGTTTCTTTAGGTGTTTTTTTATGATTTTAATATAATGATGTTAAAAATAAAAAAAATTATTTTAATATATTTTTAATTAAAAAACATTATGCATCACAATACTAAATATATCTTCATTTAGTAATGTCAACACAGATTGCTTTACGGGTGCAGTGCCTATAACAAAATTTTAATCTTCACAATAGGTTGTTTTCTTTTATTTAATATATGTGGTACCAACTTGGAGTTTTTTGTGATTCTAGCATAGTAAAAAAAAATTGACAAAATAACATGGTGTAAAAACTATTTAAGAAAATAACACAATTTAGAGAGTTATGTTATTTGTGTCATTTGCAACCCTCTCAAATTATAAAATTATTGGACACAAGATTCAATAAAGAAAGAGAAAAGAAAGAAAAAGACCTCAGAGACACCCCAAAACTTTGATAAAGACACCACTGATATCGTTGAAAAGATCTTGACAAGACAAATCTAACGATACTAAGAAAGGTCACCAACGGTGACTGGAGTGAACCACATGAGCGGTCCAAAGACAAGTAAGCCCCAACACCTTTGGACAACTTGTGTGACCCATTCCATTTACTGTTTGTGACATTCTTGGATGTCGTTGAATTTATCTTATTAAGATCTTTTAAACAGTATCGATGGTGTCGTAATCAGAGCTTCGGTGTGCCTACATGATTATTTTCTTTATTTGTTTTTCCTATTTTCTCTTTATAATTTGTGAAGAAATAAGAGAGAGTAAAAAAAATAACAAAGTGGACCACACGAGTCATCTAAAGGTGTCAAAACTCACTTGCTTTTGGATCGCTCGTGCAATTCACTTCTGCTACCATTGATGATCTTTTTTTGTGTCATTGAATTTATTTTATTAAGATCTTTTTAATAGTACCAGTGGTGTTATCATTGGAGTTTTAAGATATTTTTTTCTTTTTTTTCTTTCCTTTTTTTTCTTTTACCTTCCCTTTTTTATTGAATTTCAATTATGTAATTTAAGAGGGTCGACACTAATGAGTTGCTAATCACAAATATTATTTGTGATTCTCTAAAATTTACTATTATTTTTAAATATTTTCTGCATTATATTATTTTATTAATATTTTTTTACTATACTAGAAGAAAAAAAAACTCTTCCAACTTGGCAATCTAATGAGACAGCACGTACATTTGTTTCCAGAAAGTGCGATTTGAAAAAGATGTCTGCAAGCAGTTAGAAGCACCACACCCACAAAAGCCATTATTGGTGTCGAGTTGAATTGACATAAAGCACAAAAAGGCGACGAATCTTTGGCTTTTTTTGGTTATGAGAAAAAAATGGTGTGTAATTGTTTTTAAAAATATTTTTTATTTATAAATATATTTAAATAATATTTTATAAAATTTATTTTATATATTAGCATGTAAAAATAATATGAAAATATTAAAAAAATTAATTTGAAGAAAAAAATTTAATTGTTTTTAAAGAATTTTAAAATGCGAAAACAGACATCCTTTTGAAAGTTTTTTTCTTAAAATTTATTTAAAAAAATATATTAAATTATTTTTTTTATAGTTATAACATATTAATGTTAAAAATAAAAATATTTTTTAATATATTTAAAATTAAAAAATATTTTTAATCACACTAGAAAACAAAATAAATGGCATCATTGGACGTAGTAACATAAATAAATATATTGGTGAATAATGGAACGCGGAAAGAAGATGCCTATATGCTGGCTATTTCTTTTTTTTTAGTTTTTTTTTAGTTTAACGCGGGTGTCCGGGTCAGCTTGCGTGCACCTCGACTAATCCCACGGGCCCTGAAGTTAACGACCATGTAAGCCTCCAGTGGCCATCATATGAGCAACCACAGGGCTCGAACCTGAGACCATAGAGGGAGCAAACCTCTTGATCCTAAGTTCTTACCACTGGGCCACCACCTAGATAGTTCTATTTCTTTCTTGCGTAGGAGGTGCTTTTGGATTTTGGTTATAAGACAAGTTGATCCCTTAATTTCAAACTGTTGAATTTTGGTCCCTTAAAAAACTTGTCCAGCACCATAGATAAAAATCATTATTTCTCAATTTCTTATATTATTTACTTTTTATTTATCATTCATTCATTTATTAAAATAAATAAATACATATAAGGTTTTAATTGCAGATTTTTTATTTAGGAACTAAATTGTACATGTCATAAAATTAAAATGTGGTAAAAATAAAATATAGGCACCAAAACAAATTGTTGATAAAATTTTAAAAATCAAAATGAATTTTCACAAATACTTCATATGATTTTGTCTCATTACAAGGACAACAAAAGAAAAGGACATGTATTATACAATTCAAATCCATTTTTATTTGTAAAGTTGTATCAAGTTTAGTGTATCAAACACATCCTAAAATGTTTAGGATGATATTTTGAGGATCACAAATGAAAATAACATATATTATTAGAAAATAATATAAATTATATTTTGAGATTTTATCTAATAACGTAAACTTTTAAGTTGAATTAGTTCTTTGATATTGTATAAGAACTTTAATGACCAAGCGGTCACGAGTTCAAATCTCACCATCTTTATTTATTTGATAAAAATTAAGCACAAAGTAATGTGAGTTTGTGCAAATTTCAAGTTCAAAAAGCTTTCACTCGAAAGGTCATGTTAGAAAATAATATAAATCATATATTGAAACCTCATCTAATAACTTAAACTTTTGGATTGAATTGGTTTTTTAATATATATTATACAATTCAATCCCTTTTTATTTGTAAAGTTCAATCAAGTTCAATGTATTAGGATGATACGCGTGCGCGCGCGCGCATATATATATATAATTTAATATTAGTATAAAATAAAATTGACTTCTAATTTAATATCAATATTTAACTTCTAATTTATTTTTGTATCATTTTTAAAAATTTAATTTAATTTAAAATTTAATTCTTGATATTTAAAAAAATTAAAATATAAAATTTTATTAAAATATTTAAATTGAATTCAATTAAAAAAATTTCAAATAGCCCGTTATTGTCCACACACAAAGTCACGCGTGTAACAAAATCCCGGTGCTATGATTGCCATCATCGCTTTTAAACTCTGCGTAGATTAATTTTTCCAATAAAATAATTACAACAAAAATAAGAACTTTCCACCCCAAGAACAACTTCCATTTTTTTGGAATAGTTTGAACACCTTCAGCTAATATCAAATTTACCTAAATACTCCACTTTTGCCTCCATAGAAGCATTTTGATGCTTTAACAAACAATGAATGTTCTAATTGATTCTGCTCTACAAAATAATTGTGTGAATAATTTTTATAAATGATCCTAAACTTCTTTTGTTGTTTCATACTTTGTCAACTGGATACCGATGAAATGCTCAACAGAATTGTTAATCTAAGTAATAATCTTTGCATTGTTTGCTTCCCATGCATCTATCAAAGCAACATCCCCCTCTTCAGTATTTTTAGGTATCACATAAGTTCCATTAATATATCCCCACATCTTTTTACTCATAAGGAAATTTCTCATTACATAACTTCAATACGAATAGTTCTTTCCATCCAAACTTCACACTCACAGACTAAAGCAAATCATCTCTTTCAGTAGTCATAATCAACAAATAAAAAAACAAAAAGCAAACGCAGCGAAAAACAAACTAATAGATTGCAGAAACTGAACAAATATCGCAAAAATTGAACAAATATCTTCTCGAAGTTATACAATTACTCCAAAACAAAAAATTACAAAAACAGAATGCAAATACCAAATTGCAGAAACTAAATGAAGATGAAATACCAGATTTGCAGATACTGAATAAATATAAAAAGAAATACAAAAATTATGTTTGAGATTAAGTCTCGTTCTATAAAACCAACTTTGATATCATGTTAAAGCAATCTAAATTAGTACACACAAAAAATACAAATGTAAGAAAAAAGGAGGCTAGGGTTTTCATTGATCATTTTATTCTGAAGTGATTATTTTAACTTAAATACAAAAAGATTATATATATATATATATATATATATGTGTGTGTGTGTGTGTGTGTGTGTGTGTGTTAAATTAAAAATATTATTCTATTCTTAACAAATAAAATAAAGTAAATATACTTCTTAACGGTCTTAACAATGATAATACAATATATAGGTGTTTAAATATAACCATGCAAAGAATAATTATATAATGAAATGTCATAAAAAAATACTAAAATGAATTTTTAGAGAATACAATTAAAAAATAAAAGGCCAATTTTTTAAGATCCACTAGTGTCATTTTTTTTTCACCATGATTATCAAATTTTTTTAATTAAATTTTATAGTTTGTTTTGCTATATAATTATTTCAGTGTCAGTAAAAATTTTCATTCTTGAAAGAAATTTATGATCTTGGGGTTAAGTTATTGAGCGAGAAACAGCTTACTTCAAAGTTTTGGAGAAACATTTCAAGGAAAAAAAAAAAAAAAAACAGATTTTTGCACTTTTCTTAAACGCTAATCAATCAATTCTCACAATTTTCCTATGAAATTATTTCGAAATTCCAATACATTAAGATCCCAATCAACATGACTTCATCAAAATAAATACTTGAAATAAAGCAACAGAACACTCCTCAAGTTTCATTTCTTAACAAAATTCATACCCTCGGCCACTTTCTTAAAAGCTGGCCTAGAAGAAATATCCTCCCACCATGCCTTCACATGCGGACGCTCATTCACCACCGAAGCTGCGGGAGTCTTCATGAGATAGTACGTGTATGGTAGGTGGTGAAGGTCAGCCAAGCTATAGAAATCCCCAGCAAGGTACTTGGTGCTACTCAGCTTAGCTTCATATATGTCAAGCACTTTTCCTAGCTTCTCTACGTTGTCGTCAATGATTGTTTGATCAGGTGAATTGCCTCGAAGTGGAGCCACCATGAATTGAAAGACAATCGGTGCTATCGCAGGGTTATATCGGTGGGATTCTACCTCTGTCCATACCTTCACCGATGCAGCTTCTTTGAGGTTTTCGTGCCTTATAAGATCGTAGCCAGTCCCCTTGAACTTCTCAGCAAGGTATGATGTGATTGCCCTGGATTCTGGTAAAGACACAAAATATTGAGGGACTGCAACAATGACTTCAAATCATGGTTATTTCACTTTCTTGTCGTGAAAAAATAAATAAAATATTTTTGTTTACGTAATTTATTTGTAGAAAATAAAATATATTTGACTGCAGTGATGTTTGTTTTAAATCATGTAAGAAAAAAAATCAAAATATTGGTGCAGAGCTCTCATCTCTATGTGTTTTTTCATTTGAAAAACGTTTTAAAAAAAATTTAAAAAAAATTTATTTTTTTATTTTAAATTAAAATTTTTTTAGTATTTTAATGTATTGATATAAAAAATAATTTATTAAAAATAAAAAAAATATTATTTTAATATATTTTTAAATAAAAAATACTTTATAAAATAACTATTATTATATTTCTTTTAGTCAGATAGAAGTTCGGTTTTGATTGTTTGGTGAAGATGCCTCGCGAGGTGATGCTTTCACTGTGGAAAATAAAACCTAAAAAAAAATCAACATAAACACGACTGCAAACCAATCATAGGAAGACATGCTTTGGAGTGGGATCAACAATGAGTTTTCCATTTAGTAAATTGTTGTTAGGAAAAAAAAAAAAGTTGAATAAATAGCGTTTGAAAATGTAGTTAAAATCATATTTTTTAAAATTTAAAAATATTTTTTTATTTAAAATTAATTTTTTTATATTTTCTGATCGTTTTGATGCGTTAAAGTCAAAAATAATTTTTAAAAAATAAAAAAAAAAAATTATTTTAATATATTTCTAAATAAAAAAATGTTTTAAACCACAATCATTATTAAACTCTTAAAAAATATTTTTTCAAACCTTGGTTTTGATGAAGCTGAAATTTTAGATGCAAGCCATGGTTTTGAAAACGTAATCTCAAATCTCAAACCCCGTGTTTTATATTTCTAAGTTAGTTTCATGTGTGTGTGTTAGTGAAGAAGTAATTAGAAATAAATCATAGCTTACCGAATAAAGTAAGATCATCTTCTTCAAGAGCTGGAATCTGACCAAAGGGCTGCAAGCATATAGAAAACAATTCAACAGTGTAAGAAAATGAAATCAGAAACTAACACAGAACTAAACGAGAATTTGGTACTAGCTTACATTTTTGGCCAGGAAAGGAGGCTGCTTGTGCTCGCCAGCGAAAAGATCAACTGGGACAAGCTCAAAATCCAAGTTCTTCTCATGGAGGCATGTCAGCACGCGAGAGGTGCATGTGGACATGGGTGCTCCATACAACTTAAGCACCATTGATGAAGACAGAGCAACAGATTTCACAGACTGGTAGGTTTTATATTTTTGTAGATGAAGAAAACCCAACTCCTTCACTGCTTATTATACTAGTTACCTGCTGTCTAGCTACTACCCGTTGACTTGTTTGCTAAAGTTTTTCTTGTTTTTTTGGCTTCTCTGCTAATCTAGCCAGCTAGTGGTCTCTGAAATGCATGTGCTCGGGGTAGTTTTGCTGCGTGTTTTCTTATTCACAGGAAACGTGTAAACCTGCAGGTCAATCTTTCAAAACAACTGTGATGACTAACTGGTGTGCGTCCCTAAATTAAATTGGATATATTGTGCCATTAACATGGAAAGTAAAAAGGTTTTTCTAGCTGCTGTGGTCAATCGTGTGACTTGTTCCGTTCCTGTCTCGGGTTCGACCCTCTATGTGCACGCCTGTCACCCCCGCGGTGCCTTACCTGCTCCTGGGCTTGCAGGGTGTCCAGTGGGCCGTGGGGAATAGTCGTGGTGCACGTAAGCTGACCCGGACACCCCACGTAAATAAAAAAAAAAAAAAAGTTTGGTGAATTTATCCAGCAGCATAAAGTATACGCGAAGTAGTATACTTTAAAATGTTAAGTTTCAGTAACGCCATAATTGCGATGATTAATTGATGCGCATTTCTGAAATATTACATCTAATTAATTATATCGTGTTTTATAATGTGAGTAACTATCCTCACTTGTATTGATGTTGACTAAAATGTGTTGTTTATAGCTAAATTGTTGCATTACTTAATCTAGACAATATAGATCAACCACATAAAAAAATGAGACCACTGATACCTATATATTCATCTTGTTAGAGTGTGTTTGGTATTGCGGTAACTGTTGTGGTTGTGGTTTGAAAAAAGTTGTTTTATAAAAAGTCTTTTTAGTTGAGGTTGGTTTGAAAAAATGGGTGTTTGGTTAAAACTGTGGTTGAAATTGAGGTTGAAGAAAAAGTAGTTTAATGTGTTTGGTTAAAAAAATGCTTTTCTAAGGTTATAAAATAATTAAAAATATATATATTAATATTAATGATTTTTAATTTAAATATTGTAGATTTAACTACTGTTATTACATCATGAAATAAATAATATTGATATTAAATATTTTTTATTGTTCCATTAAACTATGTGCAATGTCATCACATACGAAATCTATCCAACAATGACTATATTTTTCATGGTTTCTTAAGCGCGCAACAACAAAAACTGAATTTTTTGTTACGTCATCAAGCGATCTCCTTCTAATTTTTTGAATAGAACACAATAAAAATAAAAACTGAATTTTTTTTAACTGGGCCGGACCCGGCAAGAACATAATTGGAATTGCGATCAAATTTCACAAATGCTACGTCATCATGCGATATCCTTCTATTTATGTAGTATTATTAAATAATATTAAAAACTAGTTTTTGGAGTAAAACATAATTTTTTTAAAAAAAATCAACAATTTCATTACGTACAAAATTCATTCGGCAATAACTACAGTTTCCATTATTTATCATGCGTGCAATAAAATTAGGTAAAATATTATCATGAATAAAATTGAGATTACAGTACGAATAAATTTAATTCACCTTAAACTAATTTTTTAAAAAAACAAAAAAAAATATTGTTCACGTTCACGTGAACAATGCGAGTGCAATTAATTAACTGCACTAATTTTTCGAGAGAAAAAAAAAACTGTGTGCTGGTTTTTCAGGAAAAAAAAATATTCACTTAGTGAACAGCGCGCAGTAGAGCCATGCTCCACTGTTGAAGTTCCTTTCCCACCACGAGAAGCAGCAAAATGCTGCTTCTCAAAACCTGCAGTCCAATCTCTAATTTTAGTGGATCCTACCAGCAAGATGCATTTTATTTTCCTTAACCAAACACTGTCATGTGTGGCTGTGGGTGAACCTCACCCGCAGCCACACTCCCAAACGGCCACTTAATGCAAACAGCTGGAGCAACTACTAATTTATAATCCTCATACAAAGCTCACAAGACCAGAATTACTTCTGCCATCAGAAGAGGATTTACTACTGCAGTCACTAATAACATGAAGCGAAGAACGTGGTTACAGAACACATTAAGGGACCATTTAACCAAGTAATAAACGCTCCAAAATGAACTTCCTTGTTAGACATTCAAACTACTATTGATGTCTATTTGAAGAAAACACGAACAGGCTCTTCTGCCTGTCTTGACTTTTAAGTTAATCGTTGCTTAACAACTCTACTTTCGTACCACCGTCGGAACAAAGGCAAACACATACTAGGAAATGTCCATCCCCACCTCGGACTTTTGCTCACTCCCTCCTAATCACTATATCATCGAGAAATCTTTTCAGAAAACCACCGTTAAAATTCGACAGATTTGTATACAAAGTGGAATTTGCGAGTTAACAGGGAATGAGGGGGAAGAAAAGAACAAAGACTAAGAGCAACGCCAAAACTGGTATTGTCGAGTCAGGATTCAGAGTTACATTTTTAGTCACTGCTCAAACCACACATCCAAATACAAAGCAGACGACTCCTGAGACTTGTAAATCCTTCCTGCACTGTTAAATGAGGAAGGCGATACCATTTTAGCATAGTTTGCAATTCGAAATGGCATAATAATTCCACTAATAATCTCCTCTCTTTTTTTATTTCTTTTTTCACTTACTTTACAGTTTTATAATTACATATTTACAACATAATATAGCCATATAGATGAGGCAATGCAGGAAGTACCCAAATAGAAATGGGAGAAGAAATATATATTTCCAGAATGAATGAGATGCCTCTTTAAAAGGCTGCTTCTGGCTTCAAGAAGTTGTGATATTCCAGCTGAGTCATCTCTCCACCATTCACAGGATCAAACTGACAACGATAGAAACTGCAAACATAACCAAACTGCCTATCAACAATTTTATTCCAGAAATTTCTTTTATCAAGAAATAATGCCATGCCAAAAAAAAAAAAATTGGCAAGAAGTTGAGGTGGTGGTTCCGGTGAGGATGAGGTGTAGAGTTGGGGGCAATGTGGAGGCCAGAAGAGCATGATGGCAAGAGATATGAAAAGAACATGGAAAAATGATGCAAAGTCATTCATCGTTGAAGGTACACTGAAGCACAACATTATGGGGAAAATTCCCCAGAAAATTCATGCACTTTCCACTTCAAGCCTTCCTCTCCTTTAATTCCCCATCACTATCTACCAGTGACGTCAGTATAAAATCATATTAAATGAAATCGATGTAAAATTTCTACAGCAGCAGAATAGAACTGATGTCTTGTTACCTCCCATCCAAACCAAGAATAACCACCGTATTCTTTTGGTGACCAAAAGCAACAATGTACTGAGAACCCTCAACTAAGTGAAACTGAGCCACCGACCACTCTGAGCTGAAATACTTTGGTAAAACTCCTGCAGGTGAAATCTTAATTAAAATACAACAAAATATGCATACATAACCCTTGATCTAGGTGCACAACTTCAAAACAAGTATAAATTGTCAAAATTTTGCTGCATATGGATTAGAAATAAAAACTCCTTCCAGTGAATGGATATGATCCCTACTTGCTGGATTTACTGGTGCCGTATTCAAAGTGATACTATTAGGAAACAGTTCAACGGGGTCGATGATACAAATTTTCATTATTAATGTTCTTTAACTAGCAATGTTAGTCGGACATAACAACTTGCTAAAAAGTCATTCACCTATATTTAGTGTTAGATCTCAGATGATTCATTATCTGTTTCTTCTATTTTACAAATTGAAAATGTTTGCCATTCTAATTTCAAAAGAAATCACTCCCAAGTGTTACTAATACTGTTTAAGAAAACTCTGTTGCGTCAAGTGCATGTGATTAAGTTACAATGTCCAAAGTGACTACAGCATAATGTTCAATTTACAATAGGAAGAGAGAAAGGTTAAAGGCCATCACCTTTGAAGAAAGATAATGAAGAGGCAGGTGATGTAAGAGCAAGATTAGGCTCATTTGTGCTCTGTGACCTGTCAATCACTGGAGATCCTGGATTAATCTTAAGGCTGAAGACATGGACAGTGCCCTTATCACTTGAGACAGCTAGCCACTGGGCAGTTGAAGAAAATGCCAAACTATAAACTTCTGCTCTATCTGCACCCCTCCTCACCTACATTCAAGCATCTAGTTAGTTTTGGCATATATGAAATTTCACAATATAATAATTATGAGAATCATATCCTTGCTGAAAAAAAACTTACTTATCTACAATTCACAAATAACATGACAGACAAATGCTGACATGGCATAGTTGTTGGGGGGGGGCAGCCACGATTTGGATATAAAAAGGACATTACCCAGTGAAGGAAATGTAATTGAGCCCTCATAGTCCATTTATTTAAATGACAATTGTAATTTGAAGCACAGATGTGAATATAAAATAAATCAACTAAAAGCATTCAGAGCAGAGATAGCACCCACATGCAGCATATCCACACACAATTTCTTGTTTCCCCTTCAAACATTGCAATTACATGCCAATACATTGAAAGCGCTGACAATCAATACATCATATTTCATATGTCATTAAGCAAACCATATAGGAAAGAACTCTCCCTATATTTTGACCTGAATGACCACAACTATTACAGTAAGAGGCTAAGAGCAGGTCGTATGACATCACGAATTGATAAGAGCAAAACCTTAGTCACGGTACAAACTACAATTCCTATCTATAACTGGACTTGAAGCTCTATTTAAAAAGAAAAAAGAAAGATCAACAAAAGCCACATACAGTGGATACATCCCTATACCAAACTAACGGTTGTCTAGATCAACTAACACTAAATCATCATTTGTATTGCCTTCCCTCGTTTTTGGAAGTGTCAAAATGAGAATTCAACACCTCACAAAAAGTTTTCAAACCCTGTGGAGTTGTACAAAACAAAGCAAAACGACACAGAATATCTACCAGCAGCCTCAACTATTTCCAAACCACAATGCACCAACAACAGTTCACAATCAATACAGCTAGCTATACAGACTAGGCAGCTTCGAAAATACAATCCGCGTAAAAGAGATGAAAATATATACCTCTTGAAGCAGGGTGCCATCAGCTGTATTGAAAATTCGAACGAGAGTACCCTTAGTGCTAGCAGTAGCCAGCAACTGCCCATCCTGCGTGAGAGCAAAACACGCAGTCCTCGAATCATGCACCATAATAAACTTAGTTCGTTTTGAAGCGTAATGCTCCACCCTAACCTGACCTTTCTGCAATCCTGGACAAACCAAAACTAACGATCCTGCCCCATGCGAAACCGCACAGAGCCCTTTCGGATTCGCAATGGTTTCAATCTGATGCAAAAGCTTCAAATCCGCAAAGTTATAAACAAATATTTTCTGCTCCAAAACAACAATAATCCTATCCCGTCTTAGCTTCACGGACCGGACCTCAGACCGAAACGATAGCTCGCCGATGCATCGACTCTGATGGTCGTCCCAGATCATGACCTTGTTCGGAGGGTACTGAGGGTCAGGTCCACCACCAACAAGAGCTAAAACATTGCATCTAAAAAGCATCTCAACCGCTCCAATCCCGCCGCCACTATTTCCGCTGCCATCGAAGTCGCGACGGAAGATCTCGCGGAAGGGGTCGCAGTTGTAGATCCGAAACCCGTGGTCAGTTCCTGCCGCGAAACACCCAGAATCCTGGTTGAAGGAGACATGGAGAAGAGAAATCGGAGGCGGCTGTGAGGTTGATTGAGGCTGAGAAGATACAGAGGTGTTGTAATTGGAAAAAGGGTTAGGGTTAGGGTTAGGGTTTGGAGGCATAGTAGAAGAGAGGGAACCGTAAGATTGAGGCTCAGACGGGGACTGAGTTTGGGAATCGAGTTCATCTTGAGGGGCCAGAAGTTCCGGGTTAGGGTCCGGGTTAGGCCATGGAGGAGAGGAGTACGCTGAGAGAGTAGCCATGGAGGCAGGACCTCAAAGAGAATTTTCGAGTTAATTAAGGGGGTTACTGTGAAACGGAAACAGGAGACAGAAATGGTGACTATACAGGTTGATCTGCAATTACTATGTTGTTCATGTTGGTTAGCTTGTGAGAGGGTTCAGATTGGGGATAGTTTCGTCTAATTATTTTATTGTTCGTGGAGATTCGTTTATTTACGGACACGCGAGCTTGAGAGGATGCTTTGCTTTAGCTTTGGTACCGGAATTGTAAATTATTTTTTAAAAGTATTTTTTATTTAAAAATAATTATTTTTAAATTTTTAAATTTTTTATATTAATATATTAAAATTATTTAAAAAATATTAATTTAATATCTTTTCAAATTATATTTTTAAAACACATCTAAATACATTTTCAACTACAATATAAAATATTTTTATAAAACAAAATACTCGCCATGACCTAAGAAAAAACTGCTTCTATTCTCGTAGAAGAAGTTATTGATTTTTATACAAGCAATTTCATTAAATATATTAATAATTTGAATTTTTTTATTTTTTATTTTTTTATAAATTTATTGATAATATAATTAATTAGATTTCTTTGTCTCATGTTGTGACATGTGACATAAATGTGGGGGTTTTTACTTTAGAGTTATAATTGATCATTTAGTTAATAATTCATATTATTTAGGACATGTAGTCTCACTATTTCCTTAGCCATTTACCATGTAAAAATATGTTGTTTGTTTCAATTTTATTTCTTTGCAAGGTTTATATAATATCCTAATAGCTTGCTATATGCTTTTATAAACAATATATAACAAAAAGTTTACAATAATTTGATATTAAAGCACCATCATTGAGCTTGATTGTGAGAGAAAAGAAACTATAGTTTCTTAAGAAGAGAGAGCTAAAAGAAAGAAAGGTGAGAGAGAATTGAAGCATGACAGCTAAAAATAATTTCATTCAGCCAATAATTCCTGAGTATTATGGCTATTATGATTATTGGCCCATGATTATGGGAAAAAAATTGTTTGAATGAGTATTAGAGTTTGATGGAGAATGGAATTCTTGTTGTAGCAGAAAGAGTGGAACTTACTGAAACACAACAAAAATCAAGTATAGACCAGAAGCTAAAAGACTTGAAGGTCAAGAATTATTTATTCTAGACCATTGATCAAACTATTATGGATAACATCCTCAATAGAGACACTACCAAGCATATATGGGACTCTATGAAGCAGAAGTATCAAGGTTCCACAAGATTCAAAGAAGCATAGCTTCAGACTATTCAGAAGGAGTTTGAGGTTCTACAAATGAAAGAGGGTGAGAATGTTGATGAGTACTTCGCTTAAACAGTCATCATAGAAAACAAGATGAAGATTCATGGTGAAAACATGTAGCAAGTGGTAATCATTAAAAAATATCTTAAAATCAATGACTTCAAGGTTCGACTATGTTGTATGTTCAGTTGAAGAGTCTAATAACATAGACACTTTAACCATTGATGAGTTGCAGAGCAAGCTATTGGTACATGAGCAGAGGATGAATGGGCATAGTGAAGATGAGCAGACATTAAAGGTGACCTATTATGATAGATATGGTGGAAAAGAAAGCGGTCGAGGTCATGGAATTTTTTTAGGTAGAGGAAGAGGCAGACAAGCATTCAACAAAGCTATAGTTGAGTGTTATAAGTGTCATCAATTAGGACACTTTCAGTATGAGTGTCCTAAATGAGAGAAAGAAGCAAATTACGTTGAGTTTAAGGAGAAAAAAGAGATGTTGTTGATGTCATATGTAGAGTTTAATTAATCAAGGAGAGAAGATGTATGGTTCCTTCACTCAAGGAGTAACAATCATATGTGTGTAAATAAGCAGTGGTTCTCGAATCTTGATGAGGAATTTTGGCCATTTATGAAGCTCGGGAGGAATAATTCCAAGATGGTGTGTTAGGAAAAGGTAACATTAGGTTGCAAATTGCTAGAGTTACTCATATAATCGCTAATGTTTTCTATATATCTGAGTTGAGAAATAATTTATTAAGTATTGGATAAATGCAAGAAAGAGATGCAATTATTTTGATACAACATATAGTAATGTGAGTCTATCATCCCAAGAAAGAGCTTATCATGCAAACAACAGTGTCTATAAATAAGATGTTCATATTGTTTGCAAGAGTTTTGCCGAAAGCTCCCACTTGTTTCTAAACAACTCTTGAAAACAATAATCACTTGTGGCATTGTAGATATGGGCACTTAAGTTTCAAAAGTCTAAGAATATTGCAATACAAGCAAATGGTGAGACGGTTACCACAGTTGAAGGCACCATCCAAAACATGCATTGATTGCACGGTGGGAAAGCAACATAGGGATGCAATTTCAATGAGGAGTTCATGGAAAGCATTACAAAAACTGTAGTTGGTACATGTTGATATTTGCGACCCATCAAACTTGTTTCCAGCAGTTAGAAGGGGTACTTCATAAGTTTTATTGATGATTACAACCGTAATGTGTGGATATATTTTCTTGCTGAGAAATTTGAAGCTTTTACTATCTTTAAGAATTATAAAAACCTTGTTGAGAAATAGACATGAGCTTTTATTCATTGTTTACACACAGATATGAGTGGAGAGTTCACATCTCTCGAGTTTAATGCTTTTTGTAAAGCTAATACTATTAGCAAGCATGTTGAACACGTAAATGGATGAAAAATTTTGATTGGACATCCATGATGTCATAACCTAATCTTGACCTCATTTTCAACATATTTTTAAACAAAATAAAAAAATATGAAAAATTAAAAAAAGAAAAGAAAGATTAGGTGGTTGAATGACAAGTGAAGGAGGAAAAAATGACCAAAAAGAAATTTAGTCTCCTTTCAAAACTCAAAACGGTTTGGAGCGTTGTTAAATGATTTTAAATAAAAAAAAGTATTTGAAGTTGAAAGAATTTTAAACTAAAGGATTTTAAGATTTAAAGTTTAAATAAAAAAAATGAATGATGACTGTCATACATGTCGCACGTGGGCGAGCAACATCGGGGGTCAAAAAGTCGTCACCTAGTTGTTTGGTTTAGAGTCATTAGGAGACTCAAATATACTGATCTTATCAGAAATTCTAGTGTAAGGGACTGGTTGTGACTATGAAAGGTATTAGCAACCTTAGCGCACCTTACCTAAGGTAAACTACATTGTGTGGTCTTTATATGGTTTAAATTTTTTTGATGGATTTTTAACCAATGGTCAGTCTATGGCTTAGAATAAAGATTTACTCTTACGAATAAATCTGATATTTTGAATTTATTATGGATTTATATGCCTAGATAAATTTTTACGGAAAGGGTTTGTGTATGTGCTTTAACAAAGTTCACATATCTTGAAAGGCGAAAGGGTTTTTCACAATTCGTATATTATGGTAAAAAATACTCCTAATTAAAATTGGTGAATATCAAAAAATAATTTTGAAAGTTTTTTAGTCAACACCTGGTATTTAAATATCAGCCTACCTATAGGTCCATCATTTATACCAGGGTGTTGACCATGAATTTTCATTAATTAAAAGTTTTAGGGTTATTGAAATATTGGTCAAATCCTTAATAAATTTTACAAACTTGTTGTAAATTCCAAAAAACAATGCAAAGGAAAATCAACACAGGTATTTTCTAAAATAATATTAAAAATTTTTCTTTTTATAAATAAAAATAAAATTTTTATAAGAATTTGCTCGTATTTCAATAATCCTAAAAATTTTAATTCATGAAAATTAATGATCAACATCTTGGTATAAATGTTGGACCTATAGGTAGGCTGATATTTAAATATCAGAAGTTGACTAGAAATTTTTTAGAATTATTGTTAGATATTCACTAATTTTAATTGCGAGTATTTTTCACCACAATTTACGAATTGTAAAAAACTCATTCACCTTCTAAGATAGGTGGCACCTACATAGACCATTTCCATAAGAATTTATCTGGACATATGAGCCCATAATAAATTCAAAATTTTAGATTTATTCATAAGAGTAAATCTTTATCCTAAGCCATAAATTGACCATCAGTTAAAAATCCATCAAAACATTTAAACCATATAAAGACCACACATTGCAACTTACCTCAGGTTAGGTACGCTGGGGGTGCTAATATATTTCTTAGCCACAACTAGTCCATTATCCTAGAATTTATAATAAGAACAATACACTCGAGTCTTCTAGTGACTCTAAACCAAATAACTAGGTAGCAACTCCTTGACCGCCGACACCGCTCGCCCACGTGCGATAA
>Ga0307517_10003858_pt1 | contig 23250 bp, 32 predicted proteins | sample 23_EM_MG_FD_194515 | JGI IMG/M metagenome (GOLD analysis project Ga0307517, IMG submission 194515) | Populus trichocarpa ectomycorrhiza microbial communities from riparian zone in the Pacific Northwest, United States - 23_EM | ecosystem: Host-associated > Plants > Roots > Unclassified | place...
TTTGCGGATTCTAGAGGCTTCAGGGTGTCAGCTGGTAGGATCACTACGGTAGTGTCCCACCCTACTGTCCAGATCTGGGGCGCGGGGTCAATCTTGAGTCCTTCTATTTGTGACGCCAAGCCTTCTGGTGTATTTTTGTCATACGATCGCAATGATATAGCGTCTACTTCAAAGACATTTGCACTCCCTTCGTACTCCAGGGTAAATTTCTGTTTGCTTGTGACGTATTTGAGATCAACTGGGGGGTCACCTGGAGTTTGAGATCTCCTTATTCGGCGAATAGTAAGCACTAACCCAGTTCCTCTTTGACAAGTAGCGTAAGCCAGTCTCGTGGCTTCCCGTCCGATAGTTTGGGGTCCGTGTCGCGCTTCCCTTGAGTTTTCACAGCGATACGAACGGTTCCTGCCTCCCGGACCTGTCGCAGGGGCGGCACGCCGTGTGGGACATTATCGCCGAGTGGGTATATCCTCGCATCGCCCCCAAGTGCAAGTCCAGCGGTCATGAGATGAGATCGCGTTATGGATATCACTGAAAGCGCGCGCGATTAGATGATGTCAGATGGCGTTGGCGGGGAGTATGACCATCTTTCTCGAGTTCAGAATCTGGCCATAAAATCCCCACGGAGAACGGCTGAAGGGGTGTCCATCTGGTCAGCGGGACGTCAGAATGATAAACTAGATGGAACGTTGGGCACTCACCGCGGTATCAGGGTTTTGTGTGCTGACTATCGCCACCACTTCTCCGGCAGATAGCTTGAAGGGTCTCAAACAGTCCGGATTGATGAGAAAACGACGAGTTGCCCTGTATTCACCATCTTCCGGGGTGTGTTCCGCAACCGTAAATATCTTGGTCGATATGGATGCCATCGCGTGTCCAAGCAGTCGGTGATCGTCGTCGCGGAGGACGGAAGGGGATTCGGGCGCCAAACTCAGTGACGCAAGCTAACCTCATCCACGACACTGTACCACAGATCTCGTCATGACCTCGTGAACTCGAAAGGCCCCAGTGGACATGAGGATGATTTTGCATCGCGTGTTCTGCGTGCTTATGGCGGCGTGGGCAGTCTACGGCGACCCTGGTATTGAATCAGAACACTTGGAAGAAGACTTGGTCATACGCCCTTTGAAGGATGGTCGACTCGGTGCGCGGTTTTCCTTCGTAACGACGCTGGAGGGCACATCACCCAGGAACCCAGAATCTCTGGGTGGAGACGACGATTGTATGTTCACGCGTCCTCGAGTGAAGATGCGCCGAACGCTGAATGTGACCGCTCTACCCAGCCCAACACTATACCCTTTTCCCTCTCACTCTCGGACAGATCCTTCGGGAATACGCAATCACCGAACTGCATCTCTCTTTGAACGCGGGTAAATGGAACTACGACACGTGGGGGATGCCAGACGAGCCAGGGGTAGCGACCGGTGGTGAACTGTGGGCCTGGATCGCAGATGGGGCATCGACATCGTGCGCGCGCGCTTTGTTTCCCCCTTTATACCCCTATCGTACTAACTTGTAGACTTTTAGAATCGATCAACGATGGCAAGGGCTGCGCAATGCATTGGCGGGACTGTTCTGCGCGTCTCTTGGAGTGATGGACGAACAACGGACGACGTCACCATCGCGAACTTTCCAGCCAGAGGGATCTCTGCCCGACTGGGGTCACTCGCATCAGCTCAGACATGCGTTCCTGCCGTCGGAACATGTCTGTACCGAGAACCTAACACCGTTCTACAAGCTCTTGCCATGCAAATCATTTTCTGGAATAGCGACCCTCCTAAACCCTCACAAGTTGTTCGACGCTGATTGGCACGGGATGTCGATCCACGTTTTGTGGAAAGAAGAGGTCGGGATCCAAGTCCGACTCACGTTCCAAGCTGTGCTGGATCCAATACGTAATTCCTGGAACGGAAAACGGGGTAGGTCTTGTCTAGTCGGGTAATGAGTAATAGAGGCAGCTTATCAGTGTTTTGGCTCAAGATTGGTCATTGAAATCGCTATTTGGACGGCGGATCGAGCAAGCCTGTCCGGTTTCTTCGGCAAGTCAGATACGGGTCTCCATTCCAGAAGATCAGCCGCACCTCTTCACACCTCAGCCGAGCAGAGTGGACGGTTCGTACGCTGTGTTTGATGTTTCTGGCAGTGAGCGGCTTTGTGTTCCCCTTTTTCACGGTTTCGTACGCAATAACGCCACACATTTTTTATTTTAGGCACAGACGTTGAAATGCGTTGGCACGAGGAGGCGTCTTTCCAAAACCGTGAGCTCCCCGCGTGGCGTTATTTTGTTTGCGGTTAGCTGAGGCCCGAATAGCGACTGGAAAACAGGAGCCTGGCTCTGCGCTTTCGATCCAACGAACGCTGAAGAGCGTCAACAAATACCGCGGATCCTTAGAGGTTGCCGTAACGAATAACCGGGGCGACGATGTCCAGGCCACATATCTGGAAACGATGCCGTGGTTCGTTCAGTTGTTCCTTCACACACTCCGTATTGAGTGCAACGGAACGAGCCGAGGTTCGATCCCATTTCACACTATACAATGGAACGTGCTGACCGTTCCCACGGGGGGGTTCCTTTGGCTCCCTTGGATGCATGAACAGGTGACCTCCTGAGTGACACCACGTACACACCCCCAATCCCGCACTCACGACCGACGCTATACCAATCAACGTTGACGGTTCCGGCTGGAAGCACGGTCTACATGACGATGGATGTGACGAAAGCGTTCTTACGGTATACGGAACATCCGCCCGATGCCCAGAGAGGTTGGGACCTACCACCTGCGGTGTTTGTTCCGATTGGGGCCGACGGGAAGGGGTCGGATGAACTGGGGCGGATTTATACGCCCATTCTGTTGGTGGACCTTGCCACCCCAGACTTTAGCATGCCGTACAATGTGATCATTATGAGCTCGACGCTCGTGACGTTCATATTTGGCAGCATCTTCAACCTTCTCACGAGGAAATTCATCGTGGCCAAGGTGGAGGGTGACGATAAAACGGGTGCGGAGGGAAGGACTGAGTAGGGAATATTTGAATTGTTATGTATATGGGCTCCTTTTGTTTTGATTTCTGGAATGCTATTATCACTGCTGGTGTGCTAGTTTGCTTTTCCGCCGCGATGTGTGTGTGAAAGGCGGTGAGTGGCGGTGTGGTGATATGTGTATAGGATCATTGATGGGCGTATAGAAAGGAAACGCCGAGGGTCATGAATGTTGAACGGGTGTCGCTGACCCCGTTCGCAGTCACCGCTATCAGGTGACCCCCGGGATGATGGGCCTAGCGGATTGGGAGAACTAACGGTGGTTCAAACTTTCCCCCGTTTCGTTCCCAGCTGGCCGTGGAGGGGGGGGGGGTGGGTGATGCGCTCGGGTGACCGAGGTACGCGAGCGTTTCTACTATATAGTCACGGTGGAAACCAAAGCGCTGCCGCTAAGGATTAGGTTAGTCACGTCAGAGAGCGGACTGACAGACTCTGTTCGTTCCTTTCGCTTTGTGAGATCCAAGTATGATCAAGAGGTCGATCCCAACTTGCGGAACTCTCGGAGACGGTGGGCCGGGGGAACGATAAGAGAGTGGGGGTAACTGCCAATTTGCTTATCCGGGCACACGCAGAATTCATCTAATGAAGAATGAATGCATTGCTTCCCTCCAGCGGTGTTATGGGCAAGAGAGAGGTCTAAGATAAGATCGTGAGCTTCTCGAGCTAATCTCCCCTAGAAAGGCCAAAACGATGTACGAGGAATGCTAGGACACGCGCACAGTCTCCTTTCAAAAACCCAAGTACAGGTGGCCAACCTTGACAAAAATCCGAATTAGAAATTGTCCCCGCGCTTTCGCCCCCCTAAAAAAAAACTGTGGCTCCACCTTTTGCTTCCGTGTTGGGTCCATGCACCCCTCATCGCGCTTGGTCGTTTTGACGATGTCACCCGATTCTTGCTATCTTGGGTCAAGCGCATTATTTTTCTTTTTAATAGAAATGCTCTTGGTGGGCGGCCAAGCGTTCGTTAGTAGGGCAAGGCACGGTTTGAAAGAAGCTGTGAACGGGCGATTAGCGGCAACCGCATACTGTATCCTCTTCGGAAATACGGAAGAGATTTACGGGGGAGAGGGGGGGGGGGAGAGGGCCAGGACCGTGAAAGCGACGGTGTATGATCCATTGCGTCAATCCACCCCCGGAGCACGAAGAGAAGAGAATAAAAAAGGAGGAAATTACCTCAGAAGTGGGGACAAAGAAACGAGAAGCGAGGTCCGCTTCCATCCAGCGCTTCCTTTTCCCGTCGTTCTGTGGCTCACTTCCTCTGCCTTCTATAAATTCGGTCGGCAATTTCGCAACATGAGTATATAAGTAATCCCGTCTTGTCGCCTTTCCCGTCCATCCCCCTCCCCCCCTCCCATCCGCATCATTTCCCCAGACTCACTCACACACCATGTGCCGCAGAATTGCGTATGTCCCCCCTCCCCCTTATCCAACAATGTTACTGACCACACACACACACACTCCGTTGCATACAGTGAAGGTACCCGGTGGGCGAAATGTGGAGTGAGCCACTCTCGATTGTTTGCCCCCATGAGTATCTCATCCTCTCTCGTCCAGCACTTTCAAAGACACATGATTATCGCCATCATGGACTGCAACAGCTCCCACTGCGAGAAAAGCATCCAACACGCGAGGGGTTGCAGGGATCATTCGAGGTGTATACAGGTATGGCCACTTTCTTTTGTGCGCGACGCGGGAAACCCGATCGCGCCTCTCTCTCCGAGTGACAACCGCGACGGCTGATCTCGGTTATCTTCCTCTGCGTGCAGAACTTCGGCGTCGAGGTTCAAAAAGATATTGACACCGTCAATGACTACTGTTTCGCCTGCAGAGCCGCTGCTGCTAGGCAACTCCCCACTTGACAACCTAAAACGACCATCGCGATCGCATACCCGGTTTGGTCTTGTTCCTCGTCCGTCGTCACTGCCACCTCCCCCGCCCCCCGCTCCTCCATTGCATTGTCCATATACTTGTTGTCATCTGTAATCCTAGGCATTCAACCAACAACGTGTTTTCTCGTCAGCTGATCTTCAATGACGCCACTTGACAACCCATGGTTCCAATGTTCACGCAACCGTCACTCCACAGCAAAGATCCGCTCTCTCCGTTCCGTTCCGTGGTCACGAGTGCAAACGTTGGTGACGACCTCGATGAGACCTCGGCACCGTTGGCTCATAGAGATACCCTCGAATCCACTCCTCATGGGGTCACCTTGGTTTTAATTTGACTATTGATTTGAGCAGTATCCCTGTCACCGCGTGTACGAACGTGCCGGGCGTCTCATCGTTCCCGGTTCTCACTGACGTCTCCATCAACGTGATGGCGTTGTCCGCCCCCCCCCGTCCACGGCCATGGCCCCAGATGACCCAAAAATCACACCATAGAACATCGGCTGACTGGAAACGCACCTCCATTTAGGTTTAGGCGAAAAAGGAGAATCATGGCGTAATCCCTCACAAACTCGTTCTCAGCGGTTTCGCCATCATCTTCGGGTCCCTCGTCACCAAATTCCGTTCAGTATATGCGCGTCCGGCACGGCGACAACCCAAGCGTTCATTACGGCTCCTAAGTCGGTGCGCTCGCAATTGACGCTATGAATAATCAGTCCCACATTGAGTCCGCAAGAATGAATAGTTTTCCTCTCTATATGGGGTGGTCTCCAGGTTGTATCGACCAGAACGAGTTGGCGGAGCTGATTTCTCCATACAAATGAATGCACCTTTGTAATAACCCTCGTACAGCGGCAACATGCATCCCGCTTCACTCTTTGATCCAGCGTCATGAATCAGTGCGTGTGGTTCTTGTGGTGCTCTGAAAACCAAAGCGTCAGCTGCGGTCATTCCATAATCCGAAAACGTACGCACTCAGATGCACTGCACATAACGTGAAGACCGGTCCGCAAATACAAGATCATGTGAGAAATAAATAAATAAAAAATGAACCGAAAAACCGTGAGAGTTCAGTTCGAGGACGGTGCAATGTGTGTGTGTACGCACTCTGGTAATCGATGGTGTAACCCATGGCAAAGATTCCGAGGATGGTGGCAAGGATCGGAGCAGCGGACGCGTTCTTTCCGTTGAAGTACTTGGCCTTCAATCCTCCAAAGCTCGACTGAGGGGCTGGTCCCTTGGGAAGTTTAGAGTAGAAGTTGACGAGGGGGGTAAGGCTTCCTCCCGATCCTCCGGTCTGCACCGACGAAACCGAAAAAAAAAAAAAAAGACGCGTGTTGTCAGCGTCGTGGAATTACCTTCGGCGGGAGGATTAACGTACGAGGAGGGTTGGGGAAGCGACCTTTGGTGGGACGATACTGCCAAGCTGGCGACGAACGAGGGAGGGCTGCATAATTATTCCGAAGAGAGTATGGTGGAAGCCCGCTGGAACAAATCCTCGCTGAATGTTCGTCTCGCGGCTATTGCCGACGGCGCCTCTCAACCACAAACAACGCCAAACAACCAATGTGGCTGGACACCACCTGTAGGCTCTGCGAAGTGAAAGTTTGAATACTTGACCAAGTCCCAACAAATTTTCCTTTCAAGATGCCGTACTCAAATCGTGACTGACGCAAAGGCCCCGCAGATACAACTCAGAGTGGTTCCGATACTTTCTCAACAGGCTCACACCAGGCACTTGACCGATAGAACGTGCGTTCTGTTCGGGTTTCCCGCCCGAGCGCGGAGTGGATGGGTTCCGACGGTCGTTGATCTGGCTGAACGTTCAGAACGTTCAACTTTCGACCCCCGCGATTGCTTGCGCAGAATCCCAAGCTGATTGAAATTCCGTCAGCTTCAGAGATAACTTTCACCCAATTTGTTATCAGTTCCGCCCGCCCCACGAGATCGCCTCGCCAACGGTCTTCTCCATGCCAGCATGACCGTGTCGCGAATTGCGAATTGTCCGTATCCACGAGAAGTATATCAAAACCATGTAAGCCGTATAGGATTGGAGGTGGTTTGGTTTCATGAGAACAATCTTCACTAAATCTGCATTCTGCGCAAAGTAGAGTGGCATATAGGCAGCAGATGGAAAACTCTGATCGACCGTGTCCGAGAATACTTACAAAGGCCTCAACCTCCGTCACCACCCCCGGCGATCTCAGCCAATTGAGCGGCAAGAAGGATCAAATCGGACTGTAGGGCAGCCCGTTCGTCTTTTATTGGTGGGACATCTGGAGATGTCTCCACCGATGTTTTCTCAGCAGCGACAGCCTGCTGTGCCTGTTGCTCAACTTGTTGGAGAAGGTTTCCAAAGTTGAGAGCTCTGAGAATATTTTGAGCCGCCTCCCATGCCTCACTTCCCTCTCCTGAATCGTCTATCACTGTTGATGCAGTGGAGATATCGTGGTTCGCAGGCGCCTGTTCGAGTTTCTGCTGTTGTCCAGGATAGCCGGGGTGTTGGTAATTGAATTGTCCATGAGGCGGGAGAGGAACCTGCGTGAACGGAGGGGGCTGGTGTGAAGGGGGCACAACGACCTGCTGTGTTAATGGACGCCTTGTGGCTCGACGCGAGGTCTACCCGACCAACGTCAGTCTCAACGATTTTTTTTTTATTGGAGGTAGCGAAAGACCTACGGATCCTCCCTCCCAGCTCGCGTTCAGACGGTATTTTCCACCTGGCCCCTTCTCCAACCTACCCCTTTTAAATGCCTTCTGCAGCGCCTGGCTGGCTGACGGCCGAAAATTTGTTTGCAACGGATACCTCGCAGCCATCCACGCGAACAGATCCTTGGGAGGCGCGCCCTCTGGGTCTGGGTGCTCCATCAGAGCGTTTACAATCATCTCCTCATAGCTCGGTAGATCTTCGGTTGAACCGTCTGGGCGAGTTACGGGAGGACGGGTGTACATGGTACCATAATGCATCGGAGGGGGCAAAAACCCTGGCACACCAGGTGGGTGGTGCTGACCATGACCATAATACGGAGCGTGAGGGTAAGGAGGGACTTGTGAGGACGGGTATGGGTAGTACTGGACGTGCGGGGGAGGTGGAGGTGGAGGGTGGGGTTGTGTCTGTGATTGCGGTTGCTGTGGTTGTTCCTGCGCCTCAGATGGAGGTCCCTGAGGAGGAGGTTGGCCTAAGGAGGCCATCGGAGGTGGTTCGTGACCATTCGCAGTTTGGTTGGAGCCGTCAGTCGATTTCGGTTGATCGTCTGGAGTAGGATTTTCGGACGAAGCGGGTTTAGTCTGGCCCGCGAGTAAGGTCGCGATAGCGGCCTTGAGATCGTAGGGCCATGTCGTGTTCCGGATGTGTGTTGGAGCGTAGAGGTCGAGGGTTACGCAGATGTCGATTACCTGTTGGTTGGTGAGGAGGGAGAGGTATGTTCGTTTGAGGGCGACGGTTTCTGGATCATCTGGAAGGACTGTGAAAATAGTCCAATGAGGATTAGGAAACAAGGTATGGGGTGGCTTGTTACCTTGCTGATAAGGCGGGTGGTAAGGCTGGATTGGACCACCGGTGGCCATTTGCTGAAACTGTACAGTTCATGTACAGTCGCTTCGAAACGTCGGACACCCACGATCTCAAACTGGGTCACATCGCCGCACCAACCACTACAATAAATTCTCGTTATGCTACTTCATCGACCCTACACCCTCCCCGTGCACCTCTGCTGGATCGCGCAACGTTTCGCTCTGAACAATTCTTTTTTCCTCCGGCGAAAGCTGCCAAAATTTGTCCTTGCTCTTCTGCGCCCACCTCCTCAGCTGTGTCCACCCGCACGAGATCCACGTCAGAACGATTCGGCGCACGAAATTCGATAGACTTACGGGACTGAATACATGCTCGTGTTCCCCAAAGTCGCCGTAAAAGGCCATGTATCCAAACGCACCTTGGGTCGTGTCAGATCGCGTCAGCCTCAGTACCGACCAGAGAACCTCTCACCCGGGACAAGTGTCCATTGTAGGATCCTTGAGAACCTTGTTATCCCTGACTTGTACGTGGTCTGGGGGTTCGGCCCCGGTGGTTTGACCCTGGATTGCTGGGTGAGGTCTTCGAGGGTAGACTTGCGTCGTGTCGACCGCAGCGGCCCATTCCGAATTTTGAGGGCTTCGAGGTGTATTCTGGAACGCAACATCGTGTTCCAACTGCCCTCTTGGTGCGGGAGAGTGACGTTGAGGAGTCGTTTCTGGCTGGCGGGGCGGGAGTTCTCACGATTGCTACTTCTATGTGTAACGATGTCTAGATCTACTGTAGGTATATAACCATTCCATACGGGCACGCGGCTTTTTGCCACCCTCGGAGCACACTGGGATGTATCAATATAGATATGTGGTCACTACGAGCGGGAGTACTGACCGACTGTGGATCGGGTGATTCAGGGCGAGAGACGATTGATTGACCAGCCTGTCTGGTCATCGTCTGATCGCTTGTAGACGATGCGGTCGTGCAATCGGGATGGTTTTCCCATCCAAAACTCGACCTCGCTGTAACATCTCGATAAGCTCGGAGAATGGATGGAAAGTTTTGGATACGACTCACTGGGGAACCACGCGCCATCCCCCCCAAAAGTCTGGGGCAGGGACCTGAGCTGAAGGGGAGCCGCCCTCGTTGACGTGGAATCTTTGCTTGTATTTCTCCAACCGCTGTTCTATCTCACCTTCTCCAACCACTGTACTCTGTCTACTCGCCCAGGCTCCCAGTTGGCTCCCGACGGGCCTCGTGTGGAAATATTCTTCATTCTCCTCCTTGCTCAATTTCTCTACCTTGCCCAATACGCGCACCTGCTTGTGTAACTCCTTCCAATAAAATACGAGAGCGGCGTTTGGATTTTCGAGCAGCTCCTTTGACTTTCTGCTCGTGTAGTTTGTGAAGAAGACGAAACCGGTGGAATCAACTTGCTTGAAGAGCACGGTGCGAGCGGAAGGAATTCCAGAGGCTGTAGCGGTGGAAACGGTCATGGTTTCTGGCTCGGAGACCTTAGCAGAAACCTCTGTGAACCAGATACGGAACTGCTCGAGGGGGTTGGGGGCAACGTTCGATGGAGAAAGGGAACCCTGGGTGTGGTACTGCGTGTGTGGAAGAACCCTGAGGGTATCTGATGATGCCTGGATGTTGTTATTAGCCATACGACGACCTGGATTCCTGGCAAGACGGTGGAGAGATCCAAGTCCCATCTCGCTTATCGGTTCCCTTCCATTTCCGGTAAGGTTCCCACATCACCTTCATCACGTCCTTCTTGAGTTGCGACAGATAGATATTCCCTCCCTTTCTCCCATCTCTCTCTCTCCCCCACGTCCTCCCACCTGCCCCCCTTTGCTCTGGTAGCCAGCCCAGGCCACCATGTACCCCATCTCAGACCTCACCACATTCTGCAGAAAAACCCTCGGAGATGTTCCTCCAAAACTCGTTGTATGCATCCAAATGTGTAATCCGTCAGATGCCGATTTTCACTCGTTTCTAGGGTGCATCTACCACGGTCGTTGGTTCCAAGGTCTATCTATATGTGCGGCACCATCTCCCACATCTCCACAGCAAACCAACTCTGACCCATCTTCCAGGGTGGTCGCCTCGTCGCAGAACGTCGGATGGTTACAGACATTTACATGTTTGACATCGAAACGTACACATGGGAAAAGATCCCACAGAGTCCTGATTCGGATCAGCCCAGGGCCAGGTACTTTCATAGCACCGATGCATGTGGGTCCCTAAGGCTTACTTACCACATGCCCACTCAATTGCTTACTGGAACCTCAGGGAACAACAATTTGATCGTCTTCGGAGGCATGGCCCTCCAACCAGACTCTACCAACCCGGAAGAGCTATGTGTCTTGAATGATGTCCGCTTCTTCAACCTCACGACCAGGCGCTGGCTGCCCCCTTCCTCCAACAGTCTTCCAGAGCTAATCCCCAAAGCCCGCTACGCTCACCTCTCATCGGTCACGTCAAATGGGCTATTCGTCATTGGCGGACAGGACCTCTCTAACGTCTGGCTCGACGATATCTACGTTTTTGATCTCCGTACTCAGGCCTGGACTCAGAGACGGGAATATCCCCGTCACTGCGGTACATATCGAAGTGTTGCCGTCTGTTCGAATCTCACCGTTCGATTCCCCCAAGAGGAAATCAATAGCGGGTCACACCCTTTCAAACTCGGTCCTTCTGGTACCAGATTTTCGCGAAATCCAAGTACAACCAAAGAGTTCACCGCTCAAGACGCTTTGATTCACCTCCCCTACTCCACCACTCCCACCGATGATCATCCGAGCGACATCTACCTCTTCAGCAACTACAACGTAAGTTCTTACGTATCTAATAGTTCCGCGAAGCAGCTACTTATTCCCTTGCCGCCCCTGTACAGTTCACAAACGTACAACGCGAACTTGAAGTGTTTTCCCCGACTTCAGGATCCGACTTTATCATCAGTGACCGTTCGCAATCGATGACTGGCACCTCCTTCCCACCTGGCCTCCGTTTCCCCACTGGCGCAATGCTCGGCACCCACTTCATTGTCGCCGGTACCTACCTCACACAATCCTACCAATCTTTTTCCATTTGGGCGCTCGATCTCGTCGCCATGACCTGGTCCAGAATAGACCCAGGCAGCGCGCTGGGGTCAGGGTCCTGGTTCAGGAGTTGTTTGTGGCCGGAAGCCAATAAACTCATTATCTTTGGCAATGCCGGCGGGAACCTTGCTTCCGATTACAACCGCCGCTTACTCAGTTGGGACCACGTCGCCTGCATAGACCTCGAGGCGTTTGGTATTTACCAACACCCTAAGTTGTACATGTCCATTGAGGAACAACAGCTTGGGTTGGCTGCTCTCGAAGAGGGTTTCATGACCGATTTTGACATCCTTTGTGACGATGGGAGAAAGATTGCTGTATCGAGGAGGATTTTGGAGGAGCGGTGGCCGTGGTTCAAACAACAGCGGAACCTTTTCCTGCAGAACGCTGCCCGCGTCATGAACACCCTTCAACCCGTCGCTGGTGCTGGAGCGGATGTGCCACTGCCGGAGCTCGCCAGCCTATCCAAGGAACCGAGGGGTGACCCGAGGTTATCATCCCGACTGCTGAATCTCTCAGAGTCATATCCGATATCCCTTGCCCTCGTGCAGTACTTCTACACCAAGGCTTTGATTACCCCGCTGCAACACGCCCCAGCGGTTCTTAGTCAACTCTTGTTACTGTCAAGTACATACAACCTGGGACACCTGCAAAACTTGGTCAAACACGCGATGCACCGTGCCTTGACCTATGCAACTTCCGTGGGTATCTATGGTGTATCAACGCTATGCAATTGCAGAAGCCTCCAAATCCGGTACGACCTTTAAGATATCTATTGCCGTTCCCGTGCTGAAGTTTGTCTGTTTTTTTATTCGTCAGTGCCTTGCGTGTTGTGATGGTAAGTGCGATCGCGCCGGTTCTCAATCGCATTGCTTTCTCACGATCAATACCAGGCATACAGTCAGAAACGACCCGCGCGGAGAGCCAGGGACAGAGAGGACGGGGGCAGTAGAGATGGAACTGGCGGGGGAGAGATGGATTCTGCGGCGGCAAGGCCCAGGGGGATGTCTGACGCTTCGTTCATGCACAAGACGCCGAAAGATTCGTACGCAAACGGCACAATGTTGAAAAACGGAGGTGGGAATTCCAGCGACAGTACGTTTTAGTGTCTGTCTCTTTCGTTAGCGTTGGTTTATTTCTGTTCTTTTCTTCTTCTTTGCTATTTCACCTAACCCGTGTTTGTCTCTTGTTGGTTGATCTGTTTTTCCGGCTTGGCGCTGGCTATTGAACGTTGTTGCTCAACATTTCACCCGCCACTCCGACAGATGTGGATTGTTATTACCGCAAGGAGGACAATGAAAACGCCCAAACGAGCTCAACGTCGGCACCCATCTCACCCACATTATCAGTACCACAGAGCTCGCTGGCAAGAGGGCCGCTGACGGCATCCACTTTCCCCGATGACAACCAAGATCCTCCCCTTCTTTGTTGGGCCGACGACGGGCTTTCGTCACCGATCCAGCCACTCTCCCTGAATGGGTATTCGACTGGACACGCCTCCGAAGTCTTGCCGAGCACATCCGCCTCGAACCCAAACTATAGGTCACCGTCGGAAAACGATTCCGTTCGCCGGGACGCACCAAGGCCACCAGCGGGCATAGACCAGAACAACCCACTGAGTCTTGGTGGCCCCGTCACCCATCTCCACAAGAAAAGGTTCAGTGTCGTTCCCATCTGCGAGATCGCCAACTCAACCGATTACCCTAGAGCGGATGGATTGCTCTATAATGAGGGTCCCGCCGAAGTTGATTTGAAGGGGAGTTTGGAGATCGAGATTGACAGTCTGCTGGACGAGTTAGTGGATTATCACTCGAAGAGGAGGACCGCCGTGACGTCTGCGCCTCTGCTCCCCCTGCCCGAGGAGTCCTCCCCCTCGGATGGACCTATCCACTCGCAACCGGGCGCCGACCTCTCTTCTCTGCCCTTGCTGACAGCCAACATGTTGTACAACGGCGATTCCGACACCCCTTCACTCACTTCCTCTAGCCCTATGAGCCCCAATGGTTCACAATTTTCACCCGCGAGTCCATCCCTCAAGTCCAAGAGGTGTTTTACCCCTGGCACGCCTTCCACTGATGGGTGGAAAAGTCCCCCAATCCTTGCACCCGTTCCCGAACACAAGGCCTCCTCTTCTGACTACCTCGGGTATACGAAGGTTCCAGGCTGCTCTGTGGACTGGTCCCCCGATCCATACCAGGCCCGTGAGGATGTCACTAAGGACACTTACCCCAGTGTCTCAAGGGTACACCGGGGAGCTTATCACGGCAATTTGCCTCCCCTAAGGACGATGATCCCAGAAGATTCCATCATACAGCGCCGCACCAAAAAGTCGGTTTCCTCTGAACGCACAGTAACCTACGATCGTAGTCATCGCGTGGAAACGCCGATTAACCACTCCGTGTCTTCGTCTTCACACTTCTCGGACGACGACGCTTCCGAGGTTACGGGGATTGGGTACATCGATCCTAGCTTCGATCCCGCATACCCCTCCTCCTCAAGCGCGGTTTCTCCACACCTTACTCGACCAAGCCCCCGAGTCGACATACCCCGCGAGCCGGGGTCAGGCAGTTTCACCAGTAGACGTTCACCGAGTTCGAGCACCGGTCCAAGCTCCGTGAACTCTCCGCCCCCCTCTGGCATGCTCTACGTTCCGGGCCCAGGGCGAGGCATGTTCCGATCTCTTTTCCCACCGAACGGCACCCCCGAAAAGAAGAAAGAACGGAAACAGGTGAAAGCGCGGGATCCGATCCAAACGCAATCTCTGGCTGCCAGGTCTGCGGATGCAATATCGTTTAGTTCGACTTCGAGCAAGCGATCCAGGGACAAGGAACGGAAAAGGGCGGAAAAGGCGGAAAAGGCAGGAAAGAGGGTACAATTGGCGGTGCAAAGGAAGGCTAAGCAGCCTCAAAAGACCGTGGACAAGGATCGCGGGGGCACTTTGCGTGCCACAGGCGCTCAGAAGGGTGCGGCACCATGGGAGGAGAATGGATCGATGTATTCAATGGATGGCATTTACTAGGTTCGTGATGGTAGCCTTTCAGCCCTTCGCCCAACGCTCGCGGCCCAACTGACTGTGTGTCACTTTTAGATTTCCGATGGCACTGACTGTCGTTTGTATGCCGTGTTCTCTCGCCAATCACCTGGTCATAAATTTCCGGGGTTCTTGGGATATCGTATGTATGGTTGGAATGGATCTTGTATTACCCTGCTCAACAGTCATCGCTACGAGTAGTGCTGAATCTGTTGTACATGTACACGTGCTGATGCAAGCCCCTTGGTGTTACGAAGGGAAGAACAAAATATGCTCGGCCAACTCAGTTTGTTGCTATTTCTTGTGGTTCGCGATGATCCAACACTGTTCCTGAAGTGTTTGCCAAGGTATGGGATGGCCCTACTATCGGCTCTGCGGACTTCTCTGTTGCTGTATCGATCATATGGTTGACTGAAAATGGTAACGCGTTGTTCAGTATAATATCACCTAGGGGTGAGCGATGGAAGCGTACACTCTCGTGCGTGATCTGAGTTAAATTCGGGGTAAGAGTTAAGTCCCACACAGAGAACAGAGGTGTCTCACCTGGATCCTTCTGATCCCTACAAGACTTCCCACTAGCGCAGTCCGGTTTACCGAGGACTGCACCTGACACACGACCCTTCCTCCTCTCCCGGATCCACCAATCGCGGATGCCCCACAAGAAAACCTCGGTGGAGCACCACCTACAGATCTTCTGACGAGGTGCAGCTGGGTTGGGATCGATACCTCCAGCAACCCCGTGGATCTCTGTGAAGAGCTCCTGGTCGAACAGCGGTGTGAATTGTTCAGGGGTGTTTTCAATGTGTTGGACGATCTAGGCAGAAGATCAGGGGTTTTTCGGGCGAAGCACGCGGGAAGCACGCACTTCTTGGTAGATCTGCTTAGGTGTCATACGGTGCTCAGTCAGGTAATCAAAAAGGATATCGACTTCGATAGTGTTTCCCTCAAAGCATTCGTAAACGTCAGCGGTCTGGATCAGGTCTCCAAGATCCGAAAATCCATTCAAGTGCTGGGAACGGAGTGAAGATGCATGGCACCTCTCCGGGATGCCGATTCCACAAAAGGAGACTTGACAGAAGTCGCAACGAGATGTAGAGGGCGCTCTGAGAGCCGCAAGATTCTCACTATGGCGAGGTGAGCCAAGTAACCAGGATCAAGAACCACGGGGGCTGACCAGTGTCCACAAAACCCGTGACCGGGAGGGGCACCATCCTCCAGAAGCCACCCTTGGTCTTGGTTTGCTTCTGAATCCGGGATGGGATCTGGACAGCTGGAACGAATGTCAATCGAAAAAGTCACAGAAGGCAGCGTGCAACACGAACTTCCATCCAAAGGGATTTCCTGGGGTGCAGTGGGGGCAAGGTTGCGCGTAATCCGTGTTGCGAGGCAGGGCTGGTTCCGGCGAGGGCTCCTTCGGTGGAGGGATCTATGCACCCATCAGTTGAGTTGCGGATACCAATTGGGGAACCGATTACGTACCCTGAGCGATTGTCCGAGTCGGTAGATATCATCTGCTTGGGCACGTTCGGACGGTGTTCGGGTCCTGGATGGGTCTGCACGGAGTAGAACGTTGACCATGGATTGAAGTATCCTAGAAGGTATCACGGAGGTTGATAAACCTCGGCATGAGGGGCAGCTTGTGCCACCGTTCTGAGACAAAACGTTTAGCCGGTGAATGGTGGATTGTCAATGATCCCTGCCCACCTTAATCCACAACACGCAGCAGCTGCATGTACTGTCGTTAGCATACGCCTGGGCTGGAAATGGTTAGGCGACCTCACCTTCCACAGAATGAATGTTGACAAGGGATGATGGTTACGGGGTTGTACACGAGAGCCGCGCAACATCCACACTCCAACTCTTGAGCCAAGTCGTCTATCAGCGCTCGTCTGTCCATGATATCCGTCGGGCCACTAGCTGGGGAATCGGTAGACCCCTCTGGGCCAACATGTTCATCCTTGAGTCGTTTCCGGCTCGGGGAACCACCAGAGCCCTCGGCCCAACTCGAGGAAGCCCTTCGTTTGAGACCCCTCTTCCCACTCCCTTCGATGTGTAGATTCACTTCCATCTCCTCCTGTTCAATCTGGCTGGGGGAGTCGCTATCGAGTTTAGCTGTCTCAACATTCCCGAGCCCAAGTGCAGCCGTGGACAGGAGCGTGGCCGCCATCGCTGGAATCGGTAGTTAACGTACAGAGATGGATATTTGTAGAATTTTGACGGTCGGAACGAGGCAGGTGAACGAGGGGTGATGATGGTGGTGGAGTTCGGAAAACGTTCGATTGGATTTACGCTCAGGAGAACCACGGGCGGACGGCGATCCGGGACGTGTATACCGGAACGCATGATGGCTCATTACCACAGACGACGTAAAATAGTAAATTAAATGTTACATGTACGATAATTGGCAACCTCAGCCCTGGTTGTGCGGCAGACTGTGGTACTCTTCCAGGTGCTCTGACGCACCAATGAGGGCAGGGACAGTCCTAAGGGTAATCTTCGGAGGGGGTGGCGGGGGTATTCGAGCGCTAATGCAAGCAGCCACCAATTGCTCGCGGAGAGGTTCATAAATAGCGCGTTGGGCTTGGCGACCAGGTCAGCACCAAACCAGCCGCGGAAAAAAACCGACAACGCACCATCACAGGGGAAGAGGGACATCAAGTACTCGATTGGCATCGTAATGGCTTTCCCAACATCAAGGGCGACAAGGAGTGAGTTGTCCGTGGACCAGAGGGTTAACGCTCGGCATATCTGTCCCATAAACCAGAAGACGAAAAATGGACGATACATCACGGATCCACTACTGTGGCCAGTGACTTTCGGTAAGCCTTCCATCAGATGGTTCATTACCACGACCTGATGTAATACTGGACGTCGCTTTGAGTTCAACGTCCACCACGAAAAAGGAAACTATACGTACACCACTCCTCAGCCTTACGTCGATTGATCAAGTCCCTGCGAAACAAAGGCTCAACAACCAAAGAACACAACAGCTCCGCACCAAACTCACGCGTGGACGAGCGGGATATACTGACGGAATTCCTGCGATATGTACATCCTGATACTGAGGATCGTGTCAGGAACATATGGTTAAATATTCCCCGGTAGACAGATACCACTCACTTGTAGAGAAACTCTCTCCCAACGAAAATGAACGCCCTTTCTGTGTCGCATGTGTGCTTGTCCAAGAGGTCATCCAACTCACAGCTCTCCATCCAAGTCGCTATCGCGTACTTTGCCTTGAGGGAATCGCTGACGTTCGCTTCCCCCCTCATCCCGACGCATCCATTCCACAGTACCATTGCCCTGAAGTATACGTTCCAGACGGTGTCTCTAGCACGTGGACCAACAGTGATCTCCCCAGGAAAGAGGAATGCATACTAGAATTCGAGAGGATTAGACCGAAAAGCTGGCAGAAATCAACAAATTGAACTGACATTCGAAGCCTTGCAAAGTGCAAAGTTGACGACTTGGGTCCCTCGGGAGACCGAGTAAGAGTTGTACCCAGCGAACAGCTGGACAGAACTCCAAATTAATCGGCGACACTCCTCCTTCTGAATTTCTGATTCGGGCAATCCTTCTGGCCAGCTTGGGGTCGAAACCCAAGAAGGCACGGTAGTCGCTGCCAGTGGCCACTGGTTTCCGAGGGTTTGATCCCTGCAACTGCAGGCATCGGATGTGGGACTTGTCGGCGACGCGGGAGAGGTTCTCTGAGGACGTGGGACGATCGGCGGAGTGCTCTCCGGCCAACGGATTACGCGCACGTCCCCTACGTCAATTGTCATGAGGTTCATGTAACGGACAAGCGAGTCGAGCATCACCATCGATGACGTTACACGTTGTGTTGAATGTCGAGGGTGCGCACAGACCTCAAAGAATGCGATAAGCTGAAAAAATACGTAAGGCTGTGAATCGACATCAAGTTTGAAGGGAGTCAACATACCCATGCAGCTTTTGCGAGGTCATGGTCCAGCCTCCCCGCGTTCAGGCTGGCATCCAGTGCACTTTGAGCTTCATCTCGTAGTCTTAGCGCCTTATTTCTCCCCTCGGCTCCCAGCCCAGTTTCCGAACTCTGGAGAAAAGTCGTGACTGCCAACATAGCCAAGACGTAACTGGGCTGCAGCTCTAGGCGACGGGCGTGGTCAGAGAAGAGAGAGAAGAATCTAGGGACATTGAAGAAGCCGAACAAATAGGGCGTCACCCTGAATAGAAATTTAATGTCCAAGAGGATGTGGGTGGACGCGGCTTCTCTTTGGGTGTGGGTAATGGTGAGGGGGGTAGGTTCAGGGGGGTCACCAGACGAAGCGTACAGGGTTAGAAGGGAATCCCACCAGGTTTGCCGAGTAAAGCTCAGAGATGGCCCGGGGATAATTGTCGGGTTGATATCAAAGTACGTTTCCGGTGGCGCCGTCTGAGCAGGGGCGTAGGTAGGTGGAGTGATGTACACATAGGAGTCTGGAGGTGAATTCCTCCCATCATAGACGGGTGGCTGAGTTGGTAACGATGGATCTGATTTAGGTTGTAGATCCTGCGTGATTGGTCGCGCTGAGGTATCGTATCCATCAATGGAGGGGTGGTGGCGGGGGTGAGAATGGTCAGGGATGTCAAACCCAGCGTCCGGATGTTGCGGAGGCGATCCACAGTGATTCGAATGCAAGTGGAGGTCTTGGGTCGTGGGCTCCCGTGCGATGCTGTAATCCGCCATGCCCGTCTCGGAAGTGGCTCTCCGTCGCCGTCGTTGTTCAAGAGGGAGGCCCAAGACCTTCGCCCGCTGTCGAGCCCCAGGATCCTTGTCTGGGCCGCGTCGGTTGGGCGTGTCATCGTACGAACACGGTTCCTCCGAGGCGCGATTGACACAATTTCGACAAGTGGGACGGGCACCGTCGCATCGGGTTTTCCTACTTCGGCTGATATGCCGATCGCGTTTGTTCTACGTCAGAGGAAGAATGGTGCAATTCGGCGGGACGTCCTACCATGGAAGACAAGCGGTATAAACGCGCGTGCGTTGGGTGCCTTTGACGGTTAGAGGTTGGTCAGGGGAGAGGTCGATGCGTTGGCGTTTTCTGCGCGATTTTTGGGTGGATTTCCTTTCCGCTTGTGGGGTCTCTTCGGAAGATACAGATAAGGCAGCGGGTGCAGGGTTGGACGGGCCAGATTCGGAGAAAACTAAAGGGATCGCGGTGGGAGGAGGCAGGGAAGATTGACCGGGTGCAGTGCGTAATGTCATTGGGTACAGCGAACCCGGATCGGCAAGTGACGGGGTATCTGGGATGGTGGGGGAGACTGAGAACTCATCTTGGAATGTGGACATGGAGTTCGGGTGGCTGGGTCGGTGCCCACAACGACAGTAGGGTCGGAGTCGCGGACTTGTTGGAACTTGAATAACAGCGCGGAGCCTCAAGAATGTCTGGAGACCACACGGGCCGAGCAGGTGGCAGCTGCCCTCGCGCAGCTGCCAAAATCAGGTGCTGATCGAGATGGCGATCCGGGAGCTGGTTACGGTGCCCGTTGTGAATGTAAATTTGACCTAGCCAATCAGAACAACAATGTAAGGTCAGTAGCCGAGAATCGAGGTCACGTACAGTCTCCACCGGCGGAGCACCCGAGGAGTGTCGATATGTGTCCTTCCGACGCGCTCGAAGGGCCCGTCAAGGACATCTTCGGATGTTGATACACTCGCTCGTCTGGTATAAAACATGAAGCTTATGCGCGATGACGAGCAGAAAGAGACACAAGGACTCACGCGGTGAACTCGGGAGTGAAAAATATTTCATCCCGCTCGCCCCTTGGTCGGTTTGTCAACGTGCTCGGATCGCGTTTCCATCTGAAGAGCTGTCGAAACCGTGATTGACTTCATAACCGGGTGGTCGTCAAGCAGTGGGACATTCAGTAGAAGCTGGTTACAGGGACACCTCCCTTTGTTCGCTTGTGGGCACCCCCGAATAGATACCCATACATAAGCATACATCCAGACCGTGATGCCTCCCTCCTTCTCAAGAAACCACCGACTTACGACATTCCAGGGTCCCACCCGTTTGGAGATCCATCCAGGGACTGGAAAGTTCTCCCGTTTCGTCGCTGCTGGCACGCCTGATGTCCAGGATCAACCCTTCGGAGGCATTATGGAAAAACAAAACTCTTACCGTCCCTTGACCCTTTGTCTCTATTTACAAACCAAAGAATCTGAGAACGCCCAACCTATCTGCACCGACCCCCGCACCCTCTGTGATTCCGCCAATGCCTCAGGCAGTGTTCCAGTTCACCGTTCTGTGATTTTTCGGGAGCCAGCGCCGAGGACCGGGTCAGCCTACCATAGTCACGCACGAATACGTACCATACATATGGCGACTCTCGATTTGTTATTGTCACTCTGGCTCTCCGGTCATGTCCTCTCCCACATCACTCCTCTTAGCCTTGCTCTTGACCGTCCTGCAGTTCGTTCTCACTGTCGACGCGAAGGGTGGCGGGAAGAGCTCCAGCTCCAAGGGCTCAAAAAAGAAGTACAAATCCAAGACCAAGCCTGTCGCGTTTCGAGAGAATGGGAAGTGTTACGACGACCAGTACGCCATCCTTTCCCTCTTGACCGAGTGGTCTCCTCATTCTCGCTCGATATAAGGCGCGTCGAGATAAAGTGTCCTACCAACACCGCTCTAGTCGCTGGCATTGCCATCGGCGTTATTGGGGGTAATATCTCCGTCCATTCACACCTTATCATGAACCACGGGCTGAGATCCATATCAAAACAGCGATCTTGATCGTCATCCTCGCCGTCTGGTTCTTCAAACGCCGCTCGCAGAAGAAGGGCAGCAAAAGCCTGGGTGTAAAGTCCAAGGGAATCGACGATGCGTCTAGCGACCACGAATCTATTGTGCCTCTTGTCTACGGAGAGACAAAGGAAAAGGACGGGGAGTTCAGCTACAAAGATAAGAGCGCGGACGTATGACAATAGCGCCGGAGAAGTCCACCCATCCTGATCTGTAACGTTGTCCACCCGTTGTTGTACACTGACCCTCCCGTGATCCATGCGATTTTCTCCCGACCTGCTGACACCCCCATTCGTTGAATCAATCAATTGCGACTCTTGCCTGAGTGGGGACGTCTGGGGAGTGCTTCGCGCGCTTGAGTGTAAGAATTGGGCAAACCACGCAATGCCATGGCCTCATCGGGTTTTCCGCCGAGCGAAATTGGGAGTACCAGCCGCGAACTGTGATGTCGACAAGTTTGTATTGTATTTTTACACGCAACGTGTACAATGTAGTCGGTAAATGGACTATGCTAACGCAGATCAGGGGTTTTGGAGGTCCTCGCCGAGACCGTTTTTCGTAAATGCCAATAACGATAACATTCAAGATAAAGGGGGAGCGTTCTCAGCAAAGTACTCGTGGCTGTCGGCGTTGAAGATGGCCTGGGATGGGGTGGTTATGGCCATATCCATCGCATCATCGTGGCCGTAAGCGTAGTCATCGGTGCCACCGTTGACGGTGAAATGGGAAGACTCGTGGACAAGCGTTCCAGCCTTGGAATTGGTACCGGTGGGTGGGGCCCTCCAGAAGGCACCGCAGAGGTAGATCGTTCCGAATTGGTTGGCATCTGGTCAAGAGATTTATCAGGTACCGAATAACAATCTCACGATTGAAGGATATATACGCACAGACGAAGGCGAAGGTGGCATTTCTGGTGCAGGTGCAGTCGTAGGCGAAGCTCGAGAATTGGCGGCTGCTGATCAACTGGAAGTGGCTCTGGACGGTGCTCTTGCGAGAAGCGGTGTAGGTGCCGAACCAGGTAGTGTATCGGGGACTGCCACTCGAGATGCCCGTTAGGTAAGAATAGGCGCTGCCGGCATAGGTCTGGGCGCTGGCAGCGGCAGCATTGATCAGCGATTGGCTGGTCGGCGAGCAACCGACGAATGTGGCCCGCTTGGCGTGGACGCGGGGGACAGCGAGATTGCCAGAGAGCTTAACCTCAGCAGCACCCTCAACAGTGGCGAGCAACTTCTTGGGGGTGCCATCAGCATCGATGTAGGTGAAAAACTTCGATGGCTCGATGGAGTAGTCTCCAGTGCCAGTTCGAGTGAAGTTGTAGGCAGCAGAGACTGATGGTCATTGTTCATGAGATTGTACCCGAGTCAAAATTGATCGATCGCACTCACGATCATGGGTAACATCGATGGAAGCGCCAGGAGCGAGAACGGTGAAAACGCTGGGGTCATCAAGGCCGGCGGCGTAAGTTGGGTTGTACTTGGCCTAGGGGCGGAAGCCAAAAGCATGAGCACACGTGTTTGTCAGGTGTGGTTAGACTCGTGCGCGATCTACCTTGGCACCATTGAACGAGGGGCGAGAGCCAGTGGCATCAGTGATGCTGAAACTGTTCTCGGGGAAGGTGTCCAAGACTCCACGGGGCTCGTTGAGAAGTTTGAGGGTCTCGTCACCGGTGTTGGTAATAGTCGTGGTGACCTTCAAGTTCCCTAATCCATCGACATTGGCATTGGGGATCGATGCCTTGACGGTCAGGCCGGGGGCAGCGGAGACGGAGACCGTGGAGGCGACGAGGGCAAGGAGGGAAGCACGGAGGGACGAGGAGAACATCTTAATGAAGGAAATGACACCTCGGGAATGAACAAGCCTGGCTTAAATAGCCAGTTGGTCCTCGTGGCCAAGACAGCCTAGGCTTATGGTCTGCAGTGGAGAATAACA
>Ga0307517_10003859_pt1 | contig 23247 bp, 19 predicted proteins | sample 23_EM_MG_FD_194515 | JGI IMG/M metagenome (GOLD analysis project Ga0307517, IMG submission 194515) | Populus trichocarpa ectomycorrhiza microbial communities from riparian zone in the Pacific Northwest, United States - 23_EM | ecosystem: Host-associated > Plants > Roots > Unclassified | place...
TTCCTCGGAGGCGATCTTCCTGCTCCAGGAGGCCAAGGCGAAGTTCGACGCCGCATACGCGATGGAGGCCTCACGCGGCTTCTACGGCGGGTGAAGTCCGCAGGCTGATACCCGGGGCGCTACGACGGTTCCGCTGCGTCGCGGGGCGACGGTGAAAAGCTGTCGCCGGGATCCCGGCCAGCCGCCTACCGTGTCCGGCATGTCGGAATTCACGAACGATGCCGCGACGGCGGCACGGGCCCGGGCTGCCGCCCGGGCCCTGATAGACCTCGGTGACCGGATCGCCGCCCAGCATAAGGGCGGCCTGGCTGTCGAGACCGTTCACGTGGCGGTGGCCCCGGCCGCGTGGAGTTGGTGGCGGTTGATCACCGATTCCGCGCGGATCGTGCTGGAGATGGAGGAGCGCGGCTACGGTGTGGTGGCCGCCCCGGTCATGCGCAATCTGATCAACCACACCCTGGCCCTGCAGTGGCTCGTGGACGGCGGCGAGACCGCGCTCAAGGCCTTGGACGACTACAGCGACAAGCAGCTGCTCCAGCTCATCGAGGACGCCGTCGCCAACAACTGGAGCGTGGACGAGCCGACCGCCGAGGCGCTGCGAGCCGCGATCGCCGAGCGGGCCGCCGACCCCGCGGTCGCCAAGTTCTCCAAGGAGATCGGCTCGCCGAAGGGGTTGATGAAGGCCTACGGCGCCCAGGCCCTGTACGTGCTGTACCGGCTGCTGTGCGCGTACTCCCACACCACCCGCGCCACCGCCCAGGCCTACCAGCACCTGGACGGCGAACACGACCCGGAGCTGCGCGAGACCCCGGTCGACCTGGGCGACGGCAACGTGATCTGGACGGCGGTGTGTCTCATCCAGGCCGGACGGGTGATGGACACCGTGTTGGCCGGCCAGCCGCTCACGGCCACGCTGGACGAGGCCACCACCCTGATGGGACTGCCCGAGGCCATCCTCCCCGGCCGCGTCGCCATCGCCCCCGGGCGGTAACCGGCAGGCTCACGGCGGCGGGCGTGTCGTGCCGCACGGGTCGCTACGGTGGCCGAATGAGGACGCCGACGCCCGCCGCACAGCGGACTCTGCCCGCCGACCCGGCTGATCAGGCGACAGTACCGGCGCGGCTGACGGGGCCGCGCCGGATCGCCTGACCGCGTCGAGGTGCGGACCGCCGTTGTGTGCTTGAACATGCACGCCCGTGGGTTTCAGCGGCAGAGCTGTCGCGAGGTTCCGAGGCGGGTGTACGTCGAGGTCGCGGGCAACCTCACCCCTGCGTTCCGGGCCGCTGCGCACGAGGCTGGCGGGCTGGAGGCCCCGGCCGACCGGCACTTCCAGTCCGCTGACCGCTTCGCTCACCCGAAGAACGCCGACTACGCCGCGCACGCCTGGCTGATGGGGCAGCCGGTACCCGGTCCATGCTCCGGCCCATCCGGGCCGGAGCCATCGAAATTCGTTCCCGTCTGACGTCTGAGACCTGGACAATCCTTCCATGAAACACACTTCGTCCCCGGTCCGGCGTTTCGGGCCTGACTTCGTGGAGGACCAGGTGCGCCGGTTCGGCCGCAGGCCGGCCGAGCAGCGCCAGCTGACGTACGACATCGCGGTCCAGGACGACTACGAGCCCTGGCGGGCATGGCTGGACGAGCAGCTGGCGCTGCTGCCTGAGAACGAAGCCGACACGCTCGCCCGCAAGATCTGGCTGGACGAGCACTTCTGGGCGGTGATTACTGAACTCGCGGCCGGCGCGGGCCTGCGCGATGCCGGGCTGGAGGTCGCCTACGAGCGGCCATGGGACGGCGGGCTGACTCCCGACTGGACCGTACTGTCCGATCGCGGCGAGCCCGCGGCCATGGTCGAGGTCCACACCGACAGCCCCAGCCGCGACACCTACGGGCAGATGCGGGCCTGGCACGGCCTGGTGCAGCGGATCCGGCAGATCCCGGTCTCGGTAGTGCTCACGCTGGCCGCCACCGGGAGCCCGGTACTGCCGCCGGATCCGCACACGGCCAAGAAGATATTCCAGGACCTGCGGCGCGAGCTGATGCAGCCCTGGCGCCGCGCGTACTTCCACAGCCACGGCTACACCTTCCTGGTCATGGCCGACCCGGCCGGCGGCGGCACGATGAGTTCCCCGCTGGGCCTGGCTGCCTGTTTCCAGCCGCCGAGCTGCATGGCCGGCACCGTCAGCGCCGAGCAGGTCGCCGAGCGGATGGAGGACAAAGTCGGCAAGTATCGTCACCTCAGTGCCCAGCACGACGTGCCGCTGATCGTGGCTGTCGGCTCCCACCGCTTCACCGGCCTGGACGTGAAACACCTGGACACCCTGCTGGCCGGACGCCCGACGACGTCCCTGCAGTTCAATTTCGGCGACGTCTACTACGGAGCTCCGACAAAGATCAACCTGGGGCGGCCGCCGCGCTGGGAAATGCCCGACGACCTCGCCGGAGTGCTGTGGGTCCACAACGAGTTCCCCTTCCAGGTCTCCTGGCGGCCGAACCCCGAAGCCCGCAGGCCAGCTCCCCGGGAACTCGCCGGAAGCCGGGCCGGGCAGCCGACCGTACGTTGAACGAGCACCAGGCCGACTAGTTCGGCCTGGTGAACCTGCGGGACGTGACGACGCGGGCGAGCCGGTACGCCGAGCTCGATGCGACCAGGCGGTGGTCTGGAACGCTGGTGCTGGGACCGCTCGGAACCGGCGACAAGGATCTGGACGCCCACCCACCGGCCCACGCCACGACGGACGCGGACAACGACCTTTACATCACGGTGCCGAAGCCCGCCACGCTCTACGCCCTCGGCAACGCCTACGTCGCCGCCTGGCAGGACTCCGGCACGCAGCCGACCGCTGCCGACTGCGTGAGCACCATCGAGTCAGCAAGCGCGGACGGAGTCCCCCTGGCCAAAGGCACCGTCGTGTGCGCCCGCACCGAGCTCGCCGGGCACGTCCAGGCGATGAAGTTCGACGCGGACACCAGCCGCCTGGACGTCGTCCCCGACGCCGCTGCGTACGGCACCAAGCTGCGCTGGAGCGCGCCGAAGCTGATCGCGGCGGCCAACGAGCAGGTCAAGGGCGTGAACGTCCGCACCCTGCACGTCCTACCGCCCCCACCCAGTACGGCCAGGCCCACCACGGCGGCCACCGACCCGGGCCCGCAGCCGGGCGCGCCCGCTGGGCCGGTGAAGACGCGGGAGACGGCGTCGGAGGGGTACCGCCGCGCCCTCGCCGCCCATCAGGCCGGCCAGAGGAACCGGGTGGTTAACCCGGCGATCCGGGCCACCTCGGAGCGGCAGACCCGCAAGCAGGTCCGCGAGCCCGAAGAGCTCTTCGGCGATGATCGCCAGGCGCTCGAGGAACTACGGGCCAAGGCCGACAGGGAAGGTTCCGTCGACGCGAGCCGCGCACTCGCCCTCCAGCGACTGGCAGCCGAGCGGACCGGCCTGCCGAGCGTGAAGGCCGCTCCCGCCGCAGTCCCATTCAGTCGGACAGCATGAAGGCCGCTGCCACCCAGGAGACCGCACTGGCGGCGGCCCCTGGCGCCGTCAGGAGCTTGGTTCCTTAGCGCCCCGCCGGGGAACCCGGTGAACGCGTTGAAGGAGAAGCGGGCGGCTACTGGGACAAGCTCAATGACGGAAAGCCGAGTGCTCCCCGCGAACGTGGGTAAGTCGACGTCGGTGCGGATCATGCCGGGGCACAGGTGCGGACGTCGTAGAGCCGCTCGCCCGAGGCCGGCCTGACGTTGCCGAACAGGTGGTGGACCAGGCCGAGGGTCCATGGGCAGGACCCCGTCGCGGACGAGGACCGAGACGGGGTGCGGCGGGACTGTTCCTCCTGCGTCGTTCTCGGGCACGCCTCCAGTCTCAGGCATGTCACCGGTCTCGGGCACGCGTCGGCTCCCGGTGCCGGTCCCGGGCACGGTCCTCTCGCTAGCGCTCGTTCTCGGACACTGTGTTCCACCATGCGGCGATGGCCGCAAGGCCGTTGTTGTGGGCCCGCGCTTCCTCCTCCCGTTCGCCGCACGTCCGGTGCAGACGCTCCGCCTTCCGGTGCGCGACGACGGCTTCGGTGAATCGTCGCTCGTGCGCGAAGGCGAGACCGAGGTTGTTGTGTGCCCTGCCGCGCCCGCAGGCGTCGCCCAGCTCACGGTAGAGGGCATCCGCGTGCCGGTGTGCCACGGCGGCTTCGTCGTATCGCCCCAGATGCTGGAGGGCCACGCCGAGGTTGTCCAGTGAATGGGCCCGGTCGGGGAGGGCTGTGGTGGCCGCCGCCTCCTCCAACGCGGCGACGGCCGCCTCGTGACTGCCGGTGCGGATCAGCGCCACACCGAGGTTGTTGAGAGCGGCGCACTTCTGGGCGGGCATCCGGTGGTGCACGGCGATGCCCACTGCGCGTCCGTACACACGGATCGCCTCGTGGAAGCGTTCCTCGGAGCCGAGGAGGTTCCCTATGCACATCAGTTGGTCGCACTCGGTCACCCGGTCCCCCAGGACCGACGACACCTCGACGACGCGCTCCCTGACACCGAACGTATCAGCTGTTCTTCCTTGCCGTACCAAAGCGTCGATGAGAACGATGAGCGTCGCCTGTTGGCCCGATAGGTCACCTGCATCGGCGCGCAGGTCCGCAGTCTGCGCGTACACCTCGATCGCTTCCGCGAACCGTCCCGCGCCCTCCAGCGCTTGCGAGAGGTTAACCATGACGCGGATCTCGTCGGCGAGTTCACCGCAGGAGTCGAATGCGGCGACGGCTCGCAGATCGGCCTCGACAGCTTCGGCGTACCTTTGCTCCTCGGCCAGGACCCAACCGAGAACGTTGAGTGCCAGCCCCTCGCCCCGCTTGTCTCCGCAAGCGGCGCAACGCTCGGCGGACCGCGTCAGGGCCTCGATCGCGTCGCCCTTGCGTCCCGCCCCGTCGAATGCCTTCCCCAGAAAGTACAGAGCCTCGCCTTCAGCGGACAGGTCACCGGCGGCTGCCGCCCTGCTTGCGGCTCTGGACGAGATGTCGAGCGCCTCGGTCCAGCGTGCTGTCCTGACGAGCGCGTTACTCAGGTTGCTGACGACCTGCCTTTCCACGGCCGGTTCATCGAGCGGTTCGACCAGGTCCGCAGCACGCTTGTAGGTGTCGGCGGCCTCAGCTGTCCGGCCGGTTTCGAAGAGGGCACGTCCCAGATTGTTGAGGGAGATCACCTGGCTGAGCACATCGCCGCAGTCCGCGAAGAAATCGGCACACCGGGCGCACATCTGGATGGCTTCCTCTTCGCGTCCGCAGTGCGCCAGGACGGCGCCCAGGACGTCCAGGGCCCGGGCCTCACCGTAGGTGTCACCACTCACCCTGCGCAGGGCGGCGGCTTCCTCAAGGACGGCGGCCGCCTCGGTGTACCTCTCCAGTTTCAATAGCACCCTGCCCTTGTTGGTCAGTGCTCTTCCTTCGGCGACCGCGTCGCCGGTGCCGGCCGCCAGGTCAACGGCCTGCGTGTAGGCGTCCAAGGCCTCGTTGAACCGCTCATCACCCAGCAACGCGTTGCCGAGGTTGTTGAGCACCGTGCCGAGCTCGCGCGGCCCGGGCCCCAGGCCTGCCGCCCGTGCGTGCAGGGGAACGGCTTCGGCGGATCGGCCCAGTCCGTGGAGCGAGCTCCCCAGACAGTCGAGCACTGCGACCTCGGCGAGCCTCCCGGCTCGCTGGGCGAGAGGCACGACGCGCCGCATCACCCGAACCGCGTCGTCGAGGTAGCGGAACTGGATGAGATACTCCCGCAATGCCATGGCGATGCCCATCGCGAACTCGGCATCCAGCTGCTCGCCCTGAGCGATCGTCTCGACCACGGCCACCAGATTGAGGCGTTCCTCGTCCAGCCACGCCAGGGCTGATTCCCGGTCGTGCAGAAGCGCCGAGTGGCGAGTACCGGGGAGCGCGCGCACGAAGCCGTCCGCGTCCTCGACGTGGGCCAAGTAGTAGCGCAGGAGCCGGAAGGCGGCGCTCTGCTGTGCCTCGGACCCGTCCTGTGCGGCGAGTCCCTGCGTGTATGCCCGGATCAGGTCGTGCATACGCCATCTGCCGCTACCCACCGGCTCCTCACCGAGCAGGCCGGCTTTAGCGAGTTCCGCCAGCCGTTTGCGGGCCTGACCATCTGTTACGTCCATCAATGCGGCCGCAGCGGCCGTTCCCAGGTCGGGTCCTGGATTGAGGACGAGGCTCCGCAACACCAGGGCGGCTTCCGGCGCGAGTCGCCGGTAGGAGAGCTCGAACGCGGTCTCCACCGCCAGGGCGAGTCCACCCGTCCCGTGACGCAGTTCCTTCAACCGAGTGTGCGTGTGCGCGAGGTCCTCCGCCAGGGTGCTGATCGGCAGACCGCGGTCGTCCACCAGCAGGGCGGAGGCGATGTGCAGCGCCAACGGAAGGTGCCCGCAGCGAGCCGCCACCGCCGCCAGCGCTTCGGGTTCCCGGCTAGCGCGTGGGTCGTCGGGCCGCGCGTGGGCGAGCGCGAGCGTGACGAAAGAGGCGGAGGCGTCTGGGGTTAACACCGGCATGTCGACGATACGCACCGGCAACGGACTAGGGCAGTCACGTGAGGTGATCACCATGCGGTGCTCTTCGCGGGCGGGCACCAGCATTGCCACCTGGTCGGCACTCGACGCGTCGTCCGCGACGATGAGGACGTGGATGCCTTCGTCCGCGAGGCGGCCCAACTCCGCCTGGTAGAGCCCCGCCCGCTCGTCGAACGACGTCCAGTCGCCCGCGCCGGACACGCGCAGAGCCCGGAGCAGGCTGTTGAGGGCCTGTTCGGGTGTGACGGCGTCATCCGGCTTGTAACCGTGCAGCGCCACATGCAGTGCGACGGGGTACCAGCCGCGCCGGACCGCCTCGTGCGCGACGTGCAGGGCGAATGCGCTCTTGCCGATCCCGGGCATGCCGATCACGGCGGTCGCCCTTGCCCCGGACGACCGCTCCTGCTGCGGATCCAACAGGCGCAGCAGGTCGCGCACCATGTCCTCGCGACCGACCAGGCGGGCCGGCGGGGGCGGCAGCATGTCGAGGGCGCGGACGGCCGGCCCGTTACTTCGGCTGGCCTCCTCGAAGGAGAGGTTGACATTGAGGACGCTGTTCCAGTCACGGCCGACCTGCGTGATGTGCGAGTTGCCACTCGCTTTCGCCTGCTGATGGACTCCGGCCGCCTCGGGCGCTCGACGGCGGTCGTCAGCCACGGTTCCTCCGGTCGCGGGTCCGATCCCGCCCGATCTGGTCGATGCGGCTGTTGCCGGTGGCCCTGGCTTCCTGCTCGACCCGGGGGATGGAGCCAGGAGCCGTCGCCAGAGGTGCGTCTGTCCGGTCGCGTCCCACCTGACGAATCTGCCCGCGTTCGGAGGCGTTCGCGGTCTGCCGCGTCGTCGGGGCGTCGCCCTCACCGCGGCCGGCCCACCAGCCGAGGGCCGTTCCGACCGAGCCGGCCACGACCGTGGCGAACGCGGTGGCCACCGCCCAGCGGTCGGCATCCGCGTCCGGCATCCATCCGAAGGCGGCTGATCTCAGCAGCCAGAGGCACCCGGTGAACACTGCGAGCGTGACAAGGACAACGGTCAACCACCGGACTGATCGCATAGGGCCGCTCCCTCGCGTCAAGTGTGCCCCCGGCCCGGCGCGTTGTCACGGATAGGTGCCGAACGGGAGCTCCTTGCAAGGTAGTTCCGGGGCGGCGCGCCGATTCCCGCAGTAACCCGCCCGAAGGCCGGCGGGGGCCTGCAAGGAACACAGCGCCGCTGCCCCATCTCGCCGCGAGCTGACCCGCCCGATAGTCACTCATGGGTGCCTGTCATGCGCAGCACATCATTTCGGCCAGTGGCGAGAAACTTGATCGCCGACAGCGCGCACGGACTCGGCACAGTGTTTGCGCCTTACCCGCTGACGTCGTTGGTAGAAGGGCCTTCCGGATGTGCGGCCTGGATGTCACGTCTGTACCGGATCCGGAAGGCCCTCACCCGTTCAGCACCGTTGGGACGTGGTGTCCGTCGTGGGCCTGCGGGGGGGCGTCGGGGTCAGCTCAGTCCGAGTTTGGCCAGGGCGGTGGTCCAGTTGGTGGCGATGGCTTTGCGGGCGGCGGACAGGGTCACGGTGCCGTTGCACACGGCCTTCTTGAGTTTGTTCTCGACGGCGTCCTTGTTGCCGGCCGTCTTGGTTCCGTAGCGCGGCTCGGGCCACAGGTTGGCCGCTGCCTTGGGGGCGCCGCCGAGCTCGAGTGGCACCTGGTGGTCTTCCTCGTAGTCGGCCGTGGAGGTATCGGAGTAGCCGTATTCGGCTATCTGCTTGATCTTCAGTGCGTTGGTGTAGGACGTGGACGGGCGCACGGTGGCCGTCCAGCCCGATACGCAGATGGTGGAGTCGATCGTGGACTGGGTCACATCCGGGTTGTAGGCGCCCGGGGTACAGGACGGATCCGGCAGCGGCAGGTAAGCCTGCGAGCAGGTGGCGCTCTGCGCTGCGTACCCGGTGCCCATCACCAGCCCTCCCACCGACAACGACAACGCGGTAACGCCGACGGCGACACGCAGAGGTGTAAGGCGCATGCAGACTCCCGAAGGTCCAGGCCCCGCACAGCACACGGGGATCACAGGCATCACGGCTCGCGGTGAGGCACCCCGGCCTACTTCCTGTCCGCCGCACTCTGTCCGGCGTTGCTAACGCCCGGCCGACGCACCGCTAATCTGTGCGATTCATGTGAGGCGGTGCCGGGATACTCAACGGGGCCGCCGCCGGGCCGATGCACGTTCAAAGAGGGAGAAGGCGCGGCGAGGCGTAGGTCAGGTGGGCCTGGCCAGGCTGATCCGCGGAGATTCGCCCTCAGTTGTGGCCCCCCCCGGCAGCGGGGCGCGGTAGCGGGTCGGGCAGCATGTTCCCACCTCATCATCGTAAGTACGGAGAATTCCGATGCTGTCCCATGCCGCCAGACGAGCCCCGATTGTTCTCCTGCTACTGCTGCTCGGGCTGACAGGCTGTGACCCCTCTGCCATCGGCACCAGCGCGGCGGAGCCCTCCGGCAACACCCAGGCTTCCGCCACCGGTTCAGTGCATGCCATACCGGTCGGCGCCGGCCCGCGATCCCACTACACCGTGCAGCAGCAGCCCGCGGTGGGCAGCTGCCACTACCGGTACGACCACAGTCAGCCACTTGAGGACCCGGCATGCACGCCGGGCGCGATCTCACCGGCCGTCACACAAGCGAACCTGAAGTCGACGATCTGCCGCAAGGGCGGCTACACCTCCAGCATCCGCCCCTCGTCGTATGTGACCGGCAAGGAGAAGGCGCTGAATGCCAAGTCGTACGGTTACAGCGGCTCTATGAGGGACGCCGAGTACGACCATCTGATCTCCTTGCAGCTCGGCGGCGACCCCAACGACCCGCGCAACCTGTGGGTGGAACCCCCCTCGCCCGGACACAAGGCGGGCGCCGGCCCCAACAACCCCAAGGACGCCGTGGAGACCAAACTCCACACCGCGGTCTGTGCCGGCACCACGACCCTGGCCAAAGCCCAGCAGGCCATCGCCACCGACTGGTCCACCGCCCTGACCAGCCTCGGCATTGGCTGACACCGCACCGGCAGCATCACTCACCACGACCGCCTTCACCCGTCACCACACCGCCGACTGCCACGCCTCCGCGCCTGCGAGCAGAACGACGCAGGTGGTCACCTACGGCCCCCAGCAGCCCGGCGAGCCCGACCTCAACCTCAACCCCGCCGACAGCTCGGACGACACGGACCCCCGCAGAGATCACCACCCGTCAACCCCCACAACACCAGGCATTCAAGGTCAGTAGTTCTTACCGACACCTCAATGCAAAGTCTTACTAAAGACGCCATGGTGTACTTATGTGCCAGATACCCGTACGTAGGGCACTCTTTATCCCGTCTTGACCATGATCAATTCGGGCGAATGGTACGCGGGTTGGCGTGCGGCTGCGCGCCTCCTCGATGATGCAGACCCTGGGCAAGTGCCGTGCGGAGCAGGTAGATCTCTCTTCGTTGATCTCTTATGTGGAGATCTATTGAAGGAGATGTCATGGGTTCTTGGTTCATCGGCGGGCCGTCCGGCCCGTTCAGAGCGTCCGCCGCGCCGGGTGCGCGTAGACGGTTGAGACAGGTCGCGGGGGCGGTGTCGCTGCTGCTGGCCGTCGAGACGGCGATGGTTGCGGAATCGACCGGGCAGGCGATGGCCGAGACGCCGGCGGCGGTTTCCTTGGCGTCGGAGTCCTCGGAGGTGTCGGGGCCGGCGGAGGCGGCTGACAAGGCATCTGCCGTCCTGATGGCGCGGTCGCAAGGCCGGAAGATCGAGGTGCTGTCGGAGCGGACGGCTGACTCGACGACGTACGCGCTGCCGAGTGGCGAGTTGCAGACCAGCGCGTATGCCGGTCCGGTTCGGGTGCAGCAGGACGGTGCGTGGCAGGACATCGACACCTCCTTGTCCGATTCCGGTCCGAGCCTGACCCCGCAGGCGGCGGCCGCCGACATCACCGTGTCCGACGGAGGGGACACGGCGCTGGCCTCGGTGACCAAGGGAGGCAGGTCGTTCGGCCTGGGCTGGGAGGACAAGCTGCCCGCGCCGGTGGTGACGGACAACACCGCCGCCTACGACCTGGGCGGTGGGCAGGAGCTGACGGTCACCGCGCTGGCCCAGGGGTTCTCGCAGAACGTGGTGCTGGACAGGGCCCCGGACAGGCCGGTCTCCTACCGCATACCGATGGACCTGGACGGGCTGAAGCTGTCCCAGGCGGACTCCGGGCACCTGTTGCTGAAGGACACTGACGGCAGGCTGGTGGCCGAGGCGTCGGCCCCGATGATGTGGGACTCCACGAAGAACGACGCCTCCGGTGAGTCGGATCATCAGGCGCAGGTGGGCACAACCGTGGAGACGGCCGGCGACGGCAGGCAGACGCTGGTGCTGACCCCGGCGGCGGACTTCCTGGCCACGGCCACCTACCCGGTGACGGTGGATCCGACCTCGACCCTCGCGGTGACCACGGACACCTGGGTGCAGACCCCGGACTACCTGGACTCCCAGCTCGGTTCGCAGGAGCTGAAGTCCGGCACGTACGACGGCGGCTCGGACGTCGCGCGGTCGTTCATGAAGTTCGATGTGTCGAACTTCGTGGGCGAGACGATCACCGACGCGAACCTGGCCCTGTACTCGTACTACTCCTCCTCCTGCAGCCCCGGGGCCGGCACGCGGGCCCGCAGGGTCACCTCCGACTGGTCGTCGTCCTCGATCACCTGGGGCGACCAGCCGACCACCACCACCGCGAACGCAGTGGTCAACACCGGAGCCTGGGGATACAACTCCTCCTGCCCGGCCAACTGGTCGCACTGGAACCTCACCGACATGGTCCAGGACTGGGCCAACGGCCTGCCCAACTACGGCATCCGCATCAACAGCGCGGGCGAGTCCGACTCGCTGACCTGGCGACGCTACCGCTCGGCGAACTACACCACCTCCGGCTACGCGCCCAAACTGACCGTGACGTACGAGGACCCCGACATCAAGGACGACGGCGGCCTGGGCACGGCGCTGCCCTCCGGCGGCCCCACCATTACCGCCCAGCCGACATCCACCGACCCCACCACCGCAACCGGACCGCCCACGGTGAGCGGCAAGTTCACCCTGGGATCCGGCGCGCCCCTGGCCAACCGAACGGTCAACATCACTGCCGTGGACTCGGTGCCCGACGACGGAACCACCGTCACAGCCACCAGCGTGGGCACCGCCACCACCGCCTCCGACGGAACCTGGTCCTTCACCCTGCCCACCACCTTGCCCAGCGACCTGCAGGCACTGGCCGACGCTAACGGAGGCGTGCTCTCCCTGGAAGCCTCCTACAACGGCGTCGCTTCCGACGGCACCGTGCTGACCGGCTCGGACTACATGGACGCAGGCGTGGCCACCGGCTCCGCGACCACCGAAGGCTCGATCGCCGCCCGCGCCGAGACCGCGCGCACCGTCGTGATCCATCCCGACGCCGACCACACGACGCCGACTGTCTCCCTCAACGACACCACTGACCTGACCGACGACGATTCCCTGTCCGTCGACCGGACGGTGTCCACCTGGCAGAGCTCCACCGGCGCATCGACCGACAGCTACAGCCCGAACGTCGTCAACGGCGTGGACTACAGCTCGGTCACCCCCATGATCGGTGCACCGTGCGTGTCGCACGACTACACCATCAAGACCGGCGTCTACTACACCACTGTCGGCGAGGCCCATGCCTTCTACGACACCAAGGCGTCGTTCGAATACAACGACACCCTCTCCAGCACCTGGGGCGTGGCACAAAGCGTCGACGGAACCAACTGGTCCATCACCGGAAAGGCCTCACGCAAGAGCAGCACCGGCCATGCCATCGGCTTCACCGGCAAGGGACCGAACTGGGCCAAGCAGTTCCGCATCCCCATCAAATACAAAGAGGTGAATCACCAGATCGCCTGCACCGGATCCCAGCCGGCCAACCACTACTCCATCCTCCCGGTGAAATTTGCGGTACCCGCCGGCGGCGCGGTGAGCACGTTCGGAGCCGACGTCAGGTCGAAGGACGGCCCGGAAGCCTACTCACACTCGAAATCCGCGTACCGGGCGGTGCTCCCCAAGTCGAACTACTACACACTCTCGGCCGGCACCTCCGTCACCTTTGGCGTAGCGGTCAAGGTCTTCGGCGTGACCATCAGCCTCGACACGGAATACGGCTCAACGCACAACCAGAAGATCACCGCGGGAACCGGAAAGTACGAGCACGACATCTGGGGTGCCAAGGGACCGATAGACGAGGAACCCGGTGTCATCTATTCGTACTAGAGCCTCCGTGCTCCTCATCCTTCTCCTTGCGGCCGCAGGGTGTTCGACCAGTAGCGTGAGGACCGGAACTGCCCTGGTCGGCCAGGGGCCCGGCCTGAGCGGGGTGATCGGAAACCCGAACGCAAAGGTCGGCAGAGACTACCGGTTCGCCTTCCCGCTCCTCAAGAACAACTCCAAAGAACCCGTTTCGATCACCGAATTCCGCATCACGAGCCTCCCCTCCGGAGTCAAAGTCATCGGATACCCGGTGTACTCGGTGAATCACACATCGGGATACCAACTGGCCTACGACGACTCCTCCCATGAAGGCGGCCCCGAGCTCGACAAGACCCCGAACTACGCCGGACACCCCTACACCATCAAGCCAGGGGTGCTCAGCGACAAGTACGCGATGGTGCACCTGCACGTGACCGGAAAGCTATCCGCGCACGTCAAGGGATGCGAGGTGTACTACACGCAGGACGGACAGTCGTACCGCCAGTCCCTGAAGTGCGAGTTCGCCCTCGACATGAAATAGGCGGAAAGCAGACATCGCAGTCGCTCACCCCGAACCGGGTACCCGACCATCCGTCGGGTACCCGGTTCGCGCGATGGTGCCAGTACGCACTTGTAGTGCAGCGGTAAACCGGTGCGCGGACGCCCAACCCGTCAAGCCGCAGGCCCGACTGAGAGCCGACGGTGGTCAGCGCCGAAGCGTGACCCTGAAGGCTGGCCTGCACCCCGGCACTGGGAGAGTCACGGGCTATTGGTGTCGCCAGTGGTGGTGGACCTGCTGGAGTCGCTGAGAAGACGTCAGGGGGCTCAGACCGCTCCGAGGATGGAGTGGGCCTGCTGGTCGAAACGTCGGACGATCGGTTCGTCGCGGTGGGTTTCGAGGCGGGCGCGGAAGTCCCTCAGGGCTTGGACGGAGCGTTCGGAGTGGACGGTGCCGCTGCCGAGCCAACCGAGGGCGGTGCTGGCCGCGTCGACGGCTTGGTGCAGGCGGTCTTGCTGGAGGTGTGCGGTTGCCAGGACGGCTTGGCTGATGGCCTTGCGGCGAGCGCGTTGCCCGTTGGCCTGTACGGAAGCGGTGGCGTGGGCTTCGGCCTGTCTGCCGTTGCCAAGGTCACGGAAGCAGTGGGCGGCCTCGGCCTCCAGGTAGTGGTGGTCGAGGTAGCGCACCCAGGGGGATTCGGTGGTGGGTCCTCGGCTGGAGTCCCAGGCCTTTTCGGCTGCGCGTAGTGCGGTGCTGGTGTACTTGCCCTCGTTTTGGGCTGCGTGGCCGCGGGCCGTCATCAGGTGCAGGCGCATGAGGCCGAGTGGGCTGCCGGTGTGCTTGGCGGTGGCCAGTCCCATGCGGGCGAAGGCCACGCCTTCGGCGGGGTGGCCGAGGTTGGTGGCGAGGTGGGAGAGGCCGGCGCAGATCTGGCCGCCGAGTACTTTGTCGCGGCTTTGCTGGCATAGGCGCAGGGCCTGGGTCATGTAGCGCTGGGCGAGTCCGTACTCGGCCGCGTCGTAGGAGCACCAGCCTGCTGTGGCGGCGAGCTTCGCGGCGGCGCTGAACAGCTGTGCCCGCTGTTGGTCGGGGAGCCGGTGCTGTTGGAGCATCGGGATGACCTCGGTGGTCAGGTAGTGGATGATCGCGGCCCGGACCTGGGAGCCGCCGTGCCGGTTGTCCATCTCGTCGAACGTCGCGATCATGAAGTGCACCGGCTCCAATGGCCCTTGATCGGCAGCTGCTGCCAGGCACGGCACGGCCTCGTTGTCCGTCTCGGCGAGCCATAACAGCCAGTGGCGCTGGGTGTTGGCCGCTGTAGCGGCCACGAAGGCAACGTTTCCGAGCTGGCTGCGGCGTGCTATGTCGAGCGAGCCGAGCTCTGCGAGGGTGTGCGATGCGGCAGCCACGTCTTCACGGTACGTCAGTGCCTGTGTGGCGACCGGTTGATCCGGTTCGGGTGCGAAGCCGAGGGCGAGGGGGCTGACGCGGCGGTTCAAGCGCTCGGACAGGGCGGCGGCGATGAACTCCGGTGCCCTGCCCCGGGGGTGCTTGCCCTGGATCCAGCGGGTGACTGATGCCTTGTCATAGCGCATGAGCAGTCCTTGACGGGCGGCGAGTTCGTTGACTCGGCAGGCGAGTGCGGCGTGGGAGCAGCCCGCCTCGTTCAACGCCGTGGCCAATGGGTGGTCGGTGGTGAGAAGCAGCCCGCCGCGCTTCCTCATGCATCAATGATGCCCACTGTGACCCTATGGCTACTATGCGCTTACCGGAAAACGGCCGAAGCGCATCGCTTGTGCGGCCGGGCGGCGATGCCGGGAACCGGGTCAGGCGTTGCTGACGCGGATCGAAACACCGTTCTCATCGCGTTCGTAGACGCGCTTGGTGTTCTTGTCGAGCTTGCGCTGGACCTCGGTCTGCAGGTCGACACCGTTCATCTCAGCCAGGGCTGTGAGGTAGAGGAACACGTCGGCGAGTTCTTCGCCGAAGTCGGGCAGACGCTTGCGCCAGGCGGTGAAGGCTTCGCCGACTTCAGCGGTGAGCAGGCCGAATTCCAGGGCGGCGTCTGTGGTGTTGAAGCCCTTGTCGAGCTTGTTGTCCCAGGCCAGCTTCTGGGCGGATCGGATGTCCAAGACTCCTCCGTCGCAGGTGGTGTGGCAGTTGCTGCCGCAGCCTAGCGAGGGCCATGGGGCGCCGGCGGGGGATGTGAGCGATCCGTCACCCGATGGAGGGCAGTTCCTCGATGCTCGTGTCGAAGGTGAGGACGGGGGCGTAGGAGGAGATTGTCCCGAAGGCGCGGTGGTAGGAGCTGACGATCGCTGTGAGTTCGGTCAGGTCTTCCGCGGTGCCGTCGCGCTGGATCAGGCGGGCGTGAATGACTGACGGCGGGGCGGTGAGGTGGAGAAAGACGCCGTCGCGGCTGGCCACGGATTCGGCGAGGTCGAGAGCCTGGGTCCAGGTGAGCCGGGAGCGTCCGCGGCGCAGCGGGCCGTAGACGAGTTCGCTGATGAAGCACCGGTCCAGGACGAGGCGGCCGGGCTGTTGGAGCAGGTCGCGGTAGCGGCCGGCGAGGTCGAGGTGGTCGGGGGTGCGAACGGAGTGCACGGAGGCGAAGCCGTGGCTTTGGGTGAAGTGGGCCGCGAGGGTGGTCTTTCCGGTGCCGTCGCAGCCTTCGAGGACGACGGTCCGGTAGGCGGCGGCTGCCCCGACGGCGCTCATGCGCCGATCCAGGTGGCGAGGTCCTTGGCGCTGGTGATGTGTGTGCCGGAGGCGTACTGGATCATCAGGTTGCGCCAATTCGGTTCCCGGCCGTGGGCGTGGGTGAAGACGGGCCACTGTTGGTAGGCGACGACCTGGCGTCCGAGCGCGGTGGCGGCTCCGATCAGTACGGCGGCTCCCGGTGGCGTTTCCGGTCCGGAGACGTCAGCGAGCAGCAGCTCCGATGCCAGGGCAGCGGCCCAGTCCGCCCGTGCCGCTGCCATCGGGGCCGCGGCACGTAGGCGCGTCGCTGTGCGCGTCGTATATCCGGCACGAGCCAGGACAGCGCCGATCGCGGCCGCCTCTGACCCATACGGGGAGGGCTCGACGAACGACGTGCGCGGGGTGCGGACGGAAACGGAAAGACCTGCGGTCCTTTGAGGGGTCACACTCAGAGCGGCGTCGACTGTCTCCTTCACCGCTCGCTCGACCTGTTCCCGGTTGCGGTGAGCGAATACCTCGAAGCGGCTGGCAGCCGGTGGCGGGGGTGGGTGTCCCAGCCGCTCGCCCCGTACCACCCGGCTGGCCAGACACTCCACCAGGGGGTCGGGGAAGGCCAGTTGCGGGCCGGCTTCGGTCAGGGAGTAGGTCTGGAAGTCGGTGGTCACCACGATAACGGGGGTGCCGAGCGCGCTGGCGTAGCCGACCTCCATGCACACGCCGTCGTCCAGGCTGGGGCCGTGGAGGATCGCGATCATCGCGGTCAGGCGGCGGAGCCGCTCACTGTCCAGTTCGAACAGGCGGCGGCCCTTGACCTCGGCCACCAAATCCTCTTCATCGGTGTCGCAGAACGGCAGGAAGACGTTGCCCGCCCCGACCTTGGCTGCGAGTCGGTCGGCGAGACAGGCAGCCAGGGCGCGGTCATGGGCGGCGAAGAGACGATGCGCGACGTAGTACACCGTGCTCCCTTCGGGGGCGGGATCTTCAGCGGCGTTGCGAGGGTGCGAGGGTGTGCGCGGAGGCGGCGGAGACGGCTGCGCGCAGGGTCGTGCTGTCGTCGTGGCTGGTGAGGCGGTGGGCGAGGAAGGCCCCAGCCAGGGTGTCGCCGGCGCCGGTGACCTCTGCGGGGGTGGTGGCCGGCGGCATGACTGTCAGGATCTGGTGTCCGTGGTTGAGGAGACGGGCTGCCTGCGGACCGTCCGTGACGATCACGGTTTGCAGGCTGCCGGTGTCGACGTGGCGTTCCAGCAGCCGGTATTCGTCGGCGTTGGTGAACACGACGTCGGTGTGAGGGAGTAAGGGCGCGGTCTCAGCGAGCATGTGCTCGGCGCTGCTGACGATGAAGTCGACGCTGAAGGAAACGCCGTGGGCGACGAGGGCTCGCAGGACTGTGGGTGCGTGGAGAGGGCGTCGGCAGCTGACGTGGTACCGGTCCTGCGGATGCTGGGCTATGTGCGCCATCGCGTGCGCGGTGAGCTGCTCGGCAACGCCGTAGGCGGCAGTCATCCCGACGAGTCGATCATCGAGGTCGTATTCCATGGTGAAGGAGGCGGAGGGTCCGGGCACGGTGAGCAGCGCTGTCAGGTCGAGCCGTGGTTCGCGGAAGGCATCCAGCGCGTCGGTGAGGTCGTCGCCGATGACGGAGACTGGTGCTGCGGGGGTTCCGGCGCGTGCGGCGGCGATGGCCACGTGGAGGGCGGCACCGCCGGCCCGCTCGCTGTCTCGACCGTCCGGGTAGCGGGTGCGGTCGCGGGATATGTTGCCGATCACGGACAGGCGCTGCATTCTCTCTCCCCCCGAAGTCAATGGCGTCTACGGCGATCTGTGGTCGCAGTCGATCGCCGTCGCGCAGAGCGGGCGCTGTCGGCAGAGGCGGTCCGCCGGCCGGTTGAGGAACAGGCGCTTGAAGTAGATGAGCACCAGGTGCGTCCACCAGGTCGGTGCCACCTCGGGAGGCAGGGTGACGGCGTACTGGTGGTGTCCGATCAGTTTTCGGATGTCCTCGCCTCGTGCCCGGACAGTGCCTTCGAGCAGGTGGCGGAGGTGCTCGTGCGCGATGGGACCGCTGGGAAGGGTGAGGCCCAGTGCAGGGGCGAGTTTGGTGACCATCCCGGAGTCGACGGGGATGATCCCGCAGTGGTAGCCGCGGGCGTACAGCAGCGCGCACTGCGCGACCTTGTAGGAGGCGCCGGAGACCTCCTGCGCGAAGCGTCGGATGAGTGCGGTGGGGTCGGCGTCCGGGGCGAGCGGGTCGATGCTGTCCTTCGCCCAGCGGTCGAGCAGGTCGCTGAGGGATCGGAAGTAGTCGATGCGGGCGCGCATCAGTCCGAGCGGGGCCACGAGATCGGCGAGCTCTGTGTCGGTACCGGCCGCGAGGGCGTCGAAGCCAGCCGCGTCTGCCGCGGTGATGACGGCCGCGTAGGTGCCGATCATGCGGTAGGAAACCCTGGTGGACCATCCGGCGGCCAACATCCGCATTCGGGTGTCCTCGATCGACAGCGGCCACCATCGGTTGTTGTCATGATTCGCCTCGACCTCCTGCCTCACTTCGGGCAGCGCGGCGGCGCGCTCGACCAGCCGGAAAATGCGTGTGACCTGGGGCCGGGTGGGCTTCGGGGGCGTGATGACCGTCAAGGCGGGCTCCGGCGGCGAGGCGGGCGGCGTACAGGGCCATGGCCACGTTGGAGGAGATGACCGGCTTGCCCAGGACCGCCTGCATCTCGCCCAGCAGTTCCTGGGTGTGCCAGCCCGTGCACGACAAAACCATTGCCTGCGCGGCCTTCATCCCCTCCGACGGGATTGCCCGCACCACACTACGGACCTGATCCGGCGTCACGCTGGCATATCCGTCAACCAAGTCGAGCATCGACCACCCTGTCACCTCCACTCCCGCTCGCCCCAGAGCGTCGCCCTCGGCCTGGGTGACGGCTTTGGGGTATGGCGTACCCAGGGCCGCACGCCCGGCACCCAGCAGCCGAAGCGCATCCTGCAGGGCGTCGAACGCCGTCACCACGCCATGCGGGAGTGGCGTGTCGCTGGTGAACCCCGCCGAAGTGCAGGCCAGCAGCACGCCGTCGAGCGCGATGTGGGAGAGCGACTCCATGGCCGGTGCTGAGGCCTCACGCAGTCCCTGCCAGAAGGCATCGTCCACTGCTGTCGTTCTGCTGGCCGGCACCAGCCGGGCGTAGTGAAAGACCACATGGCGCAGGCCGAAACGCGGGAGCTCCGCTTCGACCGCGACGTTCGCCCACGGCAGCAGCACTCCCACATGGGCCGTCCTGATCGCTTGACGGTCATACTCGGCGAGCAGGCGCAGCGGGTCCTTATGCGGCGGCACGGCGCTCCCCGTAGATCACCCGCGGGGCGTGCCCGGTGACCGTCAGATCCGCCTGTGTCTCGAGCGGCTCGGCGCTGCCCCGTTCGATGATCTGGATGGAGTACGAGCCCAGCCGCCGGTACCAGGTGCCGCTGGTGCTCACGAAAAACGCGTGCAGGCCCGGCACTCGCAGCCCCGTGGGATAGACGCGCTCTTTCATCGGCTGGTCCCACACGTGATCGATGTCGGCCTTCCAGGACGCGAAGTGCTCCGCTGACGGTGGCGGTTCGGACGCGTGGAGGGCGGCGAGCGGGGTGCCGGGGAAGGCGCGGGCCTGCCGGAGGTTGGTGCGGTGGCACAGCCATCCGCCGTCGAGGATCTGCTGCAGGCCGATCAGGTTGGCGAGGTGCGTGCGGTGGGACTCGCCTGGCAGGCCGTAGATGAGGTTCAGCCCGGGGAGCAGCTTGGGCAGCCCACCGGGACCGCGTTCAGCACCGGCCTCGTTGACATGCTCCACGGCACGCATGAGGACTTTCGGAGTGCATGTCAGGGCGTTGCGTTCGATCACTGCCGGGTCGAAGGACTCCATGCCCATGGGCGCGCAGTTGCCTTCGGTGCAGTGATCCGCGACCAGCTTGGCGATCCTCCTGCCGGCGGGCGAGGCCACCGCGAGCGGGTCGGCGTTGTCGATGTGCAGCACCTCCAGCTCAGGGCACATCTCCCGGATACCGCCCAGCAGCGCGGCGATGGCCTCCTCGTCGCGCCCCTGGTAGGAAAAGAAACAGGTCTGCTGGCCGAGCCGGAAGTTGCGCACCCCGGCCTCGTACAGCCGCCCCACCTCGTCCAGGACGTCATCCACCGGCCGGAAATCAACCGACGCCGACTTCACCGGCTCATTGCAGAAGCTGCAGAACCGCCTACGAGTACAGCCCCGGTACAGTTCGATCTCCGCGATCGGCCGCCACCGCATCTGCTCCACCAGCGCGATGTACGAGCCCCGATCCGCCCGCAGCCGTGCGTACGGCGCCGCCGAGTGGCTGCCGAGCACCAGGTCACCCGACGTCACCGTGTGCGTGTGCACGGCGTCGAACAATCCGGCGAAGGCCGTTGGCTCGGCCAGCGCGTAGGTGGCCATCGGCCCCAGCAGATACCTGCGCCCGCGGACGCAGGCGAGCGCACGCGCGATTTCCTCCAGAGCGCCGTTCACCGCGTGCAGATGAACCGAGGGCACTTTGTCCCCCGCGATCACCACCACGGCCTGCGCGTCCCACAGAAGCCGGATCGCCTCATTGCGGTTCACCGTTGCTGAATAGGTCAGAGGATCGCTCAACGGCGGCTCCACCGCTGGCTGTCCCTCGGCCAGGCACCACCGGACGTCATCGATTGTCAGGTACCGCACCTGCGCTTCTGGCCAGGCCCGGCCCAGCGCGTCGGCCGCGGCCCGCACATAGGTCGACAGATAGGGCGGCACCCCCAACCCGCTTGGTTCCACGGTGAAGCAATCCAGGACCACGACGTGCCTGCCCATCGGAGATCCGCCTCCCCTGACCGAACCCGCAGCCCGGCCGCATGCTCAGTGTCGGCAGGCGCAGGGAGGCGCCCCAGTGCGCATCAGGGTTGTCCGGTTGCACAGCGGTTGTACGGAGTCCCATGACCAGTGGCAATGCGTGCCGCTCACGTCTGCGCGTCACCGAGAGCGGACAAGGCTTGTGAGCATGCGTTGGGTGGCGGGGTGGGTGGCGTGGATGCGGGTGGTGTGGGTGCCGCGGGTGAGGAGGACGCGATAGGTGTTCAGGGCGTAGGGGAGGTATTGGTCGGGGGCGAGGTGGCGGAGTTTGGGGTCGTGGCTGTGTTCGGGGTGGGCGGTCCAGCGGCTGCCTGTCCAGGTGAGGTCCGGGCCGATGATGACGCCGGCGTGGTGGTATTCGAGGCCTTGAGCGGTGTAGATGCAGCCGACTTGCTGGTGTCCGCCGGTGTGGCTGGCCCACAGCTGGCTGCGGGGAGCAAGGGTGGCGCCGTCGGGGGTGGTGAGGGGGTCGGCGGCGTTCCATGCGCCGTGCCAGGTGCGTGAGGCGCCGGTAGCGGGCTCGCCGACAGGGACGTCGATGGTGATGTCGAGGGGGAGGCTGGTGGCCCCGCGGGTGCGGGCGCGGGTCCAGGACCAGCAAAAGCCGGCGGTGGTGCGGGCGGTGTGGCCGGCGGCGGTGGCCCGTTCGATCCACTGCTGGAGCTGGAAAGGGTCGTCGCACAGGGCGAGGTCGTAGCCGTCCTGTCCGGTCCAGGGGACCGGGGTGTCATACAGGAGTGCGTCGACCCATTCGGTGAAGGTTTTCGAGCCGTGGCAGCGGAAGGAGCCCGTCAGCTGCAGATGGTGGTGAGGGCGGCCGGCGGCGTGTGCGAGGGAAGCGACTTCGGTGACGCTGGTGCCCTCCCCGGGACGGATGATCTGGCGTTCATCGAGGAAAACGACCACCAATGGGACCTGCTCCAGCACGGCGGCGAGTTCCGGCGCCATGCGTCCGCCGGTCCGTACCGTGCGTTGCGCTTCGTCGATGACGACGGCCTTCGCCTGGTGTGCGGCGCTGCGCAGGGAGGTGGCGGGAAGGAACAGTTCGCGGGCGGCGCTGTGGCTGCTGGCCGCTTCCAGGAGGTGGGCGCGCAGGGTCCCGGACGGGGTGATGAAGCGGGGCTTGGCCCCGGGATGGTTGCGCATGAGGTGGCCGAGCAGCCGTACGGCCAAGGCAGTCTTGCCGCTGCCCGGGCCGCCGCGGACGGTGATGACCGCCCCACGCTTCTCGCCGGCACCGGCGCTACCGGCGCCGTCGGCGTCCGGGGCCTCATGGTTTGGCAGGTACCGGTCCGCAGCGGCGAGAATCCGCAGGAATGCGTCCTGCTGGTCGCCCACCAGAGCAAAGGTCGTGTTGCCCAGGAGGGCGGAGCCGACGTGGTCGAGCAGTCGGGCCGAGGGCGCCCACCGGATGCTCTCGAACGAGTCCACCTGCGCGCTGCTCGGCGCAGCCAGGTCCTGGCAGCGCAGCAGCCCGGCCAGCGCCTCCGGCCGGCCGGACAGATCGTCAGCGGTAAGTACGGGGATATCGGCGACCGCGGGGACATCGAGACGGAGGGCGGCGCCCTCCCCGGCAGTGGCGTTGTGCAGCATCACCACCGCGCGCAGGTCCAGCCGCGGCGCCTCCTGCGGCCGCCAGTGCTGAAAGAAGCTGCGGTAGGAAGCGACTTGGTAGACCGGATGGGCCGTCACCTGTCCATCACGGCGCATCACCCGGCCGCCGGACAGGATGCGGCAGGTCTGCCACTGCTTGAGCTCGACCACCACCAGCCCCAGCGTCCCCTCCGGCGCAACGCCGACCAGCAGAGCATCCAGGCGCCTGCCGCCGCCCGGGGTTCCGTACTCCAGATACAGCTGCAGATCCGACAGCCCAGCCCGCACCAACGCATCCAGCAGCGCCGGCCAGGAATTGCGCCAGCTGCGCACCTCGCCTTCGCCCGGCGTGCCGAACCCCGCGGCCGTGTACCGCTGCACGCAACCAGGGACGAACGACGCCTCGCCGGCTGCGTGGGCGATCTCTCCCACCGCTCCGGACGCCACACACGCCACCGACGCCCCGCGCCCTCCTACCGCGGTGGGCCCCGCCCGTCGCGGCGATGGCACCGCAGCCACGTCGTGCGCCCCGGTCACCGACTGCTCCGACATCCCCCGAAAACCCTCCACGCGCCCGCGCCCCCTACCTCAACCCAGCCCGAGCCCCGCACCCCACAGCCCCGCTCTCGCGTTCTGGGTTGTTGTCAGTGCTGCTAGTGCTGGATTCCTCATTGGCTGGGTATATGTCCTGGTGGCGGGGTAGTTGACGGTGCTCGGGGCGGGTGCTGGGCGATGGTTTTACGGGCGCGACTGGGGCGTGATGAAGACG
>Ga0307517_10003860_pt1 | contig 23244 bp, 20 predicted proteins | sample 23_EM_MG_FD_194515 | JGI IMG/M metagenome (GOLD analysis project Ga0307517, IMG submission 194515) | Populus trichocarpa ectomycorrhiza microbial communities from riparian zone in the Pacific Northwest, United States - 23_EM | ecosystem: Host-associated > Plants > Roots > Unclassified | place...
CACCCATGCCCCCAGATGACCCAAACACCTCCGAAATCTCCAAACCACGCCGAAATTCCCTCACTGGGCTTCCCCAGTACGATCCGGCCGAATATGGTCGTGGGAAAGCGAGGCGTACAGCCGCGAGACCTCGCGTTGACGAAACGGGACTCGTAGTTGGTGTAGATGATGAGGGGGAGATGGCTGAAGTCGAGTTTGAAACTGCGCTGGCACTTTGCTCCCGCGAGGCTGTGCACGCTTTGTCAGCCGTTGAGGATCAACCGCTCGTGGAAAACGCGATCAACGGACCGGAGTCAGGTGACTGGAAACGTGCAATCAACGAAGAACTCGCGCAAATCGAAAAGTTGGGCACCTGGGAGCTTGTTGAAGCCCCAAACAACGCCAATGTCATACCTTGCCGATGGGTTCTTCGCCGTAAACGAAACGCGCAAGGTCAGATTTCCCGCTACAAAGCCCGACTCGTCGCCAAGGGTTTTCGTCAACAATTCGGCGTCGACTACACGGATACCTTCGCGCCAACCGTTCGTCCTTCCACGCTCCGTATCCTTCTCGCGTTAGGCGCCGCAAACGGCAACGACATCATTATCGAACAAGCCGACGTCAAGAACGCTTACCTAAACGCCTGGATGCACGACAACGAAATCGTGTTTATGGAAATCCCGAAGTACTACGAAATCTTCCGTCGACTTCCCGAAAAGTTCAAGAAGCTTACGAAAGTCGGCAAGCGAGTTGTTCTACGGCTCAAACGGCCGTTATATGGGACAAAACAGGGAGCACACCATTGGTACGAAGAATTGAGGAAGATTTTATTATCCTTTGACTTCAAAGTCTCCGTCGCTGATGAAGCTACTTTCTACAAGGTTGATGGCAAACATTTCCTTGTCATTGCTGCCGCTACGGACGATTTCACTATTGTCACGAATTCCCGCACACTGTCAACCAAAACGAAATCCGAACTAAATGGCCATTTCGAGCTTGTTGATCTCGGCGACATCAACTGGCTACTCGGTGTCAGTGTCACACGGAATCTGGTTGACAAAACCATCTCGTTAGGCCAACAAGCCTACGTTGAGCAAATTTTAGCTCGTTTCGGACTTTCTGACGCCCGTCCTGATGTTACACCCATGGAACCCGGAGCAGATTACCATTTCGATTCTCCCAGCGTCTCTCCGACGCTACTCTCGCCTGCTGAGAAGACAACCTATCGCGAAATGATAGGTTCACTCATGTATTGTGCGACAATGACCCGTCCGGATATCGCTTACGCTGTATCCATGCTTTCTCAATTCCTCGAGTCACCGCGAACCACCCATTTGAAGGCGGTAAAACGAGTTTTCTGTTACCTACTTGGTACTAAACATCTCAAGCTCGTTTTGGGGGGAAATACAACCGTCGTTGGATTTTCTGATGCCGACTGGGCTTCCCAACGTCACCGCCACTCCATTTCTGGATTCGCCTATTTCGTCGGTCTTGGTACCATCTCGTGGAGTGCTAAGAAGCAGCCGATCATTACCCTTTCGAGCACGGAAGCCGAATATGTCGCACTTACACATGCTGCCAAGGACATTCTCTGGATCCACAAACTTCTCAAGGAATTTTCCTTCCTTCATAACCTCTCGTTGCCGACTACGCTTTACTGCGACAACCAAGGCGCCATCCGTTTATCTAAGGACGCCACTTTCCACGGTCGTACCAAACACATCGATGTTCATTTCCATTTTATCCGCCAAACCATCACTTCCCGCGATGTCGAGCTACTTTATATCCCAACCGAAAAGATGGTTGCCGACATCTTCACCAAGTCTCTCGCTCGTGTCAAGTTCGAGAGATTCCGTGTCGACTTGAATGTTATGTGACCGCGTCCATAACGAGGGGGAGTGTTAAGTTATTACGCCACGGACGCGTATTCCTTTTATCATTTACTTTATATTTGATTATTTATGTCACGCTGTGACGTTACTGATATCACGGACACTTAGTTACCGTTCCACCTCAGTGTGTTACCACCCACTGAGGTGTAAGTCTTACGATACTTATCTTTATTGTATCTTACTGACATACCATAGTTTATCTTATTTATCACTTAGGTATTTCAGCTGTACTCAGTGTGTTACCACCCACTGAGGTTTTATCTTATTTATCACTTAGTGTCTCCTATCTCCGTTCAAATCCACTGCCTACGTTCTACAGGTTATGGGCCCCGCGGATATCTCTACCAGCGAAAACGCGACCATCAAGGTCACCCAACTGCCAAAACTCGCCAGCGACGGCGAGAACTGGCTGACCTATCACGAACGAGTTCTCAACGCAGCAACAGCTCGTGGACTCCGTCGCCACCTGGTTGGGACCGCGCTTAAACCATCTCCTATTGTCGAGAAGAGAGGTAAATTTTACCTTTCAGCCGATGACACCATTCCCCTTACGGACGAAGCGCTCGAGAAACATGAGACTTCAATTGACTCCTGGGATCAAAAAGAAGCCCAAGTCCGCGAGTTGGTTTACAACACCGTGGATAGTGCCTCTTTCCTACAAATCAAAGGGGAGAAAACGGCTGCTGCCTTATGGACGAAACTTACCTCGATCCATGGCAATAAAGGTGCTCAGTTCGAAGAGTACCTACTCGGCAAGCTTCAGATGGCCCGTTATGCGGAGAATGAGGACATGCGTACTCACCTCACCACTATGAACACCCTTCGTGAACGTCTCACCGAAATCGGTTCCCCGATCAGCGACGTTCAGTTCAACGCTTATATTCGAACTTCACTTTCCCTAACGACACGCTATCAACCGCTATTGACAACCCTGAGTACTACGGCCCGACAGACGAAAACGGCACTCACTAGTGATGACCTTATTTGGCATCTTGTCGAGGAAGCCAATACGATCAAACTCGAGGCCAATGTCAACAAATCTCATGCCGCTTTAGCCGCCGCTCACGGAAAATCCAACAAAGGGTCATCCGAAAATGGTAAAGGCAAAGATAGAAAGGGGAAAGGAAAGAAGTCAGGATCCAAATGCACAAATTGCAAGTTGAAGGGACATACCGATGACCATTGCTTTGCCAAGGGAGGTGGAAAGGAGCACGAAGCTCCAGACTGGTGGAAACAAAAACAGGAAGCCAAAGCCAAAGAGACGAAGAAGTCGGAAAGTGCCAATGCGGCTGCCGCAAGCTCGTCAAAGTGCGAAAACCATGCATATGTCACGGTAGGCCCTGCAGACTTTGTTCCCCTCGACGATGAAGACTTTGACTCTCTCGTTATCACCTCTGGTCACAACCATGAAGCGTACGGAGTATCTTCGTCGACCGACCTAATCGTCGATTGCGGCGCCAGCAGCCACTTTTCCCCTGATAAACTCAAATTTATTAATTTCGAGGCGATTTCGCCCGAACCTATCCGAGCCGCTGACGGACATACCTTTTCTGCAATCGGACGTGGGGACCTCATCGTTACACTTCCTGTGAAAGACGGTGAACATGGACCTCAAGTCACTCTTAAACGGGTTTATTACGCACCCAAAATGGCATTTACCCTCGTCTCGGTTGCCTGCCTTGACAAAGCAGGTTGCTCTCTTACTATTGAAGATGGTCAGTGTATAATTCGTAGCCCACGACCATACCGCACCATACTAGGCTTTGTTCCTCGGGTTAACAACCTCTACCGTCTTGATTCTTCAGCTATACAGACCCCCGAACCTCCGAAACACTACGCCAGTGTAGCGAGTGGCCCTATTTCCATCAATGAGCTCCACCGCCGTATGGGGCATGTCAACTTCCAGACATTGGGCAAAATGGTTCGTAAGGGTGCCGTCGAAGGTGTGGAATTGGATTCTTCTCCAACGCCCTCATTCTGCGAAGCTTGCGTACGAGGGAAAGCCCACCGGAAAGCCTTTTCCAAAATTAGCGAGACCGTCTACACGAAATATGGTGAGAAGGTGGTCACTGACCTCTGGGGACCTGCACAAGTCCAATCTATCGGCGGCCACTCATATGCCCACATGTTCGAGGACCTATACTCCCGGGAACCACGTGTTGCCTTCTTGAAATTGAAATCGGAGGCCTTCGAGTCCTATAAACGCTACGAAGCCTGGGTAAAGGCCCATCGCAACCCCAGTGGCATAGCCTGCTTAGGAAGTGATCGTGGGGGAGAATTCCTAGACGGCGAATTTACCGCTTACCTTCAGGACGTCGGGACTGTCCGTCACTTGAACGTCCACGATTCTCCTCAATCTAACGGCGTCGTTGAACGCCTCAACCAAACCCTCGTTGAGAGCGCCCGGTGCATGCTTTTTGCATCAAACCTACCCCCGTTCCTTTGGGCGGAGGCTATTCACCACGCCGCATGGCTTCGTGCCCGGATTTCATCCAGGGCACTACCTGGTTGCATAACCCCAATCGAACGGGCAACTGGGCACAAGCCTAACCTGAAAAAGGTGTTAATTTTCGGTGCAATTGTGTGGGTAAAGGTGAAAGACGCCGGAAAACTGGACTCACAGGCTGTGGAAGGCCATTTCGTGGGTTATGATGAGGAATCCAAGGGCTACCGCCTTTATTTTCCCAAACGCCGACAAATCGTAGTCGAACGTGATGTATACTTCCATAAAGATGCCGCCGTTGAAGTTGGCGATGTCGTGTTCGAGGGGGAGAAGACAGAACCTACGGCCGAAGCCGAATTTTCGAACCCGAATGAAAGCGCCACGTCAGCACCCGAAAACGCCGAAAATTTCGATCCAAACATACCTGAAAATACCCACGAAACAGCACCCATGCCCCCAGATGACCCAAACACCTCCGAAATCTCCAAACCACGCCGAAATTCCCTCACTGGGCTTCCCCAGTACGATCCGGCCGAATATGGTCGTGGGAAAGCGAGGCGTACAGCCGCGAGCATCAGGAATATGGGAAATCCCTTAAACAACTTTAATAGTCTTGAATAGTCTTGAATAACTGAAATTCCTTTTATGACTTATGTTTTAAGGGCACACTAAAGCCATGTAAGATACTAAAGGAAATTCAGGAAAGTAAAAGGAAGCTGAGGGATTCAGACAAGAAATAAGACAACATACTAAGTAAAATATCAGTATTTAAGTGCCTAAAGACATTTGAGGCCCAAAGTCACTCGTATTAGAAGTCATTCATGTTCAATTTAAGGCCACAAGACGATATTACAGAAATATCTATAAGTCCGAGCCTTAGTCTGTGAGGTGATTCCATCTCCTCCTCTTCCGGTTGTCCGCATTTCCCTGCAGCTTCACCTTCTTCAAGATCAAGCGGTCCAGGATGCCATCGTCGTCCGATTGCAGCAGTAGTCGTATCGATGCGGAGGGATTCTCTAATTTTGTCTTTTCCGTCCTGTAGCATATCTAAAATCTAAATCTGAAAACAAAACAACATTTAAAGGACAAACAGACGGGACAAAAGCAAAGGGAGAAATGATTAATGAGGCCCTACCCTGACCCACGAACTCGATCACCAGCCCATGGCCACCCAAGCCCTTCGAGCGGCCTCCTCTTTAGCAATCTTCTGATTACTGGCCACACCCATGCCCTTCTCCACATTATTGACTGCAGAAAAGTGGTCGAAAAAAGACCATGCGGTAAAATACTGAGTCACTTACTTAGACATCTAATAGTCCAGGAAGGAAGGTGTGAAGGGCCTTCTGAGGAAGCGACATAATTAATAGCGTGCCCCCGTTGCATCGCGGCCTCATTGACCATGGATATGGATACTGGCACAACCAAGGACTTGGAAGCACTGGTTCTAGTAGGTGCACCCGCATGTCCCGAGGCGTTGTTATTTTCGGCAGTGGCTGATTGCCCAGGTTGAGTCTGTGGTCCGACGTCAGCTTCGGGATCAATAAGTTTGGCGATCCACGTTGTGATGCTCTCTCAATCTCACCGTCTTCCAAGTCATCCTTCTTCCCAGCCTCTTCGGCGAGCTGTTTTTGCAACTTCTTCACACATTCGTGCATGATCCTCTCAGTCAACATCTGGAGTTTGAATAATTCTCCGATGAACTTGATCAGGCCGAGACCTCGTCGTTTGGCCTTTTGAGCAGCATAGTACTCTTCGGAATACAAAGCGTGTTCTTCCTTTTCATCTCCCTTATTCTCGTTCGCGGCCTTTACGGCTTCATCCTCCATTGCCTTTGTCGCGGCTGCAGCTGCAGTCGCCTCTTTCACCACCCAACCGCGCTCGAAGTCTTCCTGACACCGATTGAGCAAATACTTGTGGAATAGCTGTCCTCCGGTAATGGGCTTTCCTTCATTGTTTTTGATCCCATCGTCTTGAACTTCGGACTGATCTGCTCCATCATCTTTATGCCAAGGCGAGCATACATTTCCGACCAGGTAGCCTCCGTCGCCTTGTCGAACACCAGCTTTATGACTTGGATGAGCGTCCTTCCATCCTTCTCGTTCTCCGACTTATTCGCCCACGAGATGATCTGATCGGAGATGGAATTGAACATTTCTTGTTGAGCAGACCCTTGACCTTGCGTTCCACCACCTCCGGGGAGTCTCCATCGGGGCCTGGAAGGTTTTCCTATCCCAATGATTCCTCAGCGCGTCACCTTGCTTCTTATTTTCTAAGTTGCCTTTCCTCCTCTTCCAGAGCCCGCCGAGCCTCACATTCTTCTGCCTCTCTCCGTAGTCGCACTTCTTCTTCCTTCTTCAGTCGCTCCTCGTCTTTCCTCAGCCGCTCTTCCTCTTCAGCTTTTCGATACCGTTCAACTTCGGCCTTCCTTTCCTCCTCTTCCCTCAACTCACGTTCAACAACCTTTTTCTCCTTCCCTCTGATTCGGCTTTCAGTTTGGCTCTCTCTTTCTCTTTTAGCTCCTCTTCTTCTGCTAGACGCTGCTTTCGCTGATCCAATGCGACACCATCTGGGGTTTCAACGAAACCGTGACTGTTTTCCTGACAAACGACGATGAAGTGGCATCAAGGGTTTTCGTTGTTGAAGACGGTGTTGATGGGATGGTGCCAATCCACTGAAGGAAGAGGACTGATGTGAGAGGGGTGGGGGTGGAATTGGGCATGAATGGGGGTATGCGGTAGTGTTGGTGTCGAAGGTTGAAGATTTGCGGAAGGTTTCCGAGGAGACATGGGCATAGCGGGTGATAAGGCAGGTGCTGTCCTTGTGGGGGAGGTTGGTGTTGGGGATGTGCTTGCATGGGCATAGTCGAGTACCAATACACATTATATTCGTCGTGCGGATACTAAGTGCAAAATATAAGATAATTGCAAAATAAAATAAAATAGGTACTTACATAGTACGTTTGAGGGCCCCACACGGGCATTGTCAGTGGCATGACCATCTGAGGAGGGGGAAGACCAGAGGTCTGGTTGTTGAGGGCATGGGGTCCAAACCGCGGACTTGGCAGACCTGTGGCTGGAGGCCCGCCTGTTTGGCCACCTTGGGCCATTGGCCATTGGCCGCGAAAATGAAGGTGACCGAGGAGTTCCATTCGACCCGCTGTGTCGACTTTGCTGAATGGAATTGGGTGGGTAAGGGTATTGATGAGGTTGCAGCTGTGAAGGAGGGTGTGGATGTGACGAGGGTTGTGTCAGGTTCATGTTTCGCGCAGCGGGGGATGATGTATCTGAAGAAGATGAATTGGTTGATCCCTGTGGGTTTTGGAAAAGCTCCCTCATGTCTAAATTCAGGATCCGGAGGTGCTGGAGTAGCGACTGTGGACAAAGAGGCGCCCGAGGTCACTACGGATGACCTTGAGGAATCTTCCACTTGTACAAGTCGTCAACTTCAGACAGGACAAAATTGAGGTTGTGGTGCCGCGATAAAACTGTTTTGGCATTAATGTTGCCCACACCCCGACATGTTACAAGAACCCCACCTTGCTTTTCTGTGCATTAGACAGAGTTTCGTCTTCAAGTTGTAACTTGGATTAAGTCACCTGAGTCACAATGAGTATGTTGGATAAGACTACAATGCGACACGTACAATAACGTCAAACCGCTGACAAATGTCGCCCCATCTTTGCATGCTTCGAATCAGGACACGTACGTCTCCCTCCTTCAACTCCATAGTAGCCTTCTGATTGGTTGTCCGAGTCTTACATTGCGCATTGAGCTTCCTCGCACTGTAACGGTGGAGAGTGGAACGATGACCAGGGAGGGACCATAATGTTGCAGTTGGTGAAAGAGATACGAGAGGAAGGAAACGGTTTTCGACGGTAAGAAACACTCTTGTAGGAGAATTTGGCCTTTTCCGGTATGTTGCAATGTGCTCCTTTGCTATAAGGTTGATTTCTTTCTGGAGTTCCCAGGTGCAATGGTCGTAGTTGAGGCCCTGCCATTTGCAGAAGTATTCCACGTCACCGTCGACGGTTTCCCGGTGAGAGACGAAGCATTCAACATTGGCGACAGGTTTCGAAATCCTCCTTCTCTCGTTCCTTTTCGAGCAGGAGAGCCCCATGGTCTTCCTTGGAGCATCGAGGCGCGACTGCCATATTTTGTATGCCTTGACGCAATTGTCAACCTGTTTGAGACCCCAGAAGCGCTTGAGGAATTCATACGTCTCGTCGGTGGGAGAAATTTTTCCACTTGATGTGAAATCGCTATCCAAATTCATGAAGTAGCGAAATTTTCGGAAGATAATACAACACCTACAACGTTCTCGAACCAGAGGTCGTCATCTCGCGACTATGACCCAATACCGCCTCGATCTCATCCTCCTGGTGGTATTGGACATTGGGATCGACGTAGTAACCATTCTGGACATTCTCCTCAAACTTTTCAAAGTCCTGAACATCGTCAACATAATTAGGAACCTTGGTCCCCCGACTAGAGTTGCGAACTTCTTCAGGAGGAGGACGGGATTTCTTCTTCATCTTGTGGGAACGGGAACCGTAGTCAGAGCCCGATTCTGATTCCAATTTCCAAAGAAGAGGGTTGACGAGCAGGAACTTTAAGGGCGGTTGTCATTGTTATGGACATGAGCAGCACGGGGATACACTTACCCTTCGGCTTAGACGCGGGAGTGGTGGAGGTCCGCTGTTTATCCGAAGACGGCCCTTTATGCTGAAAGCCTTCGTAATTTCTGGAAACGGTCTTTAACTGGTATAAAGAGCTTACTATTTTGACGAAGCTGCTGGAAGTGGTGTGGATATCGCGTTGCGTTAAAATCCTGATGTCCTAGAATTTGGTAGAAAATTGGCGTGCGGCAGATAAACAAAACAACAAACAATTATTATTCGCGTGGGTGGGTTGGCCTTGAAATCAATGCCAGTGAGAGGTGAGAGGTGAGTGTAAAACTTCAAGTTATCGTTGGGCGTTGACAAATCAATGCTCATATGCACGTGATGTGATCACGAAAACTAACTTGAATACTTATTAATGTCTGAGACGTTTTTGAGCCTCGCTCGGAATGCCCCCAAAGATACTAGTGTATTGACTAGGGGGTTCTGCCAGACATTTCAGGAACCAAAAGTAGTTTTAAGTTTTAAAGCAAGTCAAAAAATGTAGTTTTAAGTTGCTTAAAGCTAGTCAAAAGTGAGTCCGTAAGATTATAAAGCCAGAAGCCAAGTTGAATAAGTAACTGAAAGTCAATAAGCAAACCTTAAGGCAATGAAAGTCGTCATTGAAATTTTGGATAAAACTCATCCGAGTCCGTGACAACTAACTTTCTATGAAATATGAATTGAACTACTAGTAGTGTAAAGTAAGTAAGTAAAGTTTATGACGCAATTTCAAATGTGTGATGGTCGACATATTTATTGACATAGAAAACCTTGAATACGTCCAGAGTGTCATGCATTGTCAGTAATCGACTGATGAAGTTATTTGTACGATAGACAGGAATCAAGTGGGCAGCGCGGATAATACTCTCGAGAGGGATGATGGACAAAATGGGCGATCCATCGTCGTGGGTATCAGGACCCACCGTCCATAATCCTGTTTCGTCATCTGGATCAGTTCCAATGGTAGAGAACCAGTGAACAAGGGCACACTCGTGTTTGGTACCCCTATGCATAAAAGAAAAAAATAGAAAAACTCGAGCAACTGTCAGCCCACGCATTCCTAATAATTCTGGCTGTGAATTGACGAAAACACAGTCGTATCGAGGATGACCTTTCCGCCAACTTGGAGTGGCACGAATGTATTCGCGTCGCATGCTGCGAGGGCCGCTCGGATCGCTTGGTGCGCGAAAGGTAGCTGATGCACTGTGGAATACTGATATTTTCCCCTCAAACATCGGGCACGCGTCGATGGAGACAAAAGTGGATGGGACTCGGGCATTGGGATACTGTAAATCATAGAGAAAACGGCGTACGAGCTCCGGGAATTCAGGCAATTCCAGCTTTAGACAAGCCATGGTAAGATTCCATTTGTAGCCTGATAAAGCGCCAGTGATTTGAACATTGAACAGCTACTAGTAGTCGACAGACTTACGACTTTTCTGGGCCAGCTTAACCTCTGCAAGAACATCATCATCAACAATTGAATTTTGAATGTCTTCATCGGGAATCGAAGCACCATTGACAGGTTCTGCATCAACATTTGGTTGTTCGTTCTCGACTATAAAAATTTCGGGAAGTTGTAAGTAGCAGAATAATTGTCAACAGTTGAAAATATACCATTCGGTGCTAGAACACTTTCCAACAGTGTTCCGTTAAGCATGCCCCGCTTCATAAAATCAACATGAGCTGCACTAAGTTGGTCAAGTCGCTGGTTTGTTGTAAGCATTTGAAACAGTGCCTGATTTCGATTCGACCGACGCCAGGGTTCCTTGACAGCACGGATATGTTTCGATTCGGTTATAGATGAACAAAGACCATTTGGGGCACCGAAAAGCCGAATAAGTGCAGGATAATGTACGATTGCGTGTTGCCTAGGTAATGAAAACCCTTTCTCCCCACGCACAGGTGCAAAAATGTCTCGATATGAATGAAAGCGGCATATTGCGCCATCTAACTCATCCAAATCATCTTCATTGATCGTGTCTCGCCGTGCAATGTAGTAGAATTCGAGAAACGCACTGAATGTGCGTAAGACGTCTCCTGGAAGGTGGCCTTGCAATGCCGGCAGATAAACCTAACAAAATATCAGTAAAGGATAGTAGAGTTTTGTAGGAACCAATCACCTTCATAAGGGCCTTCGAATCATCTCCCGTCCACTGTTTAAACCCTCTGCCCTCAGGGAAACGACGAAGACCTGCAAAAGGTGGTGTTATTGCAATACTAGTATATGTAAATTAAGAACTAATATCATAAGGTCAGAAGTCAACCCACCGGTGATCGATATCATCGAGGATTTGGTTGACCTTTCGTCGATTGTTGTGATGGATACACAGGAGTAACTCTTCGACCCATGTTACCAAGTGATCTTTAAATGTTCCTTTAATAATCTGATGCAATAAATCAGGCGCAATGAGCTCATGTATATCGGCGCGTGGAAACTCATTTGTGAAGGGCTAAAAGTTCGCAATCAGGAAAGTGCAATGCGGTCAATAAAATACATACTATTATATTCCCAATGATGCCGTAGTTGTCATATAAAAGACCCATCTCACATCTTGTGCAAAGGAAGTCTGTGTGATCCCGTGAACGTCGCTCATACTCGTCTACAGAGTTGTCAAGTTGACCAGATGGCGCTCGACATCTTAATATAGTAAGGTCACCGTGACAATGGTAATAACGGAGAAAGAAGACATACTTTGCGCACCAACCCTGTACAATACAACTCAGAAGTAATTGTTCGGGATAATCTGCTATGTAAGGCCCAACTCCCCAAATAACGAGGCGGTAATGACCATCCGAGCACAGTACAACCTCAGGAATTGCCATTCCTGGTTTGAGGGAACTGAAGATTGCTGCCAACGATGCATGGAACAATTGTCGACGGAACTGACGAAACTCAGCAGATTCGCTGTGTTCCTTGGTGGCTGTACATGTTTAAGTTAAATAAATTCACAATATTTTATTTGCTTACTTTTTGGAATTGCCAAGAAACCTATAAGAACCAATCCACTCCCGTGCGCACGACGGACATTATTGTGAATATTCCCAATTGATCCATAAACTGGCCAATATTCAACCTGGCCAGTTCCAACCGATACCGTGGTCTTATCACTTCCCATAATGAAGGGAACAAACATTGTGCCATCCGACTCTGGAATCGAGGCTGAGATGATGTCCTAAGTCAAATTAATAAAAAAAATCATCGCAAATATTAAAAGCCTACCGCCTGCTTCCAAGCCCAGTCTCCGGACATAAAGTGTTCATATTGGCGGGTTCCGCTGGTATCAAAAATGCGCTTTGGTGTGAAATCAAAATCTTCAGCGAACTCCGGATTTGCCAACATATTCACGAAGAGCTTGCGAGGATCCCTGAAGTATACCTCATAACTCTGTTCCATCCATGGTGGAGCATTAGTTTCAGGTCGCGGTCCACTGTAGGACACGGCAAGGTTTTGCCAAGGAACACCACCAATGGGTATCCTGTCAATTGTATCGTAGAGATGGGTATAGTTGACGAATGGCGATTCACCACCAGATGAAGCATTTGAGGCTTCCCAGAGTGTCATCAGGTCGTTGATGTTACCAGCTGACATCTTTGCCTTTCGAAACAAAAACGCAGCGGTTTCGAAATGAACCCGGGATTCGAAGGGTGTCCAATCGGTTGAATCTTGGGGTTCGGGTGGTGGTGGTGGTTCGCCATCATTTAAAAAATTTCCAGACTTATCACATGGTCTCGCTGAAGAAAAATTTAATATAAGACTATTAAATTCAACGGAATCCAAACTCACCGTTCATAGTTGGATGGAGGTGTACTGTTGGCTGAGGTTGAGAGCTTGAGCTTGTAGTAGAATCGGTGGCGTCTGACTTGCTTGAAAGTACGCCGGGTGACGAAAGTATGGACGGTGACGAAAGTATGGGTGACGAAAGTACGGGTGACGAAAGTACAAAGTGATCATGCATCATCATATCGTCTAGAATAAGTTCTGATTCAGACACTAGATTAGGTATTCCACCAAGAACATACCAAGCGCGGGTGGTGTTTCAAAATCCATGTCGAAGTTTTCAAATTGGGAGCCTGAGCTGCGTTGACTCCTCGGACTTGATGGATGCAGTGAACCTTGAGGTGATTGTACTGGTATTTGGGATGAGTTCCCGTCCAAGTCCGAGTCGAGAGTTGCAGTATTACTATCAGAAATAGTTTCATGTTTGGCACGAATGTGACGGATTCTACCAGATTTCGACTTGCACATTTTCGAGCAAATAGGACAAGGAAACCAGGTAGCTGGATCAAAATATTGGCGGGGGTTGCGGGATGGGCGAGTCATTACAAGAAGTTAAAATGGCAGAGCAACGGCACTATTACAAGGCGTGTTTGTTGGGCAGTGATTTCGGAGGACAAAGTCCAAATCTGGAATCAAACATCAACATTCTTTCCTGACACGTCAACACCATGACGCCAAAGGTCATACAACCGCCAGACCCCGACAGGCGCCAGACCCGTCCTGGAAATGCAAATGCCCATCCAGGAAAAATTGTTATGGAGGCCTCTGTTCGGCGAAAACAAGAAGTAATAGATGAGGAAAAGGAAGAGCGGAGCAAACGACGCGAGTCTCGAGAGAAGATATCTGCCAATAAGAAGACGGCAGTTATAGATATTGCAGACTTCGAGAACGAAATGGCTCTTAATGACATGGAAATGGAGGCTCAGTTTCCGCGACGTCAAAGCAAAGGTATGTACTCACTGGGTCCTTGATTATCGAATGTCTTACAGTCATGCCTCTACCCTCTACCTTTAGTGGAAAAGACCAAGACCAAGAAACGTAAAAACCGGACAGTGCCCAATGGCGGTACCTCGAAACCACTGAAAGCACGTCAAAAGGCTGTTCAGGTTGAACGTGATGACGCATTGGATACAGATATTGAGCTCACGGACATTGATGATCAACCTGACGTAAAGAAACAGAAAAAGACATCAACAACCCGCCCAGCACCTTTACGTCGATCAGGTAGGTCATTATTTACATTTTATCCAAGGTAAAAACTTACATCTTCGATAGAGACATATATTCAAGCCGAAGACCTGGACAGAAGTCCTTCGCTCAAGTTTCCGAGTGATGCTGACACTCCAAAGCCTATCCGAAAAGGGAAAGTCATTGAAATATCCGAAAGCGAAGACAACAACTCACAGGTCGAGAACGAAGATGAATTCAAGACCCCAAAAGCCTTGAAGAGGACAGCCCACACCTTTATCATGGTCTCTGATGACAACAGCAACTTCACGGACACTGCGTTTGACGAGTTCAAGACCAACTACTATGAGAACGAATCTGAAAACCAGAATGAGGAAATCACGTACGAGGATCACCAACCGCGCAAATCTGGCAAACTCGACAAAAGCGACTACGATCAGCCAAAGAAGGGAACGCGCAAGGCGGGGAACAAAGAAGGTGATTGCAAGTTGGACGACCAACCAAAGAAAGGAAAGCGCAAGGCAGGGAACAAGGGAAGAGAGTACGACTCAGAGTCAGAAGACCAGCCAAAGAAAGGCAAGCGCAAATCACGCATGGAGAATGACTACGAGTCAGTTGATCAGCCAAAGAAGAGCAAGCGCAAGACGGGAAATGGATACTCACCAGAGCTTAGGAGCATAGATTTTGCCGAGGTGCATGCAAAGAAGAAGAAAGACAAGCGAGCGTTCCGAAAGGAAGTGGAGGCAAGACGAATGGTCGTGAAGGAGGTTCGTTGACTTATTTGTTATCACCTTTGTTCTCGATTTGGATCTAATCTTGATGACCAATAGGCGTTGCATAATGATGCGACAACGGCGAGGGATGAAACGTGTGTCTTTGATGATTCTACCATTTCCTATCTTTGAAGTTTTCTTTCACTTCGCAGTCTCTCAAAGACGACCACAGCGCATAGTGGCAATGTCTCCAAGTCCACTCATTCCAAGGTAACCGCTCATTTGGTTATTTGATGATGACCACCGTGACTTACGCGTACGACTCACTCAGTCCCACACGAATGATGGGGCTGACATCAAATCGTGTGCTTCTGCAGGTGAATCCAATGGCAACGTCGCTCATTCCAAGGTAACCTCTCATTTTGTTATTTGACGATGACTACCGTGACTTACTACACGTACGACTCACTCAGTCCCAAGGGGTTGACACCAAATCCCGTGCTTCTGCTGGTGAATCTAGTGGCAACGTCTACAAGTCAGCTCATCCCAAGGTAACCGCTCATTTTGTTATTTGTCGATGACTACCGTGACTTACGCGTACGACTCACTCAGTCCCACACGAATGATGGGGCTGACATCAAATCGTGTGCTTCTGCAGGTGAATCCAATGGCAACGTCGCTCATTCCAAGGTAACCTCTCATTTTGTTATTTGACGATGACTACCGTGACTTACTACACGTACGACTCACTCAGTCCCAAGGGGTTGACATCAAATCCCGTGCTTCTGCTGGTGAATCTAGTGGCAACGTCTACAAGTCAGCTCATCCCAAGGTAACCGCTCATTTGGTTATTTGACTATCACTACTTACGGCTCACTCAGTCTCACACGGATGAAAGAGTTGACGTAAAATCGCGTGCTTCTGCCACCACCGGCAATGAAATTAGTATTATCCACTCCACTGCTCCACTCGGAAAAGCAACTGGCTCGGAGATGAACAACGCGGTTTCTCTCTCAGATGAAGATGACACGGTTGAACGAGATATGATTTTACAAAGTCCGCCCAAAGGAATAACCCGCCTCTCAAGTGAGGTGAGTTCTTTGTGTGTTCCCCTGTGAGTCATCGTTTTCTGATCTTTGTTGTAGGCCATTGTCAAGGTTGAGGGCACATCGTCTAATGAAAGAAAGAGTCGGAGTCGTTCGAAGAAAGTAATCCTCAGTCAAGAGGTTTTGCCTGGTTGGTCCAGATCTGTCGAACCAAACTTCATCTACTGCTTCTTTTATGAACTGACTCCTTGGCCTACGACAAAGGAGATTGTGGCATGTGCGCAGAAACTCTGGGATTGGAGATTTGGGGATTCCAATCCTCTTGACTTCACGCGAAGCCCACCCCATATCCAACTTGTACGTTTTCGACCGATTCAGAAATTTCGCTTCCGTGTCATGATTTCTTCCACAGCTGAATCAAAAACTCTGTGACATTCGCTATCAATTGGCTTCATCTGCGATTGGGAACCTGGATCTTGAATTCCAACTTGATCAAGACATCAACAATTTTGATTTTTCCCCCAAAGAGATCAAGGAGCTTCGTAAACGGTACGCGCAGGAACTTTTCGACAACAAAATGTTTGTTTTTGGCAAGTATGTCACTGCTGGGGACGGCACGGTGCGTACTTTACTATTGTCTCACCGTTTTCATCGAAGCTTAGGTCTATCGACATTCTAGATCACCAAATCACAGCCGTATCAAGGCAAGATTCTTTTACGGACATTTTCGTCGTCCTTCAAGCATATTAGAGATGTAAGAAAGGATGGAACAGATGCTCCTTTGCCATCGAATGGTTTTCCGAAGACTCTTCTTGCGATTGCCGCTGCCGCAGTAAGCTGACACTTCTGTGACACACATATCACTGACAAGACTCTTGAAAGGTTGAACGTGCATTAAAGTTAACTATTGATGATGACTTTGATTTCGACACGAACAAACTAGTTGCGAAGCCTGATCAGGGCCATCCAATGAAGAAATTGACAACTAATATGTTTGCATTCAGCGAGACGACCTGGCAACCGAGGGCGGAACTTTATTTGAAAGGAATTCTGAAGCTGAAGGAGAAAGATTGGAAGAATATTATGAAAGCTGTTAACGAAAATCCAAGTATTAATACTTTCTTAAAGAAGGGCCGTGCAGCTGCGACAGAAGAAGAAATGGACCTTGTTTGGGACTCGGAATAGTAGGCAGCGGAGATATAGGAGGCATGGACCTGGCACCGTAGTTACTTTCTCTGTCTGTCTACTGCTTTAATAGGACTTTTAATTTACTGTCCGAGTCGGACGTACATCTGAAATGACTTAAAATGGCTGAAAGCGTCTCAGAATTGTCTTATTTGACAGCTTGAATCCTTAATGAGTTACAATTAGACTGACCAAAATTCCCAACTTAACCTTAACTTTAGTCCTCGGAAATTACTTGAAATAAGCCACAAAGGCATTTATCAGTAAATTTCAGTAAAGGACTTGTCTTGAATGACTTGAATTAAGTCATTTAAGTAACAAATAAGAGTGACTTTGATTAACTTGTGGTCACTGAAAAAAAGTATTTAAGACGATATAAGACAATTTAAGTTGAGTTAAGTATGTTTAAGTCTTCACCCAATTTCCTGATGCGGCTGTCACCGGCACCCCTCAGGACACGTTTTCTTATACTTAAATGAGGAAGCGGAGGCCACGAAAGGGGATTTTGAAAAATATGGCTCCTGTAATTACTACAATGAATCATATCTGGTGATAATTCAAGTTATGACCAAAATAATGGATTTAGAATTGCGGCCGAAGTGCAATCGGGTGAACTAATAGAGGGTCACCCCAAGCAAGGAAATTTAGCAAGTGGGCGGTTTGATGGCTAGAGGGTTGTCAGGCGGTAAACCGTAACCATGTCTCCCTTATTCTCATCGTCTTTGCATCGTGTAAACGATCCCCCCTTGCGAGCTCCTCCATGATGCTGTTGGGCAGAACTCGGTGCACGCACTTTTTAGAAGCCCACGCTGCTTGCCTGCTGTTCAAACCACAGTCACGGTCATATGAATTCATAAACCGCCAGAGAGGTTAGCAAATCTCGGCATCATCATCAACTTGAAGGAATCCAGTGCCAAAATGACATTCTGATCGTGGTCTTCATGCGACAATTCAGATTAAGTTTGGTACACACTTTTTTTCTGCGTGGCATTTTGGTATGAAGCTATGGTTTTGAATAGATATCAAGGTCGCAAGGTGTGGCAAAAAGTGTAGAGGCTTCACGAGTTTTTTGCCGATTTTTGTCCTGAAAACACGCCATAATCTTGGTCTAATTTCGGAAGGCATTTGAGTTTTTTGGTGAACCACTGGTGTGCAGTGAAGCTGACGCCTCCCACTGTGACTTTCCCCAGTCACTAAATAGTAAAATGGAAAATCAAATAAATATCATGTGATCGACTCAACAAACATTGTTGTCGATTGCCATATCACATTCCTACCACACTCAACCGACACACCAGACAAGCGACGGAAGGAGAAGGGGGGTCCGGGAAACATGGACATCCATTGTACGCTTCTGAAATGTCGAATTTACTGCCAATCTTACAGATGACGAGGGGCCTTCCACCTCGTCTACAGAAGTCCAGACATAGGAAGCCATGCATCCCCCGCGCCCCTCTCCCCGAACACTTTGATGTAGCCGGGTGATGCTGACGGGCGGTACCCCGTTATTTGACGCGTCGGGAGGGAGGGCCAGTCGGCAAAATATTAGATTCGAAAATGCCTATTTATCGTTAAGTATTGATATATATTATTTTTCTTACTTCATATCATGTACAGTATTAAAGGATCAAGTTATTTTGTCTACCACGAAAGTCACAGTCTTTAGGCTCTATAATTTTTCAAGTCCCTTACTTATTGAATCCTAAACCCAGTTTCCGTATGTCACGTGTTGTCATAGTGGAGGCCAAGGACTGTGACACTTCATGAAATTATGATGCCACTTAGCAAGCGAAGGATCGTCGTTCTCATCTCTGGCTCAGGTAAGTCCCAGAGGAAGAGATACAAGGCGAGCAGCAGTTTTACCTGAATCCTAGGCACGAACCTCCAAGCTCTCATCGACGCTTTGAACACTCCCGAATTACCAAACTCAGAGATCAAGCTTGTTCTGTCAAATCGGAAAGCCGCACATGGATTGACAAGAGCTGCGCAAGCGATACCTCCTATACCGACTGCGTGTCTTGCTCTCCAGCCTTATCTCAAACAAAATCCCGACAATACAAGAGAAGACTACGACGTCGAGGTTGCGAAAATTGTGCTCCGTGCGAAGCCGGATATTGTTGTCCTTGCAGGATGGATGCATATCCTAAGCGAGTCTTTCTTGGAGATAATGGATGGAAAAACGAAACTGTTAGGAGAAGAGGATCTGCTGATTATAGATCCGATCCCTGTCATCAATTTGCATCCGGCGTTGCCTGGCCAATTCGATGGTGCGAATGCCGTTGAGAGAGCCTATGAAGCATTCATCAAGGGAGATATTACGAAATTCGGAGCAATGGTTCATAGAGTGGTGAAGGACGTGGACAGAGGAGAGCCGGTTGTCGTGAAAGGGATTGCTTCCATTGAAGGTGAATCATTGGAGGAGTATGAAGCGAGGCTGCACAAACTAGAACACGAAATCATCGTACAAGGCACCAAAAAGGTGCTTGATGAAATCAAGCCATTGTTGGTGAGTACACCATTCCAATAGGGCTCTCATCAGACTGAAATCATTTTCAGGAGGCTTGATTGTTGCATCGACAATTTGTGTTTGTACAAATATGAATTAAAGCCTGATACACTTGGACGACAAAAACCTGCCGTTATACTCTGCGACATGAACTACTTTTGGGTATTCGACACGTTCATCCCGCGACCCACCTTACTTGATTCGGATGATCCAAATCGACTGTACTAATGTTCTTGTCAATGTTGTGAACTTCAACAACAATCAAGCAAATCTCCTCTAGTCCACTAAGGTCCGTCAAGAAGTACAGAGTAGATGGTTGGCACGGGGACAGTCGGTACGATGTTTTTGATAGAGACATTGAATCAGAAATCACTGATTCATATTCACAGCACACTACTTTGCAAAGTATTAAAAGGACACCATGAAGTAGAATCCAGTAAAACGTCAACATGTTCTCAAAACTCCGAGCCACTATCATTGTCCTCGTCGCCCTCTCGGGCCTTCAGATTGTTACGGCCAGTGGCAACCGTGACTGCGTCTGCTGTGACACGAATAAGAATGTTGAAAGTAAGTGTCAATACATTTGTCGCTAGTGGAGGACATGTGGTTAACCCAAATGTAGTTCTCAGTAATTGCCAAACAGCAGAAGACGGATCTGTATGGTGCGTATGAGATTGTTAATACCAGTGTCATGTCCGCTCCTTCAACTTTGGCATTCACTAATATATTCTTGTTAGCAAAGGGTTCAAAGTATTAATATGCTACGACAAACCGGTAAGTTCAAGTTTTTTTTTTCCTGATCGCAGCTAAGTAGTGAATTCACCTCAATTTTATTATAGCCTATCATAGCCACACCTCGTCTTGGCAGAGTCGGAGTCTCCCACTAGTCGGAGTGCTGCGAGTTGTGGAAAGTTGTGCAATTTCTTCATTACAATCAGGCTCCAGCCTCTCGTACTGAGATACCATCACAACCAAACGGATAATCTTCAGCACGTCTTGGATATATTTGCAATCTGATTGATGTACGTGGGTATGATTCCGTGAACAAGACAAGATGTATCAGGATAGAAGGAATGATGATGTATATTATTCGAAACGCATGGTGGTAGTAAGCGTGCAGACTAAGGGGTCCAAAGGAGGGGAAAAGAGAATATAATGATGTTGATTATTGGAGAAAGATGAGTGACTAAGTCGATATTCCGAGGCCCAGAAGAGCATTCCATGATCATCGAGAACAGTTGGTTTGGTATGATACAAGGTATGATACTGCGCGGAATGATGTGGAATCAGATCAAGTGTACTGGTTGTGAAGATGCTTTGTGAGTGATCATCGATCATGCATCATGAGGGGCATTGGGCATTGAAATATTGAAGTTTGAACAATGATCATGAAGCTAGTAGCAATGAAGGATATTATCCGGCCCGGGAAATAGAATCGTTGAACACCGAACTTTCACAAGACCATGGCACCCAGAACCCGTTCAAACAGGGCAGAAAAGCTAGCGGTACAAAAGCTGCTCTCTAGTGGTATCTCTGTCAACACTCGTGGCCTTCCTGCACTCCCCAATGAAATCTACTTGGAGATCCTCAGTCATATGCCAGCCCTTCCAATACCACACGATGTTTGGGTTGACAAAAAGACGGACCCATTGAGGCAACTGACTCTTTATTACTTGACACAGACTTGTCAATCTCTGAGGAAGTTTTTCCTGAAGTTTGCTTGGGAAAGAATCGAGGTATTCGGAGGGATGTGGACACCAATGGGAAGGCTTTCTACCACGGCGGAGAGGAAGAAACGTGGTATGGAGCTGAAGCAAGTTGGTGATAAAACGCTCGTCGAAGAAATCCTTCGGCAGCTCGAGACCGTTATTGTGAGGAATCCTGACCTGCGGCAATATGTGTCGTGAGCAAATTAAACAAACCTCTTCTTTGTCCTCGATTTATTTATTTATTTTCTCTCTCTCCCTCATAGTATCGTTAATCTTACGATCCTGAAATACTCCCATGAATCAGTTCTCCCCGAAATTGCACAGAACCTCACCCTCTTCCCTAATTTACATACCCTTCAGCTCATCTTTCAGCTTTATCATTTCCGTCCACCGACGTCCATTTTCTCAGCGTTTCGCTATCCCAACGTGCAAACTCTGAACTTGAACCATCTGGCTCCTCATAGCGATATCCTCGAGGCATGCCCAAACACAAGGAATTTCTCCTTTTACAAGGATAAGTCCGGGCTACATCAGATAGAGGTGTTGTTGGGCGCCGAATGTGCAAGTGGTGTAGAAAAAATAGGCGTGCTAAAGGCAATGCCCCATATCTTAGCTGGTATGTCAGCAACTCCTTGTCCGTATTTTGAACGAGGTTTTCAAATATCCCCACAGATATAGTCAAACACTTCCCTCGTCTTGGCGATATTTCCTTTGACGGCCAAGACCTGACCGTCAGTGTATGGAATCGTCGAATCTTTACTTTTTTACCACATCGATTTTTATAGGAATCTCTCAACGTGCTGTCTAAGCTCCCTCTGCATACGATTCGGATACGATTTGATGATTGGTCCCTGCGACCTTATACCCCATTCACTCCCGCTACACCAGATGAACGCAAGAGGTGGATTGACTTAGCGAAGCGGATTCTAACCAATTGTCCGGAGCACAATGTGGCGAAGAGGGTGATAGTGGTGAATTATGACAAGACGATGGATGAATATAGGATTTGGAATTAGGCGTAGGAGATCCCTGTAAGTTTTTTTTACACAACTTCTGATCTTTGGTCTGAATAGAGTCTAGCGAACTATATACTACGACAACTCCTTGTGAACTACTACACGGATTGAATTTATCGATATCTCTCGTCCCCTCTGATTTTTCGTATCATTTCCTAAGCTGAATCAACCGCTTACTCACTTTGCGTGCTCCAAGGACAGGGAAAATGGATGGCGAGGATTGATGAAGGTGGCCCATTGCTTATCAAGATTGCCGGCTCAGTTGATTGAAGACCTTTCTCCCTTTGCATCGTGTTGATATACAGGAATGCGACCCACATCGAGGACTAATTTTTCAAAGTATCAACCTGTTTTTTTGCATAATACTGATAGAGGAGTGTCTACGAAGGAGGTCGGTCAACGAGCCCATAATGCAAAACTATATAACCCCGCGTTTTCGGTTTCTCACGACTGCTGACGATCTGCTGACTGGTAACATTGAACAAGGGTGCCGCCACCGACACCACTACTACCAATTCAGGTTTGGGGGATGGATGATGAGTCGATGACAAGGCCCACCCTTGTCGTTGGGCGTCTGTCTTACGCCTTAAAATTCCTTTATCTTCGTACTTGGTTGTACATATGTAGTATTTGGAGTGTGAAGAAACCACCTTAGGAGTCCTCTGGAATGAAGAATGAGGGTAGTGCACAAATATGAAAATCGACAAATAGTACCTTCCGTAAATATCGAAGAGCCTGAGAGGGCGAAGGAATTCTTGATCGTAAATTAGTGTTGTGGATCCACTGTAAGGGGCAAAGGCAGCAGACCTTTACTTTCATTGATCAGATCGGTAGGATCCCCTGTCGGCAAACCACCGCTTTGCCGATTTGAGGTGATTAAGGCTTCTTCAACACCACCAGACGACTCAAAGTCATAATAGACTGTTATAAAACAATTTCAACCGTTCAAGAAAATGGGTCATGGGGGTACCAGTCTCACCTGTTGGGGTGGAGTGAGAGCTGGTGATACTCTCGGCATCCTCAGACGAAGACGACAGCGGTTGTGGAATGTAAACACTTGGATCACAGAACTCGGAACGCAAGTTCCTGGTCTGATTCGCTGTGCCACAGGATTGAGCGTGGCTGG
>Ga0307517_10003862_pt1 | contig 23238 bp, 28 predicted proteins | sample 23_EM_MG_FD_194515 | JGI IMG/M metagenome (GOLD analysis project Ga0307517, IMG submission 194515) | Populus trichocarpa ectomycorrhiza microbial communities from riparian zone in the Pacific Northwest, United States - 23_EM | ecosystem: Host-associated > Plants > Roots > Unclassified | place...
GAGCAACGTCCGTCATGATGACAGAAATTATTACACTTCGCGTACGGGACGAAATATAACTTCATTTGTGCACACAGAAAACCTTGCGCATCAGTCGGGTTTCGTCCCGTTGCGCTCTGGGGACTCCGAAACATTCAGTCTGCCATTTTCGAACTGTTGGTGCAGACGGGCCATGCTGTAGAAGTTCCCAGGCGCAACTAACCCGCAGACCCCACGTCCAAATCTCCCTCCCACTGGGCGCCAAAGGCACCGCGTTTACCTGCATATTCAGTCACGTACGCCGGACTGAGAACCACGCAGGCCAAGACAATCCGTGTAGAAAAACAGGGTCAACATTAGGCGGAGAAAACCCGAACTGCGTCCGCAATCGACTAGTCATACACTGGGTATCGTCATCAGCGTTGGACCCTCGAAGCAGAGATTTATAATGTTTTTCTCTCACCATGTACAATACCTAGTAAGAAAATAAGTATTCTGGAGAAACTGGAAGTAAAAGGAGGGTGTCGAACCATAAAATAGTGTCCACACGAGTAGGAACGAGAACAGATTCTCCTGCCCTGGGTTCACCAACTCCACCAAACCCCCCGGAACGTATTTCTTTGGCGAGCCCTTACACCGTATCCACAACAAGGCGGAGGAAAGCAGCGTCGCGAAGAAAAACACGGCGAAACCTCTAAAGTTTTCTAACCCGAGTATTCCGGCCGCGGCACCAGCGAAGCATGAGACCAAGAATTTGGTGGCATAAATCCTCGACTGGTTGACGAGGATGTGAGGTGGATAGTAAAGTTGTTGCTGTTGCTGTTGCTCGCTATCCGGGGCGTTCGGATCCATCGTCGTCGACGCCTTGTGTGTTGGCGGTAGGCGTTAGATTTGGTGAATATCAGGTGATGGTGGTGGTGCGAATTTGACGCTGATTTGTACGAGTCGCACGACCATGTCCAAGTCAAAGTCATCTCCTCACTTCTCCGCCCCGAAAATGACCACCCCCCTCCCCGACGATTCACCGGACAACGCGCGGACCGTCAAGGTCGGTATCCTCGGAGCCACTGGCACAGTTGGCCAGCGATTCATCTCTTTACTCGCCGACCACCCTTGGTTCGCCATCCACGCCCTTGGAGCTTCCTCCAGATCGGCCGGGAAACTTTACCCCCAAGCGGTGAACTGGAAACAGACTTCGCCGATTCCTGCCGTGGTACGCACCCTCGTCGTGCAGCAGTGTATCCCAGAAAAATTTGCCGATTGCGCTATCGTTTTCTCCGGACTGGACGCAGATGTTGCAGGAGACATTGGTGAGATAAACCTTTTGTATCTTATGAGAATATCCAAAGACCTGACGGTCTGATTACCACGTTGGCTGCTCGATAATTTCTGGATTATCATACTGTCGACTTCAGAGGCCGCTTTTAGGAATGCCGAACTCGCCGTGTTCTCGAATGCAAAGAATTACCGCAAGGATCCTCAGGTTCCATTGATCGTTCCGCTCGTAAACACATCTCACTACTCGATAATCCCACAACAACGGTCTCTCCACTCTCCCCCTCTCAAGAAAGGCTTCATCGTCACGAACGCCAACTGCTCGACCACCGGATTCGTTATCCCACTCGCTGCCCTCGAGAAATCTTTCGGTCCGATCGAGTCATGTATGATCACAACCATGCAAGCCATCTCTGGCTCCGGGTACCCCGGTATCTCCAGCTTGGACATCATCGACAACGTCGTACCGTACATCTCTGGAGAGGAGGAGAAGATGGAGTGGGAAACTCTCAAAATCCTTGGCGGAATCGAAGAGACGGAAGGGGTCAATACTGACGGGACCGACTCCAAGACTTTGTCTTTCGATATGCACAAGGCTCATCCTTTAAGGATCTCTGCCTCGTGTAATCGTGTCCCCGTCATCGACGGTCATATAGAGTGTGTGTCGGTCAGGTTCGCCAGGCGACCCCCACCGAGCCCTCAGCAGGTCCGGGAAGCTATGGCTACCTACACCCCCGAAGCGAGGTCCCTCGGTTGCCCCTCCGCCCCACGACACGCAATATTTGTTCACGAGGAGGCGGACCGACCACAGCCGAGGTTGGATAGGGACTATCAACGTGGAGCGGGCGTGTCCGTTGGCAGGGTTCGTCAATGTAGGGTGTTGGATATAAAGTTCGTGGTCCTTGCGAACAACGTTTGCATCGGTGCGGCCACAAGCAGTATCATCAACGCCGAGTTTGCTCTGCTGAAAGGATTCGTATCCGTATGATTTTTCCTTGACCGTTTCCATCCACGTTTTTTTTTGTCTTTTGATTGCCTCCAAGGACTCGATATAAAGTTAAACACACGACCCCAGGTTGAGGGCGGTTCCCCATTCCCTGGTTGTATTCGGTAAAGGGGCAGAAGAAGATTTATAAGTCAAATATTGTTGTATAATCTACCGCATGTGCACATTCCAGATAATATCCCCTTTCTCGTGTGCCTATCTGGACCGACTGCGGGTTCAATCGTATCGGGGGTTCCTGCGGGGTGGGCTTCGAGACCTTGAGTCTCTAGACCTTCTCCTGCCTCCCCCACGGTCCCCGCCTCCACGTCCACCACGCCGAGGAGGTGGAGAATCGCGATCCCTTCGAGGTGGTGGTACCCTCCGGTAATCATCGTCACGATCACGGTCCCTGTCTCTTCCTCGCCCGAAACCTCCGCCCCGTCCCCTAATACCAAATGCCGGTGAAGGGTTATTCGACTCTCCACGCCAATGACCGCCAGAGCCTCTCCCAGCAGGACCACCCCATCCAGGATCCCGATCCCTGTCCCTCCCAGGGACTCCTCCACTCTTCCATCCATTCGCCGGGCCAGATGTTGTTGGATCGGCACCTCCAGCACCCTTGATCGCAACATCTCCTGCGGGACCAACCGTCACAGTCGCGCTCTTCGGTAGTATCACCGCGACGCTCAGGAGGTCGCCAGGGACAAACTTCAAGTCCTCGAGCGTCTTCTGACCGTCTGAACTTTCTTGTTGTTCCTCGTCTTCAAGTAGTCGAGGAGCGATACCAGAGGCAAACGAACCGGGTTCTCCGAGGATGTCACGAGAGTAGACGATACCGAGGTCTTTGCTTGAATATGAGCCGGTTGAACGCGAGTCGCGGTTTTGCCGAGAGGAAGAGTGAGCGTCGAAATAGATTGAGCGGAAAGAGTAGCGGGCTAGTGGGTGGCGGTATTCGGGTGTGTGAGGAGCGGTAGCACGAAGGGTGGTCAGAATTTCTCGGAGGGTCGCGTCCTTCCTGTGGAAAGTATGTGCGTTGGATTAGTTTCTTGTGTTGCGGTTGAAAGAAGCTGTGATAGAGAGGGATGGTGAGAACGCGCACCAAGTGAATATGTGTTGTTCATCGGGACTTGGAAATGTCGCGTTTGCAGGGGAGTTGGGGGACGAGATCAACGTGCCGTCGTCGAATTGCGACAGACGATGAAACCCGCCAGCTTTGATAAAAGCCCGTATCAAGAACGGCGTTGTCTAGGACCCTTTTCAGCTGACTGAGTAAATCAGCGTTCTGGAAAAGGTTTACCTTCTCTCGGTCGATTGGTGTTGCCATCCCTGAGGGTAGTTGCGAAGAAGGGAGTGGTCGTGAGAATATTGTGAACTCGACCGATGGCCAATGTAGTGACCTCTTCATCACCCCTGGTCCGCCCTTTATACTCTAATCTGCGACCCGCAAAGCAACAATCTCATAGGCCCCATTGCACTTCTACTATAACTATGCCGGAAAACCCAAAGTCCTGCCCCAGGACGTTCTCCGCTCGAACCATCTCTGCATCATGGGACTGATCTCCAACCAGGGTGTTGCGGAGACTTATTCGGTCTGCAAAGCGAACCTCAGTGTATGGATGTGGGACGAAGGAGTCACAGGGCCCAAGAACCTGGCGATGTAAACCGCCGCTTTGCGGAGTCGGTCAGGACATTGATATCTGCCCTCAAAAATGAGATTTACATCAGTCTCGACGTCTCCGGATGCTTGCCGCACTTGAAAGACTTTTGGCAATCACTTCTGCAGGACGCAGATCCAATTCGGGAGATTCCGCAAGGTGGGCCTACGTTTATCGTGAGGTCGCGACCGTCGAATGATGTGTTCCCGCGACAGGTGGTCTCTAGTATGGTGAATGCTGGGCTTTCGAGCTGGCCGATGCATTTCTGGTATGGAATCGTATCGTGTACTTTCGCATACTTCAATGCCAGTGAAACGAAAAACCTTGACCAGAACGGCACACTCTCCGCGTGCGACTTCACCCGGTGGGTACTGGGGTGGTGCATTTGTGATATACGTCGTGCAGGCCATCTCCGGCAACCCCGAGGGTCCCCCTGCTGCCGCCACACTCGTGCCACCACATCACATCCAGAAATACCGTGTCTTTGTGTTCAATGGAGATATAAGGTGCCATTTTGCTCTAGTTTGCGGCCTGCATGGACCCGAATGTTCCGATCCCTTTTCCAGGTAATAAGTGTCGAACGATGGCTGCTAGAAAACAACAAGCTCGATTTCGAGGAGTCCGTGAGAGCTACAACCTCGTTGTATGAGGGAGAGCGGTATGGTAAGCAAGAAGTTGTTGATGATATCTTGTGTCTCGCGATGGCGATGCTGGGTCTCGATTAAAAAGAGACTGTGACAGGGTTTCTTGGGCGACACTCATGACGATATTTGCTGCCGGCGAATGGATATCAAATAAACTGGGAAGACGGTTATACACCTCCTGGACATGATATCTGGATTTCAAACTGTCCATTGAAATCGTCGACGCTGGACTTTTTTATCAGGACGTTCTGTCCAAAGTGAACCCTCAGGTGGCCACCCATAAAGAGGGTTAGGGAAGTCCGAGACAGTATCGCGAAACTTTTGCGATGAGCTCACCCCTCCAGTGAACGTTTTCGTACTCTATATGGCCGGACACGAAGTGAGAACACTCTACCGAGAATCGTGGGCTGACTTTAGGAGCGTGATAGACAAGCGGACTCGGGGTGCATAAGGAACAGTAATATGTGTTGTACCGACACATTCAAGAAGTTCTCTCTGGTGGCCGCCTACCCGGTAGGTGAGCAAGGCTGTAGTCGCTGGAGATGCTGGGCCCGACCGCTTGTGAGGGCATCCCGGGACTTGACAGAGTCACAGCGTGCGCATCTTCAAGAGAGAGATGCCCGAGCTAAGGGAATGCTGACGTTAACTGTGAGGCAACTGTGGAACTTCCTCACCCCATCAGCCGACTTCTGATACGATTTCTGTTGACGGGCCATTGTGCTCCTCCCTCGTTTTCGGGGGTCGAAATTGATGGTGGGAAAGGTGGCGCAGAAAGCGTGGGTGTTGTTTGGGATGTTCTGGTTTTGGATTTCAGCTTCACGAAACTGGGTATGCTGATGCTTGGAATGACACCTCTTAGGAACAATGGTTTCCTGAAGATGCACGAGATGCAACCATGGTTGTCTTCCGAGTCCACCGTATCACCTCAGGAATGAGAGGTTTCCATGCGCGAGCTCTGGATAAGAAATTGTGGCGCACCGACACGGTCTTACGCGAAGGTTGCGATCCAGAAAAGCTGACGGTGGCATAGACAAAGTCCGAACGGCCACGTTGTGACGCGTGTATCGGCCTGGTGACCGTCAACGGTTTGTCTCTTTCTGGATCTACCGTTGCCGGGTACACTTTGACTGATGGACTGGACACTGAATCTTCCGGAGCCGTGCGAGAGCCTTTGAGTGCGGGTCACCTCAAGTTAACAATAAGCGTTCCGTGGCTTACGTTTTCGAATAGACTTTGTGCCCCCCCCGTGTGAAATCAGTTTGAGCTTGTTGGTTTCCTCCGGGCGCTAACAGAACGTCCGCCTTTGATCTCGAATTGACAATCCGAAACCCGCAAGCTGGGGGCCGCATTGGGCTCAAAGGCAGGCGATTCAACGCAAAACCTACACATGGCGTATAAAACACTCGTATGCCTTCGTTCTCTCTCCTCCACAACACCACCTCTTCTTCCTCTTCTTCACTCCTCACGACCGAGAGATAATGTCTGAATCCTACACCTTGTTGGAAATCGGTAGCCAGCCGTACTTCACGACGTTCCAAGACCTCGACGGAAGGCTTGCGTTCTCGATGTAAGTGTACAGATCCCTGGTTCTTCACGACAATCCCGTGGCACGAGCAGAGGCTGACGTCGATTATTTTGTTCGCAGAAATGACGTGGAGCAGAAACCTAACCTGCTCGTCCGTCTCATGCGAGAACCTCAGTGGTCTCAACAACACCCCGAAATCATGGGGCCGAGTACCTCTTTCATGTACTTTGGACCCGGAAAGTCTTCTGGGTATCTGATTTATGGCAACGGTCCGAACCAACCCATGAACAGCTCGGTTCGGCAAAAGAAAGGGGTGACAAAGTACGCGCTCCCCCTCTCACCACATCAAACTGATCGCATTGTCTAACCGCTACACTCCCCCACCCCCCTTTGTGCTTCCTATAGTACAAGGTACTTTACCGCTCAGAACGGCAAGGAACTCAAGTGGAAAATCGCTGACGGTCGCATGGAGGTTCGTGCTTTCCTATTCCGCTGTTCCTTTCCCCTTTTTCACCGTGTATTAACGTCATTTTCGCATTTCGCAGTGTTATAACGGGCGCGCCGTCATCGCGACTTACGAACCTGTTACGTCTGCAGACAAAAGAGCAACCGCTAGGTTGACCATCAAACAATCCGGACTTCCCATTTGCACGGAAATCGTTACTGCCCTCGTGCTGAATCGAATGGCGTTGGCCTTTGGGTGGCCAGACTGCCCATAGATGCTTTGACTTGGGACCCTCTGGCTTTTGCACGTCCCCCCCCCCTGTTGTTCGGGAGAGCCGTGCTCCCTGAACTTCCACGAAACTGTAGCCAACATTATATCTTCGTTTTTCGTTTTTCGACTTCGTTCAACCCCTTTTACATACCATACCTCACGTTCTACCTACCTCCCCTCCCTCCCGTTTGTATCATAAATTATAAAGTATATCTCCATGTGGAATCCCCTCGCCTATGGAATTCCACGCGGAACTAGTTTCAGTCCCATCCACACATTCATTCCTTGAGACCCTGCCGGCAAGAGGTGACAATGGCTATATACGAAAACGGCCGCTAAAAGCCTCGGCAAGATGCCTTTCACAAACAGGAACACGTTAACGGTTCTCATGATCTCAAGTCTTCCGTCAGGTCCACCAACCTCTGCCACTCCGGCTCATCCTCAAAGTCCTCCCGAGTCTTGCCCATGAAACTCCTCACGATACTCCGCGCCTGTAATCCCCACTTGTACCCCTCGATTTTAGGTCCAAAGTTCCGCAGAACGTCAACCATTTCCTCGACCTCGGTCACGGCAACCCTCCAATTATCCACATCTGCCCCCCCTTTCTCCATAGACCCTGCAACGCTGAGTCGGTACGCGTCCATGTGCAACCGAATCGCCGACTCGTAATCAGCATGGAGGGTGTACAACCGCGCTCTCGCCCGGTAAACCCTTGTCGTCACAACTCTCGGGAGAATGGTGTCATCCAGCAACTCCGTGACCCTCTTTAAAAGTTCCTTGGGACTCCACGATGTCTGCTGCTGAACCTCGGATGACTTCGTCTCGGCCTGAGCGACTGACCGAGTAGCAGCGTCAACGAGCTTATCCAGAACGTCCTCGTCCACGGAGGAAGATCCATCTTTATCCGCGCGCCGTTCCACGATCCGGGCGAGGGCGCGACATGCCTCGGTGAGTTCCCCAACGTCCATCGAAACGACCATATAATTCATCCACATCCTCCAGTTGTCGAAACCGTGTTTAACCCCCTGTCTGAGAGCGCGCCACGCGAGCATTCGGTGCGTAAATGGTACCGCCTGCCCCCCGCGATCGCCCTGCAACACCGCCGAATATTCAGCATCCAGTAACACGCTGCATGAGGAACGGGCAGAGATGCGTACCTCATCCTCAGCCATCCTCAGATATACACTCGCCAAATTATTCCAACTCTCTGCGTCCTCATCATCTATCGTCACACACCTAAAGAACGCCTGCCTCGCCTCCTCCCAATCCTCGGTCTTTAAACACGCACACCCGAGGACAAACCAACTCCTGCTCAAGAGCGGGTTTATCGCCACCCCTTTCTTGAGGTAGTCCTTTGCCTCGGCGTACTCGCTCCGAGCAAAGTGGTAACCACCTAAGGAGCGCACAGCACGAGCGGAGGTATGATTCGAGATCTCCCAAGCGTGCGTGTAATGATGGACGGCGTTGGCGGGTTCCATGTCCCCGAGTAAACACCAGAGCTTGGCCTCCCGAACCGCATCCAGCTTCGAAGTCCTCGAAGCCCTTCCCCGTGAAAGGACAACCTCAGCTTCCGCCTTCCGACCCTCCAAGAGGTCCTTGATGATTGCGATACCCTTATCTGGCCGCTCCATGGATTGCCAACACTGCACAACGTGTTCCCACATTTCCAACTTCTCGAACACCTCGAGCGCGGATTTTACAACTCCGATCGATAGGAATCTAATCGCAAGTTCCCTTTGCACCTCCCATTTACTAGGGAGTGAGATCCCGTGGAAATATTCCAATCGTTCCTGGACGGTGGAATCGGCGGTGGGCATCTGATCGACGAGAGCCTGGAGCTGGAGGGTCGATCTCTCGACGGTTCGTGTCCGATTAGACTCAAGCCGGGAGCGGAGGAGAAGAGCCATGGTGTGAACCGACCAGTTGAGCGGGTGGGAGATTACCCGTGCGACGTAAGGAGACATCTGCTCGGCCGTGAGACCGTGTGAGGGAGAGGTGTTTTTGACGTTCAGACAGAGGCCAAGAAGGATACATTGGTCCAATGGGTCGAGGGGAGGTTGTGAGTTCGGGTCCAGGTGGGATAGGGCGGATGATGAGGATGATATGGAGGAAGTGAACTCGGTCTTTTCGAGAAGGGTGTCATCATTAAGCAACAGCGTTTCCGGGATAGCGGGTCCGCCTGTCGCCTCTGGTGCAGGATTGGATTCCTCGGACTCGATTTTCTTCTCTTCAGTTTCGTTTTTGTCTTCCGGTGTTTTACGACTCTGAGCCAGAAGGACGAGCTGGGTGATGTCGAATTGCTGAAACTTTGTCCTTTTACCCGGTGCGCCAGTAAGCTCATACCGAAGGCCGTTCGCCTTGGCCGCTCGAACGAAACGTTCGGCTGCGGGCTTGTCATTCTGAAGGGTGTGGTGTAAAAGTCCTTGCTCGAGCAAGATGCGCCCTTGGATCTCTCGCAAGTCCGGAGGGAAATCCGGATCTTTCAAAGCTTCCGCATCCGCGATGATCCTGTAAAAGATAAGCGGATGCGATAACGAGGGACGAAAGACGCGTACGTGTCCCAGATGCTTTGGGGCAACCCGACTGGCTCATCCAAAATTTGCTCTCGCAACAACCACGTCCTCAACCTCCACCAGGCAACCGTCTTCGCAGCCTCAGCAACGCTCCACAATGCTTCCGCGACGGCAAGGAAAATCGAAACCTGAGCGAGGTGGTACGCAGGTTCACCTCCACAAGCCAGTTCCGCCGTAGCTCTCTGGTGTAACGTTTCCTCCGTTACCCCTAAATTCGGGGAAAACTTGAGCACTTCAAGCGGTTTCACATCGAGGTCAGGCCCCGTGTAGTTCGGTTGAATGTACGAGTGTAGGCACGCGATTCCTACGATGAGCGGTAAAAGACCACTCCTGTCTTGCTCTGGAATCGAATCAAAGTCGAACCAGGACGCTATCGGACCACCCAGGCTCTCGAGCGTCGTTTTGATTTTGAGTATCCGTTGAGCGTAGTCGCTGGTCAGGATTGAACGGAAGGACCCGCCAATGACATCCTTGGCCAGTTTCGCGTCTGCTGAGCCTTCGGTAGGTATCTCTTCGTCCCAACGGCCAACAAACAAAGCTCGCTCGATAGCTTCTCTATTCGACGGCATTCGTAATTGCAGAGAGGAACGGGGGGAGTAGAAACAGAGCGTGAGGAAAGGATAAATGCAGAAAACAAGGAGGGTGTGTGCGCGGTCGGATAAGATAAAATAAGAAGGATGAAAAAATCGTGATCAAGGAGTGGGTGAGGGTGATCAGCAAGTGACACACTGTGTGTACCAGAAAGAGGAAAATCCAAGGATGGTCGTCCGTACGGTCAGTAAGCGGATGGAGCATAATAAAAAGAAAAAACACAGCAACTAGCAATCGGTAACCACTACTAACAGGAGGGGAAAAGGGAGGGGAAGGGGAAGAAGCGAGTGTATAGCACTGAGGTTAGTCGTACCGCGAAATGTAGAGATAAAGAATATATCTACACAGGTGGGGTCCATATCAGCCCCCCAGAAGCCGACAACTGGGGCCTAGGTTTGTACCCCAACCCAGAACTTGTGCTAAGGAACTGTGAGATCTCCGTTCTTTTATCTTCCCACGATTTCAACGCCTTCAACAACTGGATGATCTTGTCTTTCCTGCCCTTCCTAATGTCGTTGATAGTCACCGTTCCCAGATGAACGTCGTTATTTAAGAGGAAGTCGAACAAACTGAAAAGGCCGTCCAGTTTGTCGTCGTCCGGTCCGGACGGGAACGAGGAGTCAAGAACAGGCGGTGAAGCAGGCTTTCCCTTGATTGACTCGGCTATCCTCATGAGATTCAGGCCACCACAATCGGGGATATCCACAAATTGAAGGTTTGGTGGCAAATGTCCGTTGGCCCAATCTATAAGGCCCTCGCCAACTGCGGAATGCTGTGGGGAATCTGAGAGTCTGGGGCAGTTAGAGATTAGGAACGAACTCACGGACCCAGAATCGGTCATGGAACTCCGCACATCCCTGCTCGGACGTGGAGGCACGATCGACCTAATTGACTTCGGCGACTTTGTGGACGTCGTGTCGTACGAGTTGGTCATTGGGATCTCGATCGGGCTTGGTATGTGGTCCCCGGCGAAAAAAGATTCGACTCGGCCGCCGTTTTCCTTGACATCACCCTTTACCTTTTCTGCGCCGAGCAGCAGCACCTGAGCATCCCGACTGGAGAGTTGGTCGGGGTTTGGTCTCCTCATTGCTCTCTGGGTAGCAGCACGTGAGCCCGGCGATGGAGGTCGCGGAGGAGGGCTCATGGCTTGTGCAACATCCAACGGGATAGTCGGAACAGTAGCGGTCGAACTGACAGGTTCTGCGAGGCAACTTCAACAATAGCTCTCTTGCGTGGTATCCTGGATGCACTTACTGCTGTAGTCGCGTTCAATGGTTGATTTCATCAGCGCTTTCATCCACTCCCGGACGACGGATTGGGTGTCCGAATAGAACATATGAGTCTTGTCGTTCGGATGTTCCATTTTGAAACCATAGTTTCCAGGCTTGATGTCTTCGTCGGGGGCGATCTTATAACCAGAAACGTTGATATATCCTTTGATCTTGGTCTCCTAAAGTTGAAATTAGCCTCTGTTAAAAGTACAGAGAATTCGGTCCGAACCGTCGCGCTATTATTTCGCATCCAGTAGAGGTTATGCCCCTTCAATACAAAATACCTGTTCCTCCATGTGTTATAGTGTTCCCCCTTCTTCATCAACCAGCCATTGAAATCGGGAGTTCCAATCTGCTCAAGGACGCTGCGACCTTGCACAAGACCGGGTCCTATGGTTGGAAGTGCAGGAACCGGTGACTTTGGCGCTTCCCCGCCCGAGCCCCGTTTTCGCAGGAGGGTCCTATCCCTCTCTTCCTTAGTCAATTTCATGAGAGCATCTGAGCTCTTCGTCTTGTCCGAAATGGCTTGTCTCACACCGAACTCTCCGGCGTTGAGCCTTGAGGACGACATTTTCCTGTCTCCCATGTGGTACAGCCTGGAAAATGTAGAGGCGGATCTTTCCCTCTCCCCCTTTCCGGGTGCCGCGTCATCTTCTCTATCTGTGGATCTGCTCGGTTCAGGTCTGTCAGCACGGGTCAGCGTCAATGTATGTTTTCAGTGAAAACGCACCCGGAGGAATATCTCGGGGGAGGTTTCCTAGGCTTCCCGAGTGAACCAGCAAAAGCACCCCCAAACAAACTAAGGCGGTCACTCGACCTGATGTTGTCGAGACTCTTCTTAGCCCTCCTCTGGGTCTGGTGCAGCGGTCCCGGCTCTTCGATGGAGTCGCGTTTGGTTGAGGTGGAAGAGATGGGGGTAGAAGCGGTATTATTGCCATTCTCGCCATTATCCTGAATGGGTGAAACATTGGACTCGGAGGATCGTCCGAACACCTTTCTCCTTTTGCTGTTCCTACTACTGCCAGTATTGGGGAACTCGCCCTGTGCATTAACATCGAATCAATCTTCCGTAATTCCTCGAAAACGAGCGCATCACATACCTCGCTCATGGCTGTTCTGTCATCGTCAAGAGTGACAACGTTATCCGGGGACACAGTGTTCTTTCCGCTCGAGCTTCCATCACTGGGCGACAGATTCAGCTGCGATGGTCGTGTTCTCTGGAAAACCAAATCGACATCAGAATTTCGCCTTCGACTTGACCATAGACCGTGCTCACCTGAAACTTGCTGGTCAACTGAATTCCCAGCCCAATGATCGAGTTCCTCGAACTGGTCCTGTTCAAGAGTTCCACGTTCTCTTGGTTGAATCCAGGGTCGGACTCCCTCCTGGGTCCGGTGCTTCTTGGTGTACTGGGTGGTAAACTATATGTGTCCTCCGTGATCCTCGAACTGTCACTCTGGTAGAGGCCACCAAGAGTTTGTGAGCCCGTGGCGGAAATTGGGGAAGCGGCGGATGTGAACAACGACAGACCGCCCAACGAAGACCCCTGAGCCGAGCTGGTGTTTCTTGAGTGGGAGAACAAGGTCTCGGAATGAGCAGCCGACCCTGGTTCTGGGGCTAGTGGTGGCTCTCTCAACCCTGCAATGGCGTTGGCAATTCGCTTCCGTTTGCCGAAAGCGACGATGCCGATCTCGCTCTTGAGCAACTCGACATCCAACTCCAGAAGAACGTCTCCAGTAATATCTTGTTCTGCAAAGCGGAATGTCAGCACCATAAACTCGCTCTTTGAATAGGATACACATACCAACAAACTTATCGCAAATGCTCTGATCAATTCCTTTACTCTCAAGCCAATCCACTACTTCTTCAATGGTCCACTCTGCCGGGGGCTTATGAGGGGACAATGAGGATGAAGCGGGCCTTCCAAGAGAGGGTGCTTCGCTTGATCGAGGTCGGGACGAGGATTGCGACTTTGTGGGTGTTTCAAGAACCTGCTGAATCCCGATTGAAGTGATGGTGGAGGAAGGTGTGCCAGGTGTCTGGAAAATGGGGGTGCGGGCTCGTTCCGGTGTGTTTATCAGGGTGAATGGGGACACCGGTATGGGAGAAGTAATGGGCGGAGGTGTAGAGGGAGGAGAGGAGAGGGAGATACCTTTTACCTGTGATGGAGACGTTGGGAGTGGGATCTGCTCAGGCCTGACCCCTGGTTCCTGTTCTGGCGCAGGCTTTGGGTCTAGTTCCAGGGGAACCACCCTTGTCCCCTGATCCTGCTCCTTGAGGAAAGATTTTCCGGGAAGGGTGGCGGTGGGTAAATCATCGACGATCGTTCCAGGAGAAGGAACAAGATATGCGTCCGAGGCTACCACCGGCGTACCAGGGTCAGGATCTACAGAGAGGTTTTGTGGCTTGGGTTTGATCGAAGACTGACCATCGTCCCCTTCCTCGGGAATGTGGGGGTGGTGTCGAAGGTGGGGCGATTCGGTGGATAACCGTGAAGTGTGTTCGTCATCTTCGGCTTCGCTTTCGTCACTGAGTTCGACTTCGATTGGGGGAGCCGAGATACGCATCGGGGTCGACGGACCCGCTGATTGCTCATTGACCATCCTGGAATTCTCAGCAAGCCTCTGTCTAGCGTTCAGGCGCCACCCGTCAATCTCTCCGTCGGTATCGGTAGTTGAATCCCGATCGGTCCAGTCGTCATCTCTATCTCCGCGAGAACTTGCGAAACTAAAGCTCCTGGATCCATCAGCATCGTGCCTGCCAAGTTGCTCGATAGCTTTCTGCACGTCGGTCATTGTAGCATGCATTACTTCTCCATCGGTTGTGCGGGGAGTGGTATTGCTGAGCAGATCTGGATTTGGGGGGGCCTTCGAACTGGTCTCGGGTACTTCCCGCAGGGTTTGCAGGACGGTAGGCGAATGCGGCTCTGGCTCTGGTTCATGAACCTCGACGGCTGGGAGTGTCGGAGTTGTCCCCGGAGGATCCGGCGTGGTAAAACTCCGCGGAAACAGACCAACGACACTAGTTGCAGTCCGACCCTTATGAAAAGAAAAGTGTAAGCAATTCAAGCTAGTTGAGACACACCCAGATGAGACGATGAAGGGGAATAAAATAAGGGGACAATGCGGTGTATGTCCCCGCAGGCACGCAGTTGGTGGGCGGAGGTGGGGTAGCGGTGAAACAAATCGCGGGAGACCCCCTCTAGATATTCACGACACGCCTTTTCCCCCGTGCATTTGCGTCCGCCAAAGGCGAAGCCCAAGAGAGACGAAGTCCCCACATCGAACGGGAAGGCTCGGCTGATCGAAGGGGACTCACCTGCCACCAGCCGTCGCTGTAGACGTCATCCCTCTCTATGACCTCGACGCGGTCTCCGGCCTTGAAGTGGATTTCGTCGGGGTTTTCGGGAACGAAGTCGAACAGCGCATATACGTATTCCGGCATATCTTGCCACACCACTGACTGCTCTCGGGTACTTAGTGGGTATTTGACGTGGGCGTTGAACAAGCCGGGCGAGATGCTATCGTCAAGAACTGTGGTGGATGGATAAGCGAGACTCGGAGCGGTGGGGCGTGTAAGCAGTGACCTGGCCCTATGCAACGAGGAGCGCGAGGAAGGTCCAGAGACACCTGGCGCTCTGCCCCCGGCAATTGCCGATCGTGGTCTTCCCGCCCATCCTCGTGGAAATGGAAAAATTAGGTGCGATGTTCGCACCGCGAAAGAAGACAACAATCAATCTCTTGTACAGTATTTGTGACCGGAAACGCGGGGAAATTGCGAGAAGTGAAGGCTATCTTGCTACAGGGTACGCCCATCGAAATAACCTCCCAGGTTCTAGATAGTGGGTGCTATCCTTAGCTCACACCCGGCGCAATGATCACCCATGCCTCGAGGCCACTTGACCAGTCCCAGAACTTCAAGGGTCAACTCAAGAGGTTGCTCGGGAGAAATGCCGTCGAGCAGCTGATCTGGTGGGGATCTTCCGCCTTGGCAACGCACGGATGGTCACTGATGCATATCAGATTGGCGGTCCCTGCATTACAGATGACACCGCTTTGTGCTTCAAAGCTCTCAATGGGTTGCCAGGCCCATACATCAAGTACTTTTTAGCAGAACTAGGTCACAGCGGTAAAGAGCTCTTCTTTGACCGACATACCTGCGCCCTGAGCCGCGTCTCGGCTAGGTTTGAATAGAATGCTAGCCGGATTTGATACCAAAGACGCTTGGGCTTTGTGCACCTTCGCCTATAGCGCTGGTCCCGGAACGGAACCAATTCTGTTCGAAGGCCGCACCGACGGACGGATTGTGCCCGCGCGTGGGACTGCGGATTTCGGTTGGGATGCGGTCTTCGAGGCGGAGGATACGGGGAAAACGTGCGGATTTTTTATTCCGTTTCCCCCTGACGAGCGTATTCATTTGCACGTTTAGTTATGCGGAGATGACCCCTGAACAGAAGAACGGACTCTCGCACAGGTACAGGGCTCTGGCGAAGTTGAAGGAATACCTTGCAACCCTCAACTAGTAGTCAGATGCCCGACCAACTACGACGGCTTGTAAACCATCGGAAAGTTCGTGTGAATTCTCCTTGGTGGGGCTGGGGCTCGAGAACGTAGACCTCAAGCACCCGTAGATCAAATGGCAAGGATCTGTTGCATTATCTCAGTCGTGCGACTTTGAGCGTTGGTTATACATTTCGAGAGAACGTCCAGCTCAGGCGAAAGATACTGCCCGAGTTGATTGACAGAAAGTAGACGGCCTTCGTTGTTCGTGATAACAGTCACCATCGTCTCAAGTAATGGTTCTTCAAATGCGGTTGGATCGGCCAATAGGTGTGACCTGTGAACAAGGATTCAACGCCGAAGTCTATCCTTCCTGTGATGGACACGCACGCGCCGAATACCCCGAAGGACAAGGATATGGGAATTCCTGATAAAGATAAGGGCTCCCGGATCTTTCTTGAACATGTAACATGGCTTGTCTCTTCATGATACGTGGCTTTCGGTAGGCGAACTGTGAATGAATGTTGATAAGCTGACCGAAGTTCCGCCTACGTAAACACGGACCATTTTTCAAAGCGGCAACCATGGCTAACAAAGTGGCGTCGAACACATTGCCGTTGTAGTTGATACACGTCGCATCAACATACAGTACCCAGACATATTTCCCTGACTGTATGCATAGCGACTCCGTAGGCAGAATGTCCGAGCTAGAAAATAGGAGTGAATGCGGTCCCCGTGTGGCATGCCGGGGATGCGTCGTACAGAATAAGAGCTTCGTTCAATCGGCTCGAAAGCACTTGGGCATCATCGGACGGCGGACCAGGTTTGTATTTCGGCGAACAGAGCGGTGAAAGATCGAGGTTTGGGACTGAAAATCGTGTCAGAGTGTCCCCGGGTGTTTCACCCTTACGGATGCGATACCTAGGAACCCATCGTCTGGCGCATCCAAGTCTGGTTCCGCAATCTCGGCTTTAACCCCGCACACGACCGTGGTATCTCCTAAACGTACAAGCGAGGAGCCATCCGCCGTAGATATCGAGCCTGGAGGTAAGGGCTGGTAAGACGTAGAGACAGATTGGAATTTTGAGTGCATTTACCAACGTTGATCGAGCAATCCCTAAACTCAAGGAAACCCCTCCCGTCTGGTCGCACATTCTCCTCCAAGAATCGTTCCAGATACGTTTTCGGATGCAGGCGTTGGAATGTCGCGGCTCTGATCGCCTCCGAAGGGGTTGAAGAGGCGGCCATCCCTCAAGCCACAGGCTATACCCAAGACTGAAAATCAAAGCCCTCTCGATCGCGTGGCTCAACGAGGTTGAGCGAAGGATCGGCAACCTCCGCACACACTCCCGTTCCTAACCCCGATGACTCTCCGGCTGGGGACACAGTCGCTGTCTCGTGCGTTCAGGCAGCTGTGCCCTAGATACAGGAGTTATTCTATTCAACGACTACCCGGAGACTATTCTGTCGTCATTCCGAAGGAACCCTTTGTTTGGGGGGTATCGCACATCATTCCACGACATGTGCCTGCGCACATCCCCCGTCCACCATACATCGGGGGGGATAGACCAACACCCGACGACCCGAAACACGGAGAACGCTATGAGGGTGATGGTCGGATAGTACTCGGGTCTCCCGAAGAAATGTCATTGCGGGGAGCAGCGCTCTTGGCCAGAGACGCCTTGAACTACGCTTCGACTCTCGTCAAAGTCATTACTTCATTAATCAACCCTGTGTATGCGTTTGGCACTAACAACCCCTAGGTAGGCGTTACCACAGAAACAATCGACGCAGCGTTACACGAATGGATAACTGCTCACGACGCGTATCCTTCTCCATTATTGTATTCTGGTTTTCCAAAATCATGTTGTACGAGCGTCAACAACATCCTGTGTCACGGGGTCCCAGACGGGTGAGTTAACCTTCCCCCCTTAAATAAACTCTGGAACTATTCTTACCTTCAGCGTAGCCGACCCCTCGAAGATGGTGACATTGTGAATATCGACGTCACCGTGTACCTTGACGGGCATCACGGAGATACCTCAAGAACACTCTTAGTCGGGGATGTTGTGAGCTTCGATTCGTCGCCCAACCTCCGCTCCTCATTTTTTACCTCTCGGATAGGATGAGCCGGGAAGGCGGTTAGTTGACATCACGAGTAACGCGCTCGATCTTGCAATTCAGTACTGTGGCCCGGGGAAACCATTCAAAGGGATAGGAAGGGTCATCCATGATCACGTCCGTCGGTCTGGCAACTACTGTGTATCACAACGATTCACGGGGCACGGGATTGGCAGTGTTTTCCACGGACCGCCGTGGATATTACACCATCTGAACGACGAACCAGGCGTCATGCTTCCAGGACACTGCTTTACAATAGAGGTAGGGATTCTGATTCAAAACGCTGGCCCCAACTACTCGCAAATCACTGACCGCAGTATGATAGCCTATAATCATAGAAGGTCTGGACCCAACCGACTGGACCTTCCCAGATGGTTGGGCGGCCTCCACAGAGGTGTGGTTCATGTTTCCCTTTCGTTAACCGCACCTAACTGACCACCCGCCTACAGAACTGTTCTAGAGGCGCGCAAGCAGAACATATGGTCTTGATTACCGAGGATGGTTATGACGTTCTCACAGCGTAGTTCGCCCTTGGTATCGTGTTCAGCACAATACGTAATAAGTTACGGTATCCAAGTGTCCTGAATATCCTACGTAGGACCGCCCCACACACTCCCACCTCCCGCATCCCGGACACCACGGCAATCCACAGCAATCACGTTTCACCCAAAACCGAACGAATCACCGCAGCCGCTTCGCACTTCTTGCTGTGTTCGAAATACCCGATTATACGTTCGATCTGCCCGGAGGTACGGTTCCAGGTTACGTCTGCGTGTGCAAGACACCCGGTGAATTCGTATTCAGCTTGCCTTGACCATTCGACCGGGTTCTGTGATCCGCGCTTGTCTCTGGCTTGCCGCGCTGCCGTGTTGTAGCCGGATGAACTGTTCGCAGTGCCCCCCTGTTCATTCTATGGGCACACGAACAAAACAGGAAGACTGACCACTGGAATAAGCTGCGTTTCTTGACGCCTTTCTTGGAACCCCAAGTGCTGCTCCAAGCCGTCAACCAGCAATTCTCAAGCTTGTTTTGAGGCTGGCCTGTCTGCGAGAGCCCATTCATATGGAGAGCTCGCTCTGCGGAGGCTTGTTCCCGAGCCTCCGTGCTGAATCGCATCCGATATTCTCGGTTCCCGGAGTAAAGCTGCCGGATAGCTTCCTCTTGCTCTGCGTTGAGGTACAATTTCTTGACAGGTACCTGACGATCGACAGGTCAGTCGGGAACGCGGGGAAACGATCAGGGGGGGTGCCAAACCAGGACAGGCTTTCTAAAATCCGTGTCACGGAAGTCGGCATTACTGGTACTAGCGACCGTGCTGGTACTTGCAACGGGACTAGTCGGTGGCGTGGAGGAGGGTAGAACCTCCCAAGGCTGGTTGACGATCTAGAGGGCATCATCAACTGAGCTTTGCACGCTTTGGGATCACGGAGACACGTACGAGTTTCAGGTCCATTCGGTTGCAATTGTGGGGGAGTGCAAAGCAAAGCTAAAGTGCCTCTCGTCACCTTTACCTCTTTAAACCATAGCGGCTCTTTCACTTCGCGCCGGTATTCTCCTCGACAATATTAGTCATGCCGTTGGATTGTTCTGAGCATGTCTCCCGTTGCCAGTGCTAGGCCAAACGCGCCGACGCAGCAACGCCCTTCCCGCAATCCGGGGTCTCAAACTGTGGGGCGTACCTTTTTCGTAAACGGCGTTGTTGGTTTCATGCAAGCTGCAACAAAACAATCACGGGACAAAGAAGGGCCGCACATGAGTGCAACTTCCCACCTGAACTCCATACATCGACATGCCGCTCCCTCCGGTCTCAGGGTTGCAGCTTCCGTCGCAAAATTGAATTAACTGGGTGATGTGAAATATTTTATGTTGTGAAAACGAAACAACGGCAGCGCGTCTTCCCAGCGGTGTCCATCGAGTAACAAAGGCGATGCATTCATATTGTGACGCGAATTTGAGCAAGAATTTTGCCTGAAGCAATGAAACGAGAATGATCTGCAACAATCGTTGGCAGACGATCGCGCCCGGTATGATTACCGGTCCGTTCTTTGGGACGAGAGGATGCTTTTTTTGGAGTGCGAAACTTAACTTCAGGCATCGTCCTCCATCTACGGGTCATGAGGGTGTTTCCAAAGGTGATGGATACTGCGAGGTGATGCAAGAAAATGAATGCTGAGGTGGAGGTGACAATAGCCCCTGGGGGTAGCGATACCACAGGCAATGTTATCCAGAGCACATTACATAACGCCCGAGCGGACAATTATGGATCGGAAGTGATGCCTTGGCTTTCTGTTGCCATTCGCGCTTTGGAGGGAAACACGAGACCACCCGTGAGCTGTACAGACCCCCTGGTCCCTCCCGACCTCGTGGCTGATTGGGTTCCTGAGATCCCCACAGAGAGCAAGACCGCGGGCAAAAGCGGCTGCGGAACAGCGTCTCGAGAACTTGCTTGTGGTTCGGAGCCCCTGATAGCCAGATAGGCAATCCAGTCTGGGGGATCGCCTAGCCATTCAGCGAGTGAATAACGACCTCGCAAAGTCCGCGGGGTCCACAGCTCGGGGCCCAGATATCCAGATATCCCCAATCACGGAGACCTTTCATGACGCTCAAGTGTCAAGCACAAACCATTCGACCTCTGTTCCTAGATTTGTGGCCAGGGGGATTCACTAAAAGATCGCGTGTAGGGTGCGAGCCAGAAATGTCGGATCTGATGAACACTGTCCGGTGTTCAAAACCGAGGGAGGTCAGCAGGCAAATCCATCGGAGGAGACACCTTGTCCTATCCCGGATTCATAGAGTAGTCAGGCTAGGGGTGACAAGTTCCGCTTAGTGCTGCTGCACGTTAGTTCTGCCACTGTTGGGGCCAGGATCATTCTCCGCTGGTAGAGCCTGATCTGGTTGTGCAGATTAATCGTGAGAGCCACACAACGAGATTCGGATGTCCTTCCGGTGATGGGAGTAGCGGGGTGGGGGTGCTACCTGGGGAAGACAGGGGTGGCGGGGTACCGGATCGCGTTGTGGGTCCACCGGTGCAACCCGAACATGAGCAAACCCTGAAGCTGAAGCGTGGACACTGAACTTCAAAGTCACCAGATCTGTCTACACGGGTGGTGGGACTCGGTGGCTACATAAGGTGTTCCCAAGAAGATGATCTCCAGGAATTCGAGCAGGACGCCACGATACGGTCCCGAAGACCGACAGCGTACCAGTTAGTTAACAACGACTACATCGCCGGCGGTTGGGGGTGCTGGGAAAGACATTTGCAATTAAACGAACCGACGCCAGCCGGGAAGACGGACCGGCGGCTTCCGACGGTGCCAACTCCGCGCATTCAGCGGTGCAGACTACACGCGTAAGGAAGAAAAGGGGCACACTCAGTGCTGGAAGTGTCGAGGCACATAGCCTTGGACCAGCCAAGGACATTTCCCAAATGTTGATAACACCGTTGACCAGTTCCAGCTGTGTCGGGGATTGAGGGCCGCAGGACGCATGAACCTCGCAAGCGGTACACAGTGCTGAGATGGCCCATGTTATGAGCGAGGGATCCATTCCTGATGCTGATGGAAACAATTCCAATCACCCCGCCAACAAAGCTGTGAGCGCTTTCTGCAGCACGGAACGCTTGGTAGTGAAAAGGCACGAGTATTATTCCGGGTTTATGAGTTGCAGGTACATTACTAAAGGGAATCGCGAAGTGTGATGGTCACTGGGCGGAGGTAGTGATTGAAACGTTGGAAGCCTTTTGTGCGGTGGACGTGAGCGTGCCGTCTTCCCATCGCTTTACGATGTTGTGTTGGAAAATGCCCATATCCTCGTTGGGGAAAATACGGAGCCTCTCTAATCTCCTCTCCCGCAGCTTGTTTTTGGGTAACATTCCGGATACCGCCTGGCGAATGATCTGCAGAAAGAAATGCGAGACGAGATGAGTTCCTGTGATTCTTGTAACCCACGGCAGGGATAACGCACTTCGTCAGGTTTTCGCTTCATCATTTCCTTGTACTTAATTTCCTTCAAGCCTCCAGGAAACATGGTGTGCTTCCGGTACAGCACCTGGTCTTCTTTGCGACCAGAGACCTTAACCTTCTTGGCGTTGGTTACAACCACATAGTCGCCGCAGTCGGCTTGAAACAGGGGTAAATAAAACACGCCTCCACGAGTAATGGGGATAAACCTGCGGCGTCGTAAATTGGCTTGTGTTTTCCCATTAGGACGAGTGCAATGCGTTCAGCAAGTTTCCCAAGAATTCTATCCGATGCATCGACATGGTGCCATACCCGGGCATAGGCCAACGCAGTCTATGAAAGGTCCTGTAAGCCCAGCGACGAGAAACGCGAAACTGAAGCACCGGAAACGCACATTTCCTATCCTCTGGGACATGACTGTCACGAGACGAAAGTGGCTGGAGGGCGAAGTCGGAACAAACAAGGACAAACTCTGGCTCCCGATCGATTCCCCCGCACCTCCAACCGCTCGCTTGGTCTGCAACCTCATCAGACTATATGCATTTACTTTCGAATGCGACCAGTTTCAGACACATTGTGCTCTCTTTTACCTCTGAGGACGATCTCTCTGTCCCTCCCAAGAAGGTCAAACTTCAATACATCTCCAGCACTCGGATTCAGCACGCGCCTGCCCCCTCGCGAGATCATTCGTTTTGCAGGGCGACCACGAGGGGTTGAACGCCCCTCTCCGCGCTCCAAACCGGTGTTATCGGATGTATGAATTACAGCTCTGCTCCGAGGTAAGGCAATTCTTCGTATTCCTGCCCCTTCCAGCCGTCAGAATTAGCGCAATAGTTTTCCCGGTTACAGAGCTATCCCCAGTCTCAATTCGGACTGCCACATATGCAAATTCTTCTTACGATTTCTACGCCCTTTGCTTATACAGACGATACTCCTATCGCCGAACACAAGGAAGGGCTCAAGGGCCATCTCAGCTCGCTCTCAAATCCTAACATCGGATCAATGCAGTGATCACCCAGAGGTCACCGGTCATTAATCATTCAGTGTTCAGTCCCGGTCACGGCAGCCGGTGGGCCCATTAACTTCAACATCGTGGTTGTGCTTCTATCCTCGTTGTCTCGAAAGACCGGTCTCAAGCGTTTCACTCCAGTTCCGGCCTACAATATCCCCCGCATACCATACCGATTGGCCCATGTGGTCCCCCAGAGAAACCTTATCTTTCAGAGTTCAATATCCTTTGGTGCAATACGGTTGCCTCTGTTAAAGCCAACCCCGTGGTTGATTCGCAGTGTTCGCCGTACCACCCTCATCCTCCACGCCCTTGTTTGGAATGGGCTGCACCGACAATTTTCTGAAGGGTCGTAACCAGGAAAATCGCGCTGTCGGTCGGCATGTCCGAATGAATTACCGAAGCCCAGACCATGATGAGAATTCAGGAGGGTTGGG
>Ga0307517_10003863_pt1 | contig 23237 bp, 27 predicted proteins | sample 23_EM_MG_FD_194515 | JGI IMG/M metagenome (GOLD analysis project Ga0307517, IMG submission 194515) | Populus trichocarpa ectomycorrhiza microbial communities from riparian zone in the Pacific Northwest, United States - 23_EM | ecosystem: Host-associated > Plants > Roots > Unclassified | place...
ACGCAGAGGACGCACAGGACGCAGAGGACGCACAGGACGCAGAGGACGCACAGGACGCAGAGGACGCACAGGACGCAGAGGACGCACAGGACGCAGAGGACGCACAGGACGCAGAGGACGCACAGGACGCAGAGGACGCACAGGATGCAGAGGACGCACAGGACGCAGCGACGACATCGCTGGCCTCAGGACGCAGTGAGGGCGCATCAGATGCATGTGTTTTTTTTGCTGATGCTTGAGCAGGCTCCCCTTAACCAAAGAAAAGATTTTACGCTGCCCAGGGCCGATGGAGCGGAAAGCGGTATAACTACTGTTCCCGGAGTGCCTAAGGGAAATTCCCCGAACCTGATGCCTTAGAGGCAAGAGGAGACATGTGCGGGGTGCCCGGTATTCCGCGCACGACAGACTTTAGGAACATCCCAGGAGGTAGTGCTATACGAAGGAATACCGTAATCATCACGAGTTGCGACCGTAGAGTAAATCGCATAGCGGGTGAAGAAGGCGTGGGAAGCGACCCAGCGAGGAGACCCACTGAGCAGAAGAGATGCCAGCTAGAGCGGATAGTCCTCGCGCCAACCGGAAGAAATTACCCCTTCTCTCACGTGGTCCCTTGTTACAGGCGAGAGACCGTTACTACTGGAAGGGATCCCAGACTAGGGGAAAGATCCGACGAAAGGAGGAGGTAGGAGGCAGTAGGGTGGCAGCTGCGGTGCAGCAGTACGGTGCAAGTGGATCTAACAGTGGGAAGCGGGAGGAAGAGGGCTTGCCAGAAACCAAGAAGTACGAACACGGGGGACGGAGACGAGGTCGCGATGTGTCGAATGCCGACCTTACCCACCAAGCAACACAACACAGAGTGCAATGGCAGAGAGGAGGGCCACCAGGGCAACTGCTTCACCGATAGCCTAAAACTAGCGACCGTGTATTGACGATGGAAAGAGGGTTGCCGACCGTGGTAATCGCTAAGCTAGGCACATCGCGAAGTGCGTGGTAAGGGGGAGAAACATCAACGCAAGCCTGCTTAAATAAAGACTGAGTCAAGAACCCTATGGGAGGGGAGGCCAAAGACTCCAGAGAGTGGAAAGGGAGAGACGAGGGCGTGATACTCCTAGGCCGAAGCCATCACAGGAGACCAGAGGCGGAAGACACTCGCACAATGATTTCTCACGGTGTTGAGATTTCAATCGCTGGATGTAGAGCGGACGAGAAAGATGAAAGGATATAGGGGGCTTTCTTTTTTTTTTGTCTTTTTTTCTTTTCTTTTCTTTTCTCTTTTTTTAAAATCAAGTATTCGTTGTTAATGTACAAGAAACTAGATGCAGCGCTAGCTATGGCAGAAACAAAACCACAAAACAAACCAACGGCCAGCTTCACCTCGTCATGGGACAAACAAATACCCCCCACCCGTAGGCACGCAATCAAACATGAAGACCGAAACCGTACTCCCAAGACCCTATGGTATGGGTCTAATCGCACACCAGCCACCAGTCTAAACTAATGGGAAGGAAAGCATAGGCAAGCCAAACACGAAGAAAACCAACATAAAGATGCACAGGAGCAAAGAAACCCTTCAGCAGGCTCCCCAAAACAAAAGAAACAATCTTACGGCCCAGGGCTGACGGAGCGGAAGGATAAGACTACTGTAGCCTGGTGCGTAAGGGAATTCCCCGAACCTATCGGCTTAGGGGCGGGACGGTGACACGGGGGGACTGCCCGGTAATCGGCGTGCGACAGACTTTAGGAACATCCAAGGAGGTAGTGCCATACCATGGAATACCGTAACCATCACGAGTTGCGACGGTAGCGTAAATCGCGTAGCGGGAGAAGAAGGCAAGGGGAGCCACCCGGCGAGGAGAGCCATTTAGCATAGGAGATGCCAGCCACAGGGGATAGACCAAGGGCCGACCGGACAATATTACCACTTCCCTCGTGTGGTCCCTTGTTACAGGAGAGAGAGTGGCACTACCGGAAGGGATCCCTGACGAGAGGAAAGCCCAAGGAGGAGGAGGAGGAGGGGGGGGCAGTAAGGTGCCAGCTAGGGGAAGCAGTACGGTGCAAGCGGATCTAACGTGTGGGAAGCGGGAGAGGGAAGGCTCGCCAGTAACCAAGAAGTGCGAACACGGAGGACTGAGACAAGGTCACGATTTTTCGAATGCCGACCGTACCCCCGAACAACTCAGGAGAGAGTGCAATACCAGAAAGCAGGGCCACCAGGGCAACTACTTCACCAATAGCCCGTGGCTAGCAACCGTGTGTTGACGATAGAAAGAGGGTTGCCCACCGTGCAAATCGCTAAGCGAGACACGTCCCGAAGTGCGGGGTAAGGGGGAGAAACATCAACGCAAGCGTGCTCAATGAAGACAGAATCAAGAACCCCGTGGGAGGGGATGCCAAAGACCCCAGAGAGAGGAAAGGGAGAGATCGGCGCGTAACACTCCTAGGCAGAAGCTATCGAGGGAGGTCAGAGGCAGAGGACACTCTCACGATGATTTCTCATGGTGTTGAGATTTCAATTGCTGGAGGTGGAGCGGACGAGAAAGATGAAACGATATAGGGGGCTTTTTTCTTTTTTTTTTTTTTTATATCATATATTCGTTGTTAAAGTACAAGAAATCGCATGGAGCGCTAGCTATGGCGAAAACAAAACCCAAAATCCAAAGCGAACTAACAAAAGAAACATCAGGCACCAAAAACTCTTCAACTGGGGTCTGTACCGGTCCCAGGCCCACATACGGGCGCAAAGTTTAAACAAGTAAATCAAAGGAAACCCTCCCTCAACCAGCGGATAGCATGAAAAACAAAATATTTTAACCTAGCTCTCCTGAGATGACATAAAGTACCCAAAGGAAACTACATTAGATGAGCGGGAAGAAATAGAAGAAGCAGCGGACGTCGGGCGTGAGAACATGCCCGGGGGGAAGGCTGTAGCTGTAAACTTGATGAAGCGGGGGAGGGCGCCCAGTAGGGCGGCCGAAGACCGGACGGGGGCGTCAGGACCAATATCATGGACACTCTGAAGGTGGCGAGTCCTGCTAGGTTCCTTGGCCGGGCAATGGAGGATGGCGTGTTCAAATGTCTCGGGGGCATCCTGGCACTTGGGGCAGGTGGTGGGAACGTCGCTGTCCCAGGAGGGGTGGGCGCGGAGATAACTCTTCCCAGATCTCATCTGGTGGAGGCGACCCGCGGAGAACTTGTCAAGGCCCATGAACGCGTGAGGCTTAAGGGCCGGGCGGTATGCGTATCTGGCCTAGTCAGGCACAGCCTCCTCCCATTCAAGGATATAGGGGGCGGAGCCCCCCCTTACATAGAACGAAATCCTAGCACAGCGTTTTGCCGCCCAACTCATATCCCAGTATGGGTCGCATATCTGCGTAACCAAGAAAACAATTCAATTTGTCGTAAACCTTACAAGGGAAATCCCTTACAGCAACCGTGTAACAAAAGAAAGAACACCAAACTTCTCCCAACAACTATTGCACCAGGGAAGGCTGAGAGCAGGTCTATCGCCGGTCCTATTGTATTTTCTTTCGACAGGAATCAACCTGTTACAGATACAAATTTGATGGTGACATGCGACCCATGACCATCAAAAATGAGCAGCCCGGGGGGGTCACCACATCTTGCTTGGCTTTCCAGCCGGAAAATCTTTTGGAGCCACTATAGCGCTAGTAGCTGATTATCTGTCCAACCTTTTGACGAGTAGCTAAACTCGTACATTCTTTCCTTCTCAATTAAATTCTTATACCACCCCATATAATGACCGGCACTTTTGTTAATCCCAAAAGGCGACACCACAGCTCCATCACCCCCACTGTCTCAATGACAATCACCAGTTCCCTTTTCCCATTTTAGGTAACACGTGGATTACGTCTTCCACACTGGCATAGCACCTTTGCCCGTCAGGCTAGTCCCATGACCAATCCCTTTCATCCATGTTATAGATTTGAAAGTCATGCAGCTTATCCTCTTATATAATTCATCCCAGTTTTGCAAAATAGTCAGGCAAGGCCTCGGGATAATTGGCATTCGCGCGCTGTCACTTCAGACGAGTACTCATCTTTAACACCAGATCGGGATACTTTTTCAAGAACTGCGACATCCTGCTTTTTTCAAGCCCAAGTGGGGTCTTTACACTTCGCTTAGATTTCAGCTTAATTCCCATATTCTGAACCATATCAAAGAGCGGTGGAAAGCCGAGATCATCCTGGGTGAAGCACCACTTGACAATGTCCTTCTCCTCTGATGGTGTCAGGCATTGCTGTTCCTCATGGGCGGCAGCTCGGTCCACAGTGGTGCCTGCCAGATGTTGATAAAGGGTAGGTTGTTTAACATCAAAGCCCTCACTAGCAGCAGGGACATTTGGCTCTTCGCCGGATTTTATTGCGCAAATGGCCCCTTGAAGCCGTTCTTCATATGTGCGTTCACTATTCTTCGGTGGTGCCATGGTGTTTGTTGATCTGTTACACCGTTGGAGAGCCGGGTTATTGATGGTCTAGACACCTCATTTCGGCAGATCCCCGCTTGTGTCACATCTAGGTGTTGTGTCACTTCCCCGTGGCTGACGTTAGTGCTCCACTTTTCGTAAGACAATCCGGGTAGAAAAAGAAAAAGAAAAAGATTGCCGGGAGTTTTGATCTCTATTTCAAACTCTTGTGGAATCGGAAAACATTTTTAGATTTTAGATTTTAGATTTAGTAGATGTCTGCGAGCTCTGTTGGTTACAAGGTTTACAAAGTAGCCTCCGCTACTAAGAATATGTCGGGTGCAAATCAAGTGTTATCAAAAGTCGAGCCATGTAAGAATAGAAAGCAAAGATTATAAAGTGGACGCACAACCACCCAAGTACTGTGGGGCTATGAAGGTGGTTTCCTATTGCTTTTACATTTTAGTTATATCTTATTCTACGGCAATGGGCTATAGCACGGGAATAGTTTAGTTAACACTATAGAGCGGGCAGTTGTGTACTAGGGGTAGGGGTGAAGTATTGGGACAAGCAGGGGTAGCAGAGGCCTGTGCATATACCTTGGAAGGGGTATCAAAGAACCAAAAAAAAGTAAGATAGCTGCTAATTAGAGTAATTCTTCAACCCCCTGCTTGTCCCAATATTTCCCCCCTCACCCGAGTATACAGGCGGGCATGTGGGGCATTGGGATTGGGTGGAGGGAGTTGCCCGGCAGGGGCAGGAAGAGCTGGCAGTTTAAAGGGCCATAAGCCATCTGATGTTTCCTGTAGTTAGACGATCATCCGTACAACATCGCGAGTGAAGCGATTAAAAGCGCGAGTGACAAGCTTTTCTTTGTCCGGTTTTTTCTTTTCTTTTCTTTTCTTTTGCTCTCTACGGACCTTTCTACAGGAAACCACTTCCGGAGCTCAAGGCTTCTCAATAGGTCACGGGCCGAGAAACATTCTTTCAGTACCCCCAAAGTATTATACCAATCTTCCATCTCCTCTACCCTCCCATCCACAAGCCAAACCTCTACCCCCCAGGACTATTATAAGATACAAGCATCGGCAACACTCCCGAAACTTCAGGAATAAACTACAACCTCTAACAGGGAGTGGCTATCGGGATACCGCCCTTAGTCACATCCACTTTCTTCTCCGCTCGGCGAAGGGGGGGCTTTGTGACTTGGTTTCCTATTTCCAGTTGAGGGGCGGCGGTGCTGGGGGTGATTCTGGCACCGGTTAGGGTGCTGGTTGGGTTTCTGTAATCCAAACCAACCGCCACAAGAGATATTTCGCCGGCGAGGACTCATCGCTACGAACCGGGAGACGGACCTACTACGGTAGTCGGAGTCAGCTTGGTGAATTTGTGGTTTTATGAAGTCGTTGGGAAACTCACCGGTCGCGGGTCTGCTGGTTTCTCATGTGTCGAAGAGTCAGTCTTCAAACTCTAGCAGGTTAGGGTGACATTAAATCGACGCACCTTGTCTCTGTCGCGGAGATGCTGGTTGCATCACTCCGTTATACAATCCGGTCGGTGGAGTAGGGAGTCCGACCCCGGTCATGGCTCACCCGAGGGCGCTATGCTGGGATAAGGATGGTTTGTGTAGTTTGAGGGGTGAAGTGCAATAGTGTGGTGCTGAAAGAAGTGCAACTTTCAATAGGGGGAAAATAGGAACATCATCTTATCGATAAAACAGGGTCATGCTCGCAGATGTTTTATCCGAGCACCCTGCACCCCGGTGCTGTATCTTGGTGTTATTGTTACACAATCTTAAGGAGCCGCATGGGAGATAGAACCTACTCGCGCGTCTTGCCAAGAATACCTCTCAACAAATATTCTGCTCACAGAGGGATTCCTGGCAAAAACCGGTGGGTGCTCGAGTACTGTACAACCAGCATACTCTAGTAAGTGCTGATAATCCCTCGGATTCTGAGACGCGATGGGCCTGTAGCGGTTGCGGAAGCGCAGAGTACTCGTACGAGGACGGAGGAGTGATTCTGGGTTGTAAAAGGACTGTTATTACTCGAGTGAGTGCAGTTGAGACAAGGATCGGCTAGAGCCTCACAACTTTTATGGTGTCAACAGGGGTCACAATTTAATTACGCGACCGTAGGCACGCTAGCCAAAAACACAAGAGTATTGAAACTCGCCACTGAAACTCTTGCTGTGTCATTTCCAATTATGGAATCGCTCATCCTCGGGTATTTTGGCCAATAAAATTTGTTGGGAAGCAATAGTTACGTGCTAGCTCAGAAAGCTCAGAACCCCAAGAACCAAGACTGCCGTACCTTGGCTTCAGACTCTGGCAAGGCAACCTGAGTGAGCAGCGAACTGCCCAACCAACCAGCCAAAATCATCTGTGCAAGAGAGCTCACTATGCCACAGGGTCCTGGATCTTCCAGTCATATTCCACTTCTAAAGAGAGCTGTGGTTTTGGCCCTGAATTGGCATGCGGGACTTAGCTTCGAAACGATAGCCATTAAGGTTCACGTTAATGCAAGGACTGCAAGGAGAATTGTTAATTGAGCAAAAGTATAAACATGTTCTCCTGAATAAGCACTGCCGGGTAGTAACTAATCTTCATAAGCTTTCTCACATTCTCACGCACACAGAATGCATGTAACTAGAGTCATGGTCTTGTTTTAAGGTGTCTTTTCCCATTTCACCAGTGATGCAATAGTGACAATTTGGTGGATTTTATTGGTTAAATTATGCGAGGAGGAGCGATTCCATAATTGGAAATGACACAGCAATCCGGCGACTTGAGTATACGAGCATCGCACATTCTAACGATGGTTCCAAAAATATCACACCCAAACACAAGTACATTCTCTCATTTGGGGCAGGAATATCTGGCCGGGCTTTAAGATGGTAGAATATCCGTGAACAAAATTCAGGTGCTACTAAAGCTTTAGTTTTAACCGAACGAGAAAAGAAAAAGAAACTAGAAACTAAATACAACCTCGTTTCCTCAATGTCCTCAATACAAGAGATGAGGTAGGGGCTTTGGTAGGAATAGCGCCTTGTAGTAAATGATGGTTAAAATCTAATTCTCGGGGTTTGGGTATTAGAGCAGATGCTCCCGTTCAGGAGAAGAACGGCGGACCAGCAAAACAATCCCGGTCTTGTGCGGGAACATCTCTCCTGCAAACCTCTCTCGCTTTAAGGAATTGAGTCACGTGGCTTGCCATGAATGGTATCATATTACGACAGTAGGTAAAGTGGCTCCCGGGACGCGAATACCTCAACCCCGATTCTGGTAGGCCAGACATACCAGGCCCTACATTGTATTCCACTAAACGAAGTGGTCAGAGTGTTGCAAAATCAATGAATCAATTTAAAGCCCTCCCATGTTGCCCGTTTACCGCGAAGGGGATATAATTCCCCCTCATCCTAGTTCCCTAAACTCTAGGGCCTTCTCGGGGGCACTATGGAGGAACCACCGGTATACGCTATAAAAAAAAGCCGTCATCAGCTGCGTTAGCTCTTATTTAGCTCCCAAACATCCAATACTTTCTCGCCAATATCGCAGCACCTTCAGCCCTTTCATTTTTGTGCCGGAAATCTGGCAAGCAGTAGATTTTGAGGATGATCTGTCGCACAACGTCCCTTGGGAATTGTTTCGATGTCATTCACGCCAGTTTCCTGGGCGTCTACTGGGGTAGCCGAGTAATGACTCATGAAGCTTTCTCCCTATATGCAAAATCGGTAAAGGGTAAGAGCGGGGTACCGTATTATACACCCGGGCTGTGGTTTCGGCTAATTCCTTATAATATCTAACTCGGTCGTAGGCTTCGGGTTATGATAGATTGTGGTTCTTGGGTATTTACTCTTGGCTCTCTACATATCATTTCCTTTCTGCTCTGTGCCCGGTGAATGTAGATGTACTGTACATCAGGTGCTAAATTACTTGGATATAGTACACTTGTGGTAGGATATAATAGTTTCTATAGCGGTGTAGAAAAGTCTCGGGTATGGTCCCACATTTATGGAGCGGAGAGAGCCGTGTAAAGACCGTACCTGCCCGCGCTGTAGTGGGGGGTGTATGATCCAATGCTATTGCCGCGGTTTAGGATAGAGGTCTAGGTTAGAGTGGTGTGCATGATGAAATTTGTGTAATTTGTCTTCCGAGCTGCAGAGTGTCTGCTCCTGTCACGTGACATGCGGCAGCCACTGGCGGGATATCGTATAGTATTGGTTTCACAAAGTTCGGGATCAACGGTTGGACCTAGCCTTCAGATACTGAGCGGGGCAATGCGATAAACCCCACTTTTCTCCCACTCTCTGGAATTCCATCACCTAGCGCTACCATACCCCACAAACCTATCCTTTGCAGCATCCCGGGGAGCAAGCAACAGAAAAATGTCTCAAGATCCTAGCTTCGTTATGCAGTTCTCTCATAATCCTACTTCATCAGGAGCTGGTACAAATTCGGCTAATCCGGCCTTCTTCCTAAACAACTCTTTTAACAACAACAGCAATTGTTTCAACACCAACCATAACTACAACATTACGGTCGCCGATGACCGGTCTGAAATACTGACTTGGTTGTCGCCTCTCGATCCCCGCTTACGGCACTCGGATGTTGTATCACGCCGGGTTGGAAGTATAGGCGACTGGCTTCTGCAGACTGAGGAGTTTCGGAGCTGGCGGAGCAGGGATGGTCTGGGTGAATCACGGAAGGCGGCCATATTTTGCTCGGGCAATCCGGGGGTCGGTAAGACCTACATCAGGTAGGAAGCGCGATGTTGGAGGAAGGGGGGGCGGTGCCGGATGGATTTTCTAACGAGCTACCTTTAGTTCACTTGTAATAGATGCCTTGTGCGATGAGGCCGGTGATACCGGAGAGGATATTGCGGTGGCATGCTTCTATTTAGACTTTGCGGCACAAAAGGAGCAGTCCGCGACGAGTGTATTGGGCGCTCTTCTGAAGCAGGTTGTCGCTGGTTTTAAGCCAATTCCCGAGGAAATAATGGTTGCGTTTCGAAAGCACGAAAAAGTCATCGGTGGTCGGACACTGCAACTTCCCGAGATCGTGAAGCTATTGGGAAACCTCTCGTCTACGCGCCGCACGTTTTTCTGCCTGGACGCCCTGGACGAATGTGCTGCAGCAGAGCGAGCCAAGATCCTTCTCTCACTCAAGGACATTATCAAAATGTCCCCAACCACTCGAGTGTTCTTAACTGGGAGACCGCATATCGAGGGAGAAGTAGGAAGGCATCTCCCTGGTGGAACAGGGCTGGTATCAATAAGTCCCCGAAAGGATGACGTTATCCTATATATCCATACTAAACTTGCCGAAGACGCAACTTCGGACGAGATGGATGAGAAATTGGAAGCAGAAATCGTGAAGAGGATTCCAGAAGCTGTCGCAGAGATGTAAGTATCATGGGTTAAACGGGAATCTTGCCTGAAACTCGGCTGACAGATATGTGTTTAGATTTCTGTTAGTCTCTCTAAATCTTGATACGGTTCTGCAGGAGACTACAATACACCGGCGGCGAGAGAGGCTCCGGGCAATAACTGATGGATTGACCCTGGAAGATGCCTACGGCGCAACATTAGGTCGGATCAAGGCACAGGGTGGCCAGAAATCAAGCCTCGGGATGACTGCTCTGATGTGGATATGTTATTCGGAGCGGCCACTGCGAGTGGAGGAGCTATGCCAAGCACTGTCGATGGAAATAGGATCGGAAGATTGTAATGATGACAATGTTCCCTCAATACGAACAGTGTTAAGCTGCTGCCAAGGGCTTGTCATTGTGGATAAGGAAGGGTTGACTGTTCGACTTATCCACTACACGCTCCAAGAGTATTTAACTAGTCACCGTAACCTTTTTCAGAGCCCTCACTCGACAGTTGCCGAGACCTGCTTGACATACCTGAATTCGAAGCAGGTAATGGCCCTTTCGAACTCTCAACACTCACCCTTCCTTGAATATTCATCTTTATACTGGGGAGCCCACATGAAAAAGGAACTCACGGATCGCGGGAAAAATCTTGCGCTGAAGCTCTTCAACCGCTACCAACACCATATATCAATCGAAGTGCTCTTAGAGCACACCCTCGGTCGGTACCATCGTGTTCATATTGGGGGTTTTCATAATTTCACTGGACTGCACCATGCATCCATGTTCGGACTTGTTGAGGTCGCGAGGGCTCTGATAGAGATGAATGATATCGATATAAATGGCGTGGATGATGTCGGCGCTACGCCCTTCATATGGGCTGCTAGTAATGGGCATGAGGGAGTGGTTCAGCTGTTACTTGGACGGGAAGACGTTGACCCCGATAGGCCGGGCGGTGGGGACCGAACGCCAATCTCCTGGGCTGCCGGGAATGGACATGAGGCAGTGGTGAAGCTCTTACTGGGTCGGGAAGACGTCAGCCCCGACAGGCCGGACGATAGGAACCGAACACCTATCTCATTGGCTGCCGAGTTTGGACATGAGGCAGTGGTGGACCTGTTACTTGGACGGGAAGACGTCAACCCCGATATGCCTGACGGGGGGGGCCGGACACCAGTCTCGTTTGCTGCCGAGCATGGACACGAGGCAGTAGTAAAGTCGCTTCTGGGGCGGGAAGACGTCCACCCGGACAGGCCAGATAACTCGGACCGGGCGCCAATTCTGTGGGCTATTTGGGGAGGGCATGAGGCAGTGGTGAGGCTATTTCTGGAACGTGAAGACGTTACCCCTGATCGGGTAGACCGCTCAGGTCAAACGGTGGCCTCATGTGCAGCCAGGGATGGGTACGAAGAAGTGATGAAGTTATTACTTGAGCGGGAAGATTTTGACCCCAACGGGGCGGACTGGTGGAAGCGGACACCAATCTCGTGGGCTGCCGAGAATGGACATGAGTCAGTGGTGAAGCTGTTACTTGGACGGGAAGACGCCAACCCTGACAGGCCAGACACATGGGACCGAACGCCGATCTCGTATGCTGCGGGGTATGGACATGAGACGGTAGCCAAGCTTCTACTGGAGCGAGAAGACATCAACCTTAATAGGCTAGATAGGTGGGGCCGGACACCCATTTTCTGGGCGGCCGATGGTGGAAAAGAGATAACAGTAAAGCTGTTACTTGGGAGGCGGGGCATCGACCCCGATAGGCCGGACAACTATAGCCGAACACCAATCTCCCGAGCTGCCGAGAATGGGCACGAGGCGGTGATAAAGCTGTTGCTTGAGCGGGAAGACGTCAACCCTGATAGGCCGGATGAGCGAGACCGAACACCTCTCTCGTGGGCTGCCGAGAATGGTTATGAAGCAGTTGTGGAGCTGTTGCTTGAGCGGGAGGACGTCGATCCCGATAGTATAGACGACGGCGGCCGGACACCAATATCGTGGGCTGCTGGGAATGGATATAAGGCGGTTGTAAAGCTATTACTTGCACAGGAGGACGTCGAGAGCCATTGGCCAGACCACAACGGCCAAACACCAATTTCGTGGGCGGCCGAGAATGGGTATGAGGCTGTGGTGCAACTGTTACGCGAGCGGGAAGACATTGATCTTGGCCCGCCAGGCGTGTGAGGGGTATCCCGCTTTCACATCCTACTAGAAGGAGAGATCTAGGTGTCGCATAGTTAATAAGGGATTTCTGGGCCCTACCAGCACTGCAGGCTAATCGCCGAGAGGTGTAATGCTTCTTCCTATCCTCCTGCCCTCACCTTCACAGCCTTCCTAGTGTCGCCGGGGAAGCATCCCTTCACCCGGCCTCACCGCCTGCTTTCGATCTTGTTCAACTCCCAAGCACCGGCCCTTCATTGATTCCTCCACACTCTCTGCCCTTCCTCCCATATTGAGCATTATGCAACTTGGCATAATGGCCAATGACTTTTTCTTTCCCTTTTTAAATTCGGTACAATCTAAGTAGATGTGGGGTATTGTATTATACTTTAGGATTGCGGCTACGACATGATGTTAGGACTATTTTTTTTTACATCCAATTCCGTCACTTTTTTCGTTTTATATGATACTGGATTTTGCTTTCTGTGTATTTTATCTTTGTTCTCTGCGCTTTCTTCTTTCCTTTCTCTCTTTCTCTTAGCTCTCCTGAAAATATAGACCTAAGTCGCTTGAGCTGTGACTATCGTTGAGCTGTGTGGCACTCCATCGGAGTGCCACCGTACCGTACTTCGAAGGTCGCTTAGCGTCTTTCGAGGTGGTGGGAGCCTTGGCACGGTTATTGCGTACTGTACTCGAGTAGATAAACACTAGCCTACAGGTTCAGCTTGGATTGGTTTTCATGCTCAGAATGGAATGCGCACGGCTCTTAGGTTATTGGAGCGCGGTGGTGTGGCTATTCCTGCCCCCGCTACTGCGGAGCTACAACGGTGGTATTGGTTTCACAAGGTATCTATGCCCTGATTACACGAAGCTGCAAGGTGCAACTGAAAATCTGCACGAGCCTCATAATCTTGGCGGTTGCAATATAATTCATCCTAGAAACCTGACGACATTGGAAGTACTCGGTACAGTATTTAGCACTGGCAGCTAATAGAAAGAAATCTCACTATACATCCAGAAGGAACGACTTGAATATCATCAGAAGAAAAAAATGGAAAAAAGACTAGAGACGGTATACTTGGTTAACTTCTATGCAAGCGCTCATGAGTGAAATGGAGTAAAAACAGCGCCCACCGGCGGATTATGGCTAGGGCCTAACTCTTGGGGGTAGCGGTAGTATGGTTAGTTAGTTCAGAATTCAATCGAAGAAATTACTTAGCCTCTATTCTCACTATAGCAATTTGCCTAAACTTCCCTAACCTCGATCTCCTACTGTGTTTTACGAGTTGGAAGGAAACGATGTAATTCACGACGCGGGCCCCTAGACACAGCTCTCCAAGTTGGCGTACTTAACCTGGTTGGGGGCCCGAGCGCGCAAAATGGGTTAAACCCAAGCCCGTCTCTTGAGATACACCGCGATTGTTTCCTTGACTCTAGTCGGGTGTAGCGTAAGTCTTGACAATTTGTTAGGGTTGGGACACCATTGGTGGGACTGATGCCGGTGGGGAATGCCAAGAAGCAAGAAGTTGCTGTTGAAATGTTGAAGCGAGTGATAAGACGTGAGCGCAAGTGAATTGGGGCCAGCTCGGGTTCGCAACGCAACATGTGATTCTGCCCGTATTGCTGGGGGGCCATGGAGTGGTTGTTTTTCTGGCACCCGGCCTGTTGTAGTTAGAGGCGTGGCATTGGTTTCACAAAGTTCAGGAAGTGTGATTGGATCCAGTGTTCATCGGCGAAACTGGGCAATGCTGATAAGCCCCGCTTTTCATCCATAGTCCGGAGTTTGATCGCTTAACACTATCGTCCCTCATTAACTAATCTTCCACAACATCGCAAAGAGGAGGAGCAGAAAAATGTCTCAAGACTCTGGCTTTGCTACCATGTTCCCCCAGAATCCTGATTCAACTAGTCATAATAACGATTCTTTTAATACCGAGGGCTCCCTAAATCATAATACCAACTCTTTTAACAACCACAGCTTCAACACAAATACAAACATTACCGTCGTTGATGACCGGTCCGAAATGCTGACTTGGTTGTCGCCTCTCGAGCCCCGCTTACGCCATTCCGACGTTCGATCGAACCGGGTTAGCAATGTGGGCAACTGGCTTCTGGAGACAAAGGAATTTCGAAGTTGGAGGAGCCGTGATGGTGAAGGTGCATCGCAAAAGGCGACCATATTTTGCTCCGGGAATCCAGGGGTCGGCAAGACTTACATCAGGCAAGAGACGCGATATCCAAAAGAGAAAGCGCAAAGTTGGATATTTTTCTGACAAATTGCAATTTTAGTTCGCTAGTAATAGATAGCTTGTGTGACGAGGCCGGTGAGGCCGGAGGGGATATTGCTGTGACATGCTTCTATTTAGACTTTGCGGCCCAAAAGGAGCAATCTGCGACGAGTGTGTTGGGCGCTCTTCTGAAACAGGTTGTCGCTAGTTTTAAGCCAATTCCTAAAGAAATAATGGATACGTTTCGAAACCACGAAAAGGCCATCGGTGGTCGGATACTGCATCTCCCTGAGATCGTGAAGTTGTTGGGGTGCCTCTCGTCTACTCGTCGCACATTCTTCTGCCTTGACGCTCTGGATGAATGCGCTGCAAGAGACCGAGCCAATATCCTTGTTTCGCTTAGGGATATCATCGAAATTTCCCCAGCGACTCGGGTTTTCTTAACTGGGAGGCCGCATGTCTCTAGAGAAGTGGAAAAACATCTCCCCGGGGCAGCACTTGTACAAATAAGTCCCCCGAGGGATGATATTATCCGGTACATCCACAAAAAGCTTGAGCAAGACACAACTTTGGAGGAGATGGATGAAAGATTGGGAGCAGAGATAGTGAAGAGGATTCCGGAAAGTGTCTCGGGGATGTGAGTACGGTTAACAAAAATGTGAAATGCTACGGACTATACGCTGACAGATGTATCTAGGCTTCTGTTAGTCTCTCTGAATCTTGATGCAATTCTGCGAGAGACTAGCATTCATCGGCGGCGTGGAAGGCTCGCAGCAATGGCGGATGGGCTAGGCCTAGAAGATGCATATGGAGCAACAATAGAACGAATCAAGACACAGGGTGGTGAGAAATCAAGGCTGGGCATGACTGCTTTGATGTGGATATGCCATTCGGAGCGACCACTAGAAGCCCAGGAGCTATGTCAGTCCTTGGCCGTAGATATTGGATCGGGAGAATGCAGTAATGACAGTGCTCCCTCTATACGAACAGTGCTAAGCTGCTGCCAAGGGCTGGCTGTGATCAGTGTTCCCAACGGGCCAGGCCGATGGTAGGCCGGCCTATAGGCCGTAGGCCGGGCTAAGGCAGGCCGCTCCGGAAGACAGCCTAGGCCCATATAGGCCGAATTCGATCGGCCTACGAAAGCCTATCAGGCCTGATAGGCGCCTATAGGCCCGGAGATTAGCGTTGAGAACAGATTGCATGAAGGGTATTCAACCGCCCCACCCCCCCCCCTCCCCTCTTCCGAGTTTATCGCCTGTGATTTTTCCTCCTCCTTTACCTTCGGCTATTATGATACTTCTTAATTAATCACAAAACGAGTGATACTTAACCAACACAATAAAGCCTTAGAAATTTACCTCCAGGGCCACGAGCACAACCCTGTCGTACCATCATTCCCCCCTATTTTGTAAACTATTTACAGTCAACCTCTCTTATTGATGCCTTCAAAATAGTCACCGTCCTACTGCACACAGTTGATCCACCAACAGCAACTCTTTTTCTACAATTAATTCAACTAATTAATTTATTTTTAATCATATTCCGTAATTGGGAAACATTTACCATGAATTTTGCTGTTGAGACAGAGCAGCCGCTCACTATGAGTGGGTCGGCCTAGGCTATATAGGCCAGGCCGGCCTATCAGGCAGCCGGGAAAAAGCCTATATGGCCTATAGGCGGGCCCGGCCAGGCCAGGCTCAGGCTTAACCAGGCCTGCAGGCTCGGGCCAGGCTAGATCCGAGAGAATTTGGACAGGCCGGGCCCGGCTTTACCGAAGCCTGGCCGGCCTGGCCCGTTGGGAACACTGGCTGTGATAGATAAGGAAGCATCGACTGTTCGACTCGTACACTGCACACTCCTAGAGTATTTAGCTTGTCATCGTAACTCTTTCCAGAACCCTCACTCGACAATCGCGGAGACCTGCCTGACATATTTAAGTTCGCACGAGGTAATGGCCCTTTCGGATTCCCATATTCAGAGCACTCAACACTCACCATTTCTGGAATATTCATCGGTATACTGGGGAGCCCACATGAAAAAGGGACTCACGGATCGTGGAAAGGCCCTTTCACTGGGGCTCTTTAGCAGCTACGAACGCCATATATCAATTAGGATACTCTTGGAACACACGCTCGGTCCATATCCTCTGCGTTCTATTGTGCACTTTTACAAGCTCACAGGACTACACTGTGCGTCAGTATTTGGGCTAGTTGAGCTTGTGGGGGCCCTAATAAAGATGGATGGTATCGATATAAACGACAAGGATGAAATTGGTGCCACACCGCTCTTATGGGCTGCTAAGAGTGGACATGGGGCATTGGTAAAGTTTTTACTGGGATCGGAAGGTGTCGACCCAGGTAGGGCAGACATGTGGGACAGAACACCAATTTCGTGGGCTGCCGGGAGCGGACACGGGACAGTGGTAGAGCTGTTGCTAGAACGGGAAGATGCCAACTATAATAAACTAGACATGTGGGACAGAACACCAATCTCGTGGGCTGCGGAGAACGGACACAAGGCAGTGGTGAAGCTGTTAATGGAGAGCGGAGACATGAGCCCAGACAGGTCAGACAAGTGGGGCCGGACATCAATCTCGCGGGCTGCTGAGAACAGTCATGAAGCAGTGGTGGAGCTGTTACTGGGACGGGAAGGCGTCAACCCCGATAGACCAGACATGTGGGGTCGAACACCAATCTCGTGGGCTGCTGAGAGTGGACATGGGGCAGTGGTAAAGCTGTTGCTGGGGAGCGAAGACGTCAACCCCGATATACCAGACATGTGGGGCCGAACGCCAATCTCTCGGGCTGCCGAGTGTGGGCGTGGGGTAGTCGTGGGCTTGCTACGGAGACGGGAAGGAGTCAACCCCGATAGGCAAGATATGTGGAATCGAACACCAATCTCGTGGGCTGCCGAGAATGGACACGAGGAACTAGTGGGGCTGTTACTAGGGCGTGAAGGCATCGACCCCGATATACCGGACAATTGGGGCCGAACGCCAACCTCTCGGGCTGCTGCAGTGAACCCAAGCGTCCAGTCCGTCCGTCTTCAGGCCAGGACGGGACGGACGGCAGTGTCTGGAAGGACGCCCGGGACGGACGGTATTTTGGCGTCCGCCCAGATGACAGCCCGGGACGGACGGGCGGTGACTGCCGGTGTCTCAAGTTGCGCAATCTGCCTGTCCACCCCACATGTGATTGTCAGCCCTATAGGTGACAGTTGGCCCTATGGGAGATATCCGGCCGCTACAGTTATAAAATAACTTTAAAAATAAAAGAATAATTTCGCTTTCCTAACAAAAAATATTAAAAATCACATTGAATAGTAAATTAATTAATAGTATTTATCACAGCCAAGGAGCTGCTCATCTCTAGCTTGTGTTGTTGTATCAAAAGAGTCCACTACTATGCCGAGCTATTCTTACCCACCCCGGGTACCTGTTTCAGAAAAAGTTCAAAAATACAGGAACAATTTCGCTTTCTTAACAAAAATTATGAAAAATCACTTGAGATAGTAGGCTAACTAATAGTGATAACTGTAGGCCAAGATCACCTCATCTTCCCTTTGTGTTGCAGTACCAAAAGCACTACCCACAATACTATTCTCAACTGGCCCCCACTTCCTGACAAACGAAAAGACGTATACAATGGTTACCCTAGGTGCAATGTGTGGTAACTATAATGAAATATAAAATAGCCATCTAGATAGAACAACTAACTACCAGCTTCAGTTATAACACTATCAGATTGCATACCGTATCAGATTCACCAGAAATGACTGTCAATCCACCTCTCTTTGCCTGGGAAATCATGCTAGAGCGCTGTTCAAGATCTTCAATCATAGTTTCAACCTCTGCCAAAGTCTCCTCCGGAATCAAGCCAGCCTTCCTCCATGACTTCATACACTCTATTGCTTCAATAACCTCATCTCCTAAGCGCCCTCGCCGATCCGTAATTAGATTCTTTCCACTATATTGAATAAATTCCATGTTAGTTCGTGTGCAAATACAACAAGTCCAGATTTTTAAACAACAAACTTCTTACCTACTAAACACACGCTCTACCTCGGCAGACATGGCTGCTATACCATGAATCTCAAGGGCCATATGGGTTAATTGTGTCCATCGTGGATTTTTCAAACGGGCTGCCCAGTAGAGAAGTATGTCTGATACCTCTTCAACTTCTTCAGTAATCTGAAACCGATCAAACTGATCAATGTCATCATGGGTGAGCCTGGCACGCTTTTTTTGCTTCCATCTGGCAAGCGTATCATCGGGAGCTAAGAGACTGGAATTTGAAGTCTTAGAAAGACGGTTTATAGATGGTAATAGTGATGAACTTGCTAGTGACACGGGTGTTGTATCAATATATTGTGGAAGAGCTCGATATTCTGACTCCCATAGATTTTGACTCTTTGTCTTGGCTAGTGCTATCGAATCGGGATGTTCTGCCCATTCGAGTTCAAAATACTTCAATTTAGTATCTGGATCAAGTGCGACAGCAGCATATAATGCCGGCAAACGGTCGGCCAACGAGTAGTACCCAAACACAAGATTTTCCAGTGAGTATTATATTAAATATTGATACTAACTTGAAGGAGTGCAATACTTATCAAGAATGGACCACGCATGATTAATTGATGTCAATAAATGAACACTATAAATAGACATGTCGGCATAGAGCACTTTCGCATTGTCTAAATGGGCAAGCAAATCATCCATTGCTGGCAGTACACGAGCCAAGTATCCGTTCGCATGATTTCTACCTGAACCGGTTCCTTGAAGTTGCAAAGTGAGAACCCGAAAGGGTTTTAAAATAAAAAGTATTGCAGTTAAATCAACCCAATCATCAAGTGTGAGTTTATCCAAAGTGATTTGATCAAGAATGTTGATGTCAGGCAAAGGGTCAGTACTAATAGCGGTATTATCCGATAGGTTCCGCCGGTTCCGCATATAACGTTCCTCGGTAATAGAAATCCCAACAAACTCATCAAGAATATCGTGAAGTTCGAAAGCACGGTCAATTGCATCAGCATCGCTTGACCACCGTGTTAAATTACCCACTAGTGGTAGTACTGGGCCATGATAGCCATTTCCGCGGGGTGTGATGAACCTTTTGGCTAAAGCGATCACGGTGCTGTGGTGTTCGCAAGATCCAGGTTGCAATATTGTGAAGTTTGCCTATTGCGCCTCTTTTTCGCCATGCTTTCAAGGACTCTCTCTCTTGCACCTGATTGCGCTCAATATTTTGACTCTTAAACTCATTTTCAAAGGCTTCCCAATCAGATCCCCATAGAAAAGCCTTAACAACTAAGTTAATTATATGTCCAAAACATCTTACGCGGCTAATTTCAGGCTTGAACTGAATGTTTCGAATAGCCAGAAGGCGGGCTAGCTCTACTAAAGCTGAATCATTATTACTGGCATTGTCGGTTGTAATATATCCTAACTTAGTTGTAATTGCATAATGATCTAACACCTTTAGTAATGTTTCAGCAATATTGGTACCACTATGGGATCCAAAAAATCGACAGAAGCCAAGTGTTGCTGATCGGAGTTGTCCATCTTCAGTTGCCCAGTGACCTACAACGCCTAAGAATGAACGATGATTTGGTGAGCTACAGAGATCAAAGCTGAGATGAATGCGAAATGGCAGGGCCTGTAAATATGTCTTTACAATATCTGTAGATATGTGTAACATGTTCCGGTAACGGTACACAGGAACAGGCAGTGCAGGATCTCCTATGTTTAGTTGATTTATATTTGGTTTATTTGATTTGATTTCAGCTCCGCAACTGTCTCTGAGTCAGATAGGCTATGCTATCGTATTGCTATGTTTAGTTTGGTTTGCTGGAAGTTTATATTTAGGATTCCGGGCATGGAAAGGTCATGTAACACTGGCGAGGGCTGAGCACTCTTTGTTTCTTTCTTTGGTCTTGCAGGATTACAGGATTCCGGTATGTGCGCAGCTACCGTGACTGGTAATGATCGTGATTGCAGGAAGGCTATCGCTCTTGGGTTTTGTATTTAAACCAGTCTCCTGGCTAGCAGGAGACAGCAGACTTCGACAGACCTTCAGTCTAAGAATACACTTGGTTGAACGGCAATCCCTGAGTCCCTTAGCCCAATTTGTCCTTCAACTATTATCTCTTACCTCCAGTCACTTGAAGCCTCCCTTAGTAGCACTAGCGCTAGCAGGTCTATCGCCGGTCCAATTGTATTATCGTTAAGACAGGAATAAACCTGTTACAGTTATATTATGATTGGTTGATTGTTTCATGACTCACGATTGTGATGTCATAGGATGTAATGACTTTCACACATGACTCATATTACGAGTCATGGGTTTCACGCATGTGACTCGCTTGAGCACATGATTTGGTTTATGAGTTATGATTGGTTAACAGAATATTGGGCGATGACTCATGTGAGTCATCGATGGGTTTCGCGCTATGACTCACTTTGAGTCATAGAGATTTATGTAGCGCGAGGTGATGAGTCACCAGGGTTAGGGTTGTGGGAAGATGCCTATATAAGAGACTTGGGATCGTCCAAGGAGATAGCACACGAACCATTGCAACAACACCTCTAGCGATTGAAATCTCAACACCACGAGAAATCATCGTCGCTTTCCCCCACCCACCTCTCTTCCCCCACGATGGCTACTGCCTAGGGGTTGACGTTAAGCCATCTTCCCTCCTCTCCTGGGGCACGCCTGCCTCCCCTCCTTGGGGTTCTTGTTCCTGTTCATCGTTGACACCCGCTCATGAAGTTCGGTTCTCCCCCTTACCCCGCACTTGCTTTGCACCTCGCTTAGCATTTTGCACGGTCGGAAAGCTGCTCGCTTCATTCACGGTCGGCGTCACGGTGCCGGACTCTCGGTCGAAGTAGGCCTCGACCTGCTGGGCTTGTACCCCTGATGGGGAAAGCCTCGGTTAGTAACATCACGGTCCCGCTCGGTTTCGTCGTCGTCCCAAAAGCTCTTACTATGGCCCGTTTGTCGGCTGCAGCTAGCTTGCTCGGGATCCTTCCTCTCTCCTCCTCCCGGTTCTGTCCGCTTGCACCGTACTGCTACCATCCTCTCCCCGGCTGGCACCCTACTGCTCATCACCGGCTGGCACCCTACTGCTACTCAGCGGCTGGCACCCTACTGCTACTCACCGGCTGGCACCCTACTGCTCATCGTCGTCGGCTGGCATCCCCTCTGCCCGGTGGCCCCGCTCGCCTACCCACCTCTCTCCCTCCCGCGATTTACTCTACGGTCGCAAACCTCGCTTAGGTTACGGTTGATGATGGTATTGCACTGCCGCCTTGGTCTCTCCTAAACGCCGACGCGTCGCCATCCTCCGGTCAGTCCCGACCGTGAACCGGCCTGCCCCTTCCGGCGACTAGCCGCGGCGCCATTTGGTTAGGCATATTGGCAATAGTAGTTGTATCTAGGGGTTTCCTTGATTCTTTTCTTAGTGTTACTAGGGGGCCTGCTGAAGGGTTTGGGTCTCTCTCCTGTACGTTTCTATGAGTTGTCTCCCTACGTGTCTGAGGTGCGAGTCTTAGGTGCTAGGCGGGGTAGGTTTCTTCTATGGTCTCGGGGGGTTTGATTTTTCCTATGATGAGGTGAAGCGGGCGGGATGACGTTTGCTTATAGGTTTTTTATCTCCATAGCTAGCGCTGCATGAGTCTTTTGTACCTTTAAACATAATAAGATTTGATTACAAAAAAAAAAAAAAAAAAAAAAATCCAAGGAGATAGCACGAACCATCTCCTCTCCACCTCCGGTGATTGAAATCTCAACACCACGAGAAATCATCGGCACATCTCCCCACCCACCTCTCTTCTCCCACGATGGCTACTGCCTAGGAGTTGACGTTAAGCCACCTTTCCTCCTGTTCTGTGGCCTGTCGGCCTCCCCTCCTTGGGGTTCTCGTTCTCGTTCGTCGTTGACTTGCTCATGATGTTGGGTTCTCCCCCTTACCCCGCACTTGCTTTGCACCTCGCTTAGCATTTTGCACAGTCGGAAAGCTTCTCGCTTCGTTCACGGTCGGCGTTACAGTGTCGGACTCTCGGTCGAAGTAGGCCTCGGCTTGCTGGGCTTGTACCTCTGATGGGGAAAGCCTCGGTTAGTAACATCTCGGTCTCGTCTCGGTTTTGTCGTCCTCCCAAAAGCCCTTGGTATGGCCTGTTTGTCGGTTGTGGCTAGCCCGTTCGCGATCCTTCCTTCCTCCTCCTCCCGGTTCTGTCCGCTTGCACCGTTACTGCTACAGAAGCTGGCACCTTACTGCCCCATCATCCTCTCCGATCGTCAGTCCCCTCCTGGGTTACGCCCAGTCGTGGTATTGCACTACCTCCGTGACTGGTGTCCAACGCCTTGGATCGATGTAATTACCGGCGCGACCGTACATCTATGGTTACAAGTGTTGGCCCACAACTTTAGTGGTTTTCTCTCGTCTTGACGGTCACCCATCCTCCATGCCACTGCGGTGGTTTTCATTTTTGTTTCTTTTGTTTTAGGGGAGCCTGCGGAAGGGTTTGGGTCTCTCTCCTGTACATCTCTATGAATTGTTTCCTTATGTGTCTGAGGTGTTTTTGTCTCAGGTGCTAGGCGAGGGGGATTTTTCCTATGGATTCGGGGTGTTTGATTTTTCCCATGAAGAGGTGAAGCGGCCGTTGTTGGGATTAAGGTTTTGTTCACGCCATAGCTAGCGCTGCATGCGAGTTCTTGTACCTAACAAAGAATATAGGAATAAAAAAAATAAAAAAAATAAAAATAAAAAAAGTAAAAATCGCCCAAGGAGATAGGGCACGAACTATCTCTCCTCCACCTCCGGCGATTGAAATCTCAACACCACGGGAAATCATTGTCACTTTCCCCCACCCACCTCTCTTCCCCCATCATGGCTACTGCCTAGGGGTTGACGTTAAGCCATCTACCCTGCTCTCCTGAGGCACGCATGCCTCCCCTCCTTGGGGTTCTTGTTCCCGTTCATCGTTGACACCCGCTCATGAAGTTCGGTTCTCCCCCTTACCCCGCACTTGCTTTGCACCTCGCTTAGCATTTTGCA
>Ga0307517_10003864_pt1 | contig 23225 bp, 9 predicted proteins | sample 23_EM_MG_FD_194515 | JGI IMG/M metagenome (GOLD analysis project Ga0307517, IMG submission 194515) | Populus trichocarpa ectomycorrhiza microbial communities from riparian zone in the Pacific Northwest, United States - 23_EM | ecosystem: Host-associated > Plants > Roots > Unclassified | place...
TTTTTATGCTTTTCCTTTACTTTTCTCTCTTTCTCTCTTGCCTTTTCTTTTCTTTCTTTTCCTATCCTGCTTCTACCCAGTCGGCAACATAAAAAAGAAAGAAAAAACTGATTTATTTAATTTTTTAATGGCAAATAATCATTTTACTCTTAATGAGTCGTTTTGCTTTTATTTGACGGTCTTTTTTTTTGTTAGCACTACCAAAATTTTTTCATCCTAAAATTTTAACCAAATTTTATTCAATATATTTTAAGATCCCTTGTAAAATTTCAGCTTAATGTGATGGTCGGATTGAAAATTACACCCAATAACGTAAAACTGGTCAAATTGTGATTTTTTTATCAAATTTCTGAATTTCTCCAAAAATTCTAAAATTTTAACCCAAGCTAAAGCATTATATTAGAAGACTCTACGCAAATTTTTAGAATTTTTTGATATCTCAATTGAGAATTATAAATTTTTTTACATGAAACTAATTAAAAAATATTGATAAAATTTTAATTTGGACTAGAGCACACCCGAGCCCTTACATGCCTCCGCCTTGTATTCACGTGTTCTGCCGGTGCCCTTCCAAACAAGTTTAGAAGTGACTCGATTGAGTGCCGCCTGGCACGTGACATGCGGAGTTTAGAAGGTTTAACGGCTATCAAACCGTCCACGCAGTGTGGAGGTTTTTTTTGTTGGTTAATCTCCACAAATAGCCCATCAACAGTTTCCTCCTTTATAAGAGTGTCTAGTTTTGAATTTCAATGATTCAATCTAATTTTTAAATTATTTTTTATTTTAATAAAATATTAAATTAATTTTAATAAAAAAATATTTTTTATTTTTTATATTAATGTTAAAATAAAAAATATTATTATTTAAAAAATACTTTTAAAAATCATTTTATACCACAGTATCTCTAAATGAGTTTGTACTATCTTTCACCGTGATAGCAAAATGATAACCACCAACTACTGTTATTGATGAAATCAACGGTGATCCGACACCTAATTTTCAATCTTGAAGGCGCAGCACAAGCTTTGTATGCTCTCAATTATGTAAAGAGAAACTGCTGACCATGAAAAAAAATATCTGAATTTTCCTAGAAGCGGCTCTTCTTGATGACTAGCACCAAGATTGTGCTACGTTGTACTGTTAATCCTAACAAAAAATAAATTAGGTACACATATTTATTAATGGATTTATTGGAGTTTAATTTGATTTAAGAGTATTTTAATTAAAATTTAATGTACTAGATGCCTGTTAGCATCTAAAAAATATTTTAATTGGTTGATAAAACAACATGAAAGGACCATGATCAATATTATTATAATTGCTCTAAATATTATCAATTTACCATCATAAATGTCGTACGATAAGGTAAGCCTAACTTTTTAATACTTGAAAAAGTTAGGCGGGGCTCGTGATATACCAAATTTTTAAATGCTTAGGTTTGGTAATTAACTAAATGCGGCGGTGTGAGTATATTATGAAACCTAAAAAAATACAAGATAAAATATCACACTCAATAAAACATAGGCCTGACATTATATAACACTCAAAACACTTGGCTTTAAATATCAGCCGAACCCAATATAACTTGGGATTGGTAATATGCCAGAACAAATAAACCTGGGTTAAGCTATCAGCTGGACCCAAGAAAACATGAGTCTGTCGAGATGCCAGATCCAATATATTTAGGTTTAGTCGTTAGGTAAACCCAATAAAACATGTGTCTGACGAGATACCAAACTCAATATACTTGGGTTCATCCGTCATTTGAACCCAAAATAACATGAGTCTAACAAGATACCAGATACAAAATACTTGGGTTCAAGGTAATATGCTAGATCCCAAACAATCATTTAAACCTAAAATATTATGGGTAAGATAAAACATCATACACCTTTCTCTAGATTTGGTTGCATCTTATGTCTTGAGTTTCTAGGACTAAAAAATCTAACCTTTAGAACAATTACATAAATTATTCGTATTAGAATTAATGTTCTCTTTATACTTATAGATGTATATAAATTCATATAAGGTTATATATAAGAGATATTTATCTCTCATTAATATCAATTAAAAATAAATAACTTTTAGTTATTTTTTTCTCTGAAAAAACCATAAGATTCAGGAATATCTCCTTTTATCTAAATCAATGTTTACAAAGGAGGAGATAGGTCTTTTGGGTTCCAAAGATGGGCATGCATGGTGGTGGTTGTATTTAATTTTCAAGAAGAGAATTTGCTATTTTTCTGGTGTGCTTGTATATTAGCCCTGCATGGTGGGCAAGGAGAGTTTTTTCATATGCATAGGTCGCGTTGACTTGCATGAAGCAGTGATGTCATGAGCATGGTTATAAAGTTTATTTGCGCTCATGATCTGGCATGATGACATCTTAAATCATGAAAGTACTTAATAGAAGAGTAGGTAGATATTACTTTTTTAAATTCTTTTTCTTGAAAAAAATAAAAGAATACATATTTTTTAATTTATTTTTATATCAATACATCAAAATAATTTTAAAACATTTAAAACAATTAATCTTAAACTAATTTTTTTAAAAATATAATTTAACTACAATGGTAATGATACTGGGTTTAAGAAATTACTATATGGCCAGATTCCTCTGGCACATAGCATAAGGTCAAGGGGGTTAATATGTCCAATAAGTTAAAATACGTAGCTGTGGTTCTGGGATACATGTCTAGGCAGTATTTGTCCTCCCTTGAAGTAGTTGGATCATAAAGGCAATCTATTCGACTCACCACCTCTTTATTTTTTTTTAATCTAGGATTTTAGTCCAGTTTATATATATTTTAATAATTATATAAATTTTTAATGATTTTAAAATTTATAGTATTTAAATGGATGATTTTTAGAAATTAAATTTAAAATTTAATTAATTAAGTTATATCCTCGAAATATTTTAATGATGATTTTGATAACACTTATGATGTAATCTGTGCCTGTCACTTCATCATCCTATCGTCCGTAGGATTTTATATTGAAAAAACTCTCAAGAATAAACATTAAAACACTTCGTATTTGACATTTGTATTTTAAACTTGAACATCCTTTGTATCTTTTTATTTATTTATTTATTATTATAATTTATACTAGTTAGTTGCTATGTCGCGGGAACTTTATTACACCCAGTGGACTCGGATTATGTACTGGACCGCGTTTTGAAGTAAGTTGAGATTTAGTCAACATTTATTTTTAATTTAGTTTATTTTATTAAAACTTATTTTAATTTTTTTAGAAAATAAATTTAGAAACAAAATTAATTTAACATTTTTTTTTGTAAAAAAATTTAAAATAATACCGTTTTGAATTGACTTTTATCAAATCAGATTAGCTTACCCAACTCGTGACCTAAGAGATAAGCCTGACCGAGTTTAATAATTTACCTTTTGAAATTTATATTTTATTTAATCATTTAACAATAAAAACAGACACTCTTGGGTGTCACATGTAACATCTCAATGAATTATATGTAAAATGATAAAAAAAAAAGAGACTATCAACTAGTTTTATGATAATTTGAATTCCCTAGTTAATCTTTCAAATATTCTAGATAAGTGACCGGTTATGTAATAGAAAAGATGATAATCACTTTATAAATATTGTATAAGGTAAGTTGTTTCATATTTGTTTTTAATAATTGTCACACTTGACATCGCGGCGGCTTTAAAAATAAAATTTTCATGAAAAGAATGAATTTCTGGTATTCTATTCTTTGATGGGGAATGATCTTGTTTAAAGAGTCGCCACCAAGTATTATGGTCACCAGAAACCCTAACTGGTCAACAGAGATTCTATGGTACGAGATTGGTTACGTAAAAGTAAAGATATTATCATCGCTTAAACTTTTTGCCTAAGACAGACTGAATTGCTGGTTTTGTCTTGAATTGCTAAACGTTTATTAGTTTATGCTATGATGATTTGCTTATAATATTCCTGACCCCAACGCCAGTGAATATTCAACTACGGATACTTCCAACTTTGCCGTTGGTAAATATTGCGTAGCTATAAAATAAAATAAATTTAAATCAGTATTTTTATTTCTAATTCTGGTGTTAGTGAATAAAAACAAAAATAAAATTTATTTTTATGCATACACATATTTTTTTATTTTTTATGTAGCTAAATACAATAAAATAAATTTAAATTTAAATCAGTATTTTTATTCTCGACTCTGACGTTAGTGAATAAACCAATAAATTTATATTATTTTTTATTTATGCATACACATATTTTTTTATTTTTTTGGGGCTGGACCCAGCCAGCCCAGCCCGGTCACTGGCCCAAGCCATTGACCCGGCTGGACACTGTTGCAGACCGCATGCGTTAATTATTAACGCATGCACTGCACAGTGCCAAAGCAAATGAAATGCAAGGCGGGGAGAGACGAGGAACGACTTACCTTGTGCAGCGAGGCGTAGCTGAAGACGATGGCGCACTGTGCTGGACGACGACGCTGCCTCCTCTTGCTTCTGTTTTTTTTTTTTCTTTTGCTTTTTTTATTTCCTGGTTCGCTTCTGTTCATTCACGCACTGTGCTGCGAGAAGTAGCCGAAGACGACGGCGCACTGTGCTGGACGAACAACGCTGCCTCCTCTTGCTCTGTTTTTTTCTTTTGCTCTGCCCTTTTTTGTGTTTCCAGTGTTCTTCCCTCCTGCTCCTTCGTCCGTCTGTTCAGGGGGCGGTGCAACCCGAGACAAGGCTGGTGCTCGTGCGTTGGCTGGCCAATGCTTCTCTCTGTTTCTGTCTCGTTTGCTTCTCCAGTCGTCCCTTCTTATAGAGCTCGAGAGCTTCAAAACCAGTCCTGCCTTTGCAGGAATGTTATTCAAATCACGAACGGGATCGTGGGCAGGAGACATGGTCCACGATTGTATCGGATTTGCTGCAGATTTTCCTGTTCAATCTGCTTTCTCCGTGCGAAACGAAAGGGATGATGAACAGTGCTTCCAAACGGCGGCGTTTGTGTCCTTGGGAATGGCTAGTTTTCACTTTGGTCCCTAAACGTTTTAAACGCAACAATTGGGATCTTAATCAGTAATAATTAATTTCTAATTGTGCCCTTGGATTAAATTCAATTGAATCCCTGAGTTATAACGCCATTTACACAACAGTCCTGGATTTCTGGACTATTCAATTTGATTCTTAAACTTTAATTTTCTAGCAATTTTCGTTTGAACCAGCTCCAAACTTTAGTATTTATTTAATTAAACCTCTTATTTTTTTAATTAATAAAATCAAAGTTTAATTAAATCCGTAAACTTATTAATTTTTTAATTAAACTCATGATTTAATTAATTAAACTAATTTAAATTTTAATTAAATTTTTAAACTTATTAATTCTTTAATTTCTGATCAATTGACTCTCAAATTTAAAAATTTTAACAATGAACTTTAAATTTGTGTTGTCTTAATCCCATTCTCAACTATATATATATTTTTTAATATTTATTTAAAAATTAGGTTATTACAATAATAAAATATTCATATTATCACAATGAATTTCACCGCTTGTTCTTGATAGACTTATATAGGGTCAAGTTAACCTAGCCTAAATTCAATCCTCATAGGAGGATATAACCTGGCCTTAAAAATTTTAAAATAAAATTCTGTCATTTCAAAATAGAAAGGGCAGAACGATAAATACCTCTGTCCCAATCGGTCTCCATCTCTTCTATTTTAAGATAGAAACCAAACTAGACCTTACATGCATAATGGCATGCACTGCACTAAACATTGCACTGAAACAGATGGACTATCAATGGAGTGTTCTACGAGATGCAGCAATGACATAATAAGAGCTCATGTTTTATTAACAGAAAGTCTGCTGTTATTCAACCCCAAATCCATACAATTCTAAATGCATCAGTTGCAGAAATGTACCAGGGAAAGATTACAAGAAGACTAGAAAAGAGAGAAGGGAAATGAAGACATAAACGAAGGAAAATTTCACTACCCTGCAAGAATTTTCATTAATACAATGGTCCTTGCATCAAGAAAGGGCATTGTGGTTGAACGGGCCGAATAGGTATCCTAAAGAGCCGCAACAGGCCACCCAATATAGCAGTGTGGCATGCATATATTTGGACTTCTGTCACACTCTATAGTCTTCAGAATTATGTCTTCCCCACTATTCATCTGTTACACATCCCTCTGAAGCAGATTGCACGTTCTTGATGTACTGGAATGAATGAGAATCTTCAGTAAATACATTCAAAATGTAGAAAAATTATCACTTAGATACACCCTCCATTACCTTGTATAAAACTCCTCGAGTGGCCTTGTATGGAGGTGGAGTCCAATTTTTCCGTCGTTCTTCCAATTCGGAATCCGTTAACTGAACATCTATTCTCCTCTCCCTGACATCAACATTAATGATATCTCCATTTCTAATGAGACCAATTGGACCACCTTCCTGGAAATGATTTTCAAAGACCTCTTAAGAATATGATAAAAGATTTCCTAGGGCTACGCAAAAAGAAAAGAACAAAGATGTCTTACAGAAAAACACTAATTTTCTTATTTTGATCAAACACGTAAAATAACCAAAAATAATAAAATACAAGTGTTCCATATAAAAAAAAGATAGAGAAATTGTAGCTCAAGGATTAGAAAAGGGAAGGCACCTGTGCTTCAGGGCATATGTGACCAGCAACAAATCCATGTGAACCTCCTGAAAATCTACCATCAGTCAACAATGCACAGTCCTGCAAATTCAGCAGAAATAACCAAATGAAACCATCACGTTGAAGGCAAGAATGCTAACATTATCAGCAAAGTAAATCAATTAGCTATGGAGAACCTATTTACAGAGAAGACGAATGAAAATGTGTATCTCAAGTCTAAGGAAGTTTGGTCCCGCTAAGATCACTCAAACAAGTGACCAATCAGGCTTTCACGAGATAAGCATGCATATTCTTTTAGTAATATATCATCTTACAATCAGAAAAATCCTGAAGTCGTATGATTCAAGCCAATACTGGCAATTACAAGGCACAACCAAGGTTCATATAACTGTACCTTTCCAAGCCCTGCTCCCATTATAGCACTTGTTGGTGTTAGCATTTCAGGCATGCCCGGTCCTCCTTTTGGCCCCTCTCCTCTAATAACTACTACCTTTCCCTACAATGCAATGCAACCAAAAATTAGATAAGCAGTTCCAATAGAAAATGTCACCATACATGACCCAACACGAAGTAGAAAACAAGCCCATGAACACTATACCAACAAAAATCATGGATGAAGCTACGACAGAGATAACATTAAAAGAACATAGATGATGCCACATAGGAACGTCATACCAAATACAATCTCAAGGTCATATAGTCAGAAAAAAATTGGGAACTTATCATGGTTTGAAGGTGCAACTTTGGGGTGAAAGAACTTCTAAGATAACATGCAACAACAAAGAAATTTGAGAGCATTGGTTAAAATCCAAGCTCTCTTCAGTCATGTTGCGTATCATAAACAATTGAGGTAAAAAGAGCTTTGAAAGAAGAGTCATAATGCTACCTGCTAAAGCCTCAAGCTGTTTTATGATGGGTTTCACTTATGGAACTGCAAGGGAACACATTCATGTTTTTACTTGACAAAAATGAATTTTCTATTTGTGACCGGTTTTTACTAAATCAAATGCAAAGGTAATTCCAGTTCAACACATACCCTAAACAAAAATGCAGAATTATGGACTACACATGCAATCAGTCCTATAAAGTACCTGCATCCCTATTGGGGGATCAAACCTTTTTGCATGAAAATATGTAGTAGTTATAAAACACAATGCCAGCTGGCCTGAAGGGAAAAGAATGCATAAACATGCCCAGAATATGATCACCTTAAAACTCATGGGATCCTCAGAGATAGCTGCAATCATAGATTCCTCTCCCTCAAATACAAGTGCAGGACCTGGAGAACAGTGAATGTTTGATTATATTAATGTTTACAGTTGATTCAATCAAGACTAAAATGTTCAGTTGTACATCTGACATCAAGAAATCATAACAAAGTACATAATAGAAACATTACCAGAGAAATATAACCCTTCTTTTCCAGTAATTTTAGCTACAGAACCCTCTGGTGCAAGATTTCCACGTAATATTTGGAGGTGACCTGTTTGCTTAATAGGGTTTTCCAATGATCTTATTATCTCCTGGAAGACAGAAGACAATGGATTGTTAAGTTAATTATTTTGTCCGGAAACACACTGCTTTCTTAACAGAAAAGGAAGGAATAGAAACAAAGAAAACAGCATCCTACCTGCCCCTCCGACAATGGTGGACAATTTTGCACATTTTCAGCCAATGTCTTCCCAGTGACTAAAGAGAAAACAAGTCATGTTAACATTATAACATACAAAACCACCTCCAGAAAAAAATTAAATAGATGCAAAAAATCTCAATATAATCCAAACTTTGTACCAGTCAAACAGTCACCGTCCAGAAAACCATGCTCCAAAAGGTAGCGAAGGACAGCAGGTGTTCCCCCAATCTACCAAACCATTTGTGCACAAGGAAACAAAGTGAAAAGTACAGTAAGCAAATCCAGTTCAGCAAACTCTACATACATGTCATGTTCAACAAATATCGCAAGGCACAGTGTTACATTGATTATCTTAGAATAATTCAAATGTTCATGCAAGAAAAATTCAGACCTTATGCACATCCTCCATAACATATTTGCCACTAGGTTTCAGATCTGCAAGGAATGGAACCTCATCACTGACCTTCTGAAAATCATCGAGGGTTAACTCCAACCCAACAGACCTGCCAATATCTCATGAGCCATCCCCATAAAATGCAATTATTGTTGATATATGAGAGAACGCTACTAACCTTGCAATTGCAATTAAGTGTAACACGGCATTAGTAGAGCCGCCTAGTGCCATGACAATGACCATTGCATTACGTAGTGACTTGCGAGTGATAATGTCTCGTGGTTTCAAGTCCATCTTTAATAGTTCTAGCAGATATTTTCCAGCTAAACGGCACTCATCCAACTTCAATTGGTTTTCAGCAGGTATTGAAGAGCTGTGAGGAAAAAACAAATCAGAGGAAAAGAAATTGCTTACACACACCAATTCAAGTGATACTGCAGGGCAACATTTCTACCTGTAGGGAAGAGACATTCCCAAGGCTTCAATAGCAGAAGCCATTGTGTTAGCTGTATACATTCCACCACATGCCCCTGCTCCAGGGCATGAATTATGAACTACATTTTTTCTTTCATCATCACTAATAGATCCACTTACATACTCTCCATAAACCTGGTAGGAGAAAAAAAACGAAAAAAACAAAAAACAAAAGAGAGGGAGAGGGCAACAAAAATATGAAATGAAAAAAATAATTAATTTTCGATTTTTAACATGAAATGTTCATGTTTTGGCTATACTCATTGCTTCAAAAGAAAATTTTTATCAAAAAAATAAAAATAAAAATTGAGGAATCCAAAGTTATGATTCAATTGCAGGGTTGCAGATAGCATCGCAATCTCAGACATGAAAAGCATATGCTTCCAAGCATGATTACATTCTCATTTGAAACACTTCTTCCCCAACTATGAAGCATTGAATACCATAATTTATAACAGACATAAGCCTAAAGCATTCTATTAGATTGCATAGCAATCTCGGACATGAAGCATATGCTTCCAAGCATGATTACATTCTCATTTGAAACACTTCTTCCCCAACTATGAAGCATTGAATACCATAATTTTTAACTGACATAAGCCTAAAGCATTCTGTTAATGTAATGGGAAAAGGATATGATTAGCTTATTTGCCAACCATGCCACAGGCTTTTTTTTCCGCATAATTAAGACAAAAAATAAAAAAAGAGACTAGATAAATGAACATTGAAACCTGTCACAAAATAAATCAGATGTAACAATATCAAAACAGCGAAGTTGTTTGCTTACCTGAAATGCAGATACTATATCATAAGTATGACCGTTGAAATGACCAGGCTGCAAAAGGTAAGGTGTACAACCACTGAAGTTGACAGCAAAAATCATTGAACAGATACATATCCAAAGATTTTTAAACGAGGTTTGCAGCATTGAAAAAATCCCGGCTCAAAGTATAATTCTTAAATGGTTTCAAAGTATACAATACCAGCACTTTCTGGTGGCCCACAAAAAAGAAAGAAAGAAATTAGGAAAAAGAAGGTGATGCCTCAGACTCACACCTTGATAGTTCCACCATAAACCATGATGCTAGGTCGATTCAGCCTCCCCATTGCCATGATTGTACCTGGCATCTACAAAAAATGAAACAACTTAATAAGTGTATGGTTGAAGATGGAAGTAAGAACGGTGGACATCGACTCTTGTGTGAAGGAAAGGGACAGACATAATCCAAAATGATGGCACTATTCTATCTTCTCATGGCTGGTAACATAATTTACAGAGTCGAGTTACACACTACAAAGTTGCACTATTATTGTCATTCTTTTTTCTTCTTTTTTTGTGTGTTGTTCAGTGCCTTTTCTTACCATTCTTTTTGGATACGAGGAGCTATTTTGATTGTGAAAAAATATATCAGCTTCGAGTAACTTTACAGCCAATACAGCAAAGAAGAACATGTTTTTTTAGCCAAAAAAGGAAGAATATATTAATTAGCTTTATTTTTGTACCAGGAAAAAAAATAGTATTAGCTTCAACACTATGGGCTGGATATTTACAGAAATCTCGAGTACCGAAATGAAAACAGAATAAGATGGAATAAAAGAAAACAGAATAATATTACTAAAATGTCGAAAAAATATTCTGTTATTGACGAGTCTAGCATATTGCCATAACAGGGTTCAACTTTGGCGATCTTAATTCCATTTCAAGTTTTTCAAAAACAAAAAAACATCAGCATAATCAACCACACCAATAGCCAATGATTAAACCCTCAATAAATACACATAAATCACACATTTCACTCAAACCCACAAACCAAAAGGTCCAAATTTTGCTTCTTTAGAAAAAAGAAAGAGAAAAGCTTACATTTTTATCACAGCCGGGAATGGAGATGTTGCCATCATACCATTGAGCACTCATAACAGTCTCAATACTATCAGCAATCAAGTCTCTACTTTGCAAGCTATAGCACATCCCTCTAGTCCCCATTGAAATAGCATCACTGACACCAATTGTATTAAACCTGAAACCAACCATTCCTGCCTCTTCGACCCCTCTTTTAACAGCCTCTGATAGCTTCAGCAAGTGCATGTTACAAGTATTCCCTTCATACCAAACTGAAGAGATACCTATCTGAGGCTTAGACATGTCATCATCCGATAAACCAACCCCATGAAGGATCGCTTGAGACCCACCTTGAGATTTGGGTTCGGTAATGCGGGAACTGTACTTGTTTAGCTTTTGTGCTACTGTGCTTGTTGCCTGTGACGGTTCTACGGCAACAGACTGGGCTTTGACGAGAAGAGAAGAGGGAGGGAGGCGGGTGGGGAATGGGGTTTTGGGTTTTAGAGGGGTGGCGCGTGGGGAAACGAAGGTGGATTGCATGGTGGTGCGTGGGGTGGGAGACGTAAGGAGAGTAGCTGTTTAAATGATGAGGATGGAGAGCCCTAGCTAATGTGGTAATAATGCGATGCGGTTTGACGCCGTATTACTTTGTTTAGTTTTCTTTGTGGCCTTGTGGGGGTCCACCAGGGCTTAGGGTTTTGAAATTGGGTTGTCGTGGGAGTAAAATTATAATTTAGGACATGACTGTTTTTGTATTAAAAATGTTTTGAAAAAAAATTGAAAATGTTTTATTATTTTATTTTATTTTAAATTAATATTTTTTTAATATTTTTAAATTATTTTGATGTGTTGATATTAAAAATAATTTTTTAAAAATAAAAAAAATATTATTTTAATACAAATGAAAAGTACTTTAAAAAACAACCGCAATTACTTTTCAAACAGGCTTCCGTTTGAAAACACAGGCCAACCCGTGTTTTTAAAAAATTCAAAATTTGTTTTTTGCAAAAAATTAATTTTTTTTATTTGTTTTGAATCGTTTTGATACGCTGATCTCAAAAATATTTTTAAAAAAACATTATTTTGATGCATTTCGGCATGAAAAACACTTTGAAAAGCAACCGCAACCACACTCTCAAACATGCCGTTCTAATTAATCAGTCCCTATAGTATTAATATTATTCAAATAATACCTTGACCTATATTAACCATCCAAATTTTTTTTTTTTCTAAATAAAATTTTATCACCTCACCGAGTTTACAAGTTTGATATGATTTAAGAATTGGATTATGGATTGACTTGTGTTTTAATGGATCAACCCAAATTATATTGTAAAACAATTAAAAAACGATATTTTTAGGTAAAAAAAACTAATTAAAAATAAAATCAGACTCGAGCAAGATTTTAGATTGATTAAATATTTAATTGATTTACTGACGAGTTTATAAGACTAATCTCACATTTTTTTTTGTCCAAAATCTAATAATTGAAAAAAAATAGAAATTAAAGATTTCTAAGTGATAAAGAATTTCAAAATCTTGAGTGGTGCACGATATAAGTCTTAAGATCACGAGGACTAAGTTACTAGTTTCAGTAACTACAAGGACAAAGTTAGTGTCGTGGTGGTGGAAACTGGAGAATTTAGGTGAATCTGCTGAGCTTGGGCTTGGTCTTGGTCCTGATCAGGTTAAACTTTCAATTTGTTTTGGACCTAACCTAAACCCGGCCCATTATACCGCTGACAGCAGCCTAAACCTGAATAGAGAGAGAGAGAGAGAGATTGAAGGATCAGTTAAGCGCATGGAAATTATTTTGTTGGTGTAATTTTCGATTCTTAGTTTTTTAATAGCATCATCAGGTAATTAATAAATTAATCAATTGTTTTGATTGATCGTTTAATGCAAGTCTTATTTTCCCTTTTGGTTTAAAGTTTCGATTATTATTATTTTTAAATATTTGCAAGATTAATAATTCACGTCTTCAATTAATCGCTCATTATGTGTTGTCTGATTTCGATTCTTTGAGTTTTTTTCTTTCGATGAAAAAATTAACCTTATTTTTCTTTCTTTTTGGATTGATGATTTATTTTTCTTATATTGGAAAATATATTGGAAATTTTTGTATGTAATTTTTCAATTGAATTAGTTCTTTATGTAGTTTTGATTATAAATATTTTTTTTTTTGTTAATTTATACATAGGTTTTGGTGTCAATAATTTTAGCTGGGTATTTGTTATTTAGTGAATTGAATATGAAAGTTTGAATCTTTTATCATTTATAGCTATAGTTTCTTTCAGGTCATTCTTTTCTACTTTGAGTAATTTCCTTGTGTACTGCTATATTATAATTTTTATGCTTTGATGATTGCATCTCATTATGTGCTAATTCGGGAATTCTAAATTCTAAACCCTAAAATATAAAAGCTCATGTAAAGGAGTTCCTTTTGTGGTAGTGTTGAAGTTTGGCATCACGTATGTTTGGCAAGTCTACCTGTAACCTGCTAGCTTCTGTTTTACTTCTGCTGGATGCTGCAGCTAATCATTCATTAGTTTACCTCCTACATGTCAGGATATTTTATGCCTTCTGTGACTTTCTAGTCATTTAATTGTTGAATTTCTTTTTTTAGGTATTTTGAAGTGCATTTGTCTATCTTCTTTTGTTGCTTCAGTATTTGGGTGATGACAAAGTTGATTGTTACTGGAAATTGCTCTTTGATGAATTGATATTGACAGACTGGATTGCTTGCATTTTTTTTGTGGTCTCTTTTAGGTGATAGAGTATGGAAGATATGAATTCTGATCAGGTATTTGAAATACCTGACACTCCCGAGAGAGCAGCTGCAAGGAGTATAAATGGTGCACAATTCAGAAAAGAAAGTATTTCGTCAGTTCCTGGTTGTCTAAGAAAGTCTGGCTTTGTGGATGAAAAGAGTTTTAATCCGCCGCGGACAAGCAGGGGTAGGATTTTTAGTGAAAATGGGCTCAATGGAAGACTTCATTTGCATCCTCAAAAGAGTCCCATTAATGTTGATGAATATGATTCTCCAAGTAATTCTGCTTTGGATTCCCATCCCCACCAGAATGCGCCTTTATTTAGAAGGCCAGCAATAGTTAATAACTCCAGGCCTGAGAATAGGCATTCTAAAGGAGCACGGTATATGGAAAAATCAAAAGCTGGCCGTGCTACAAGTTCCTCTAAAAAACCATTTTGCATGGAAGGTGATGATCTTTTTGATTTAACTGAGATGAGTGAGCCTGACAGATTACTCGACTTTGTTTTTCCTCACAGTGCATCAAAAGATCTCCAAGCTAAAGAGACAAGAGAAGGTCAATTATCATCTAATGGTGGCTCTTCTGTACAGCTGGCTCCTCTTCCTTCAAGAATATCTGGCAGCACCTCTAAGGGAAAGGAAAAAATAGATGTGAATACATGTAATGGTTCTGGTTCAGCTTCAAATAATGTGAAAGAGATTGATCATGCTAGTGGTCATCAACACAAAATCGAAAAGCAGCTTCCTGCTTGTCATCTATCTGTTACCTCACCAAGAGTTGGTGGGAAAAAGAGATTAGTGCGAAATGGATGTATTTCTCCACATAATATAGCCACTAGAGCCCAAAAATTAGCTGAAAGTTCCCAGGATGGCTCCCCAGGTGACGAAAGAAATCATGCCAGGAACAAGTTGTCTGATGGTCCACCTAACATAGATCTTAGGGAAATAGTTGCTGAAGACAATGATTGTTATAGAGCTAAAGGAAAAAAGGCAATAGTCCATCCTTCTGCATCAAAGGAGCATGATGCCAACATGACCAGGTAATTTCATCTATCTTGCACACATTTCTGGTTGGATCGCCTTCATTCCCACTTCATGCAAAAATGCTGAAGGATAGGATTTTCCCTAAACTCTCCCTCCCGGGATTTGATGGAATCATAATTGAGCTCTACCTTCACATAAGTGCTGGAGAGTTATCTGCTGGTTGAGTTTCTATTTTCGGTTTCTTTTCCATTTTTCTGTTCAAACTCTTCAGTTTAATCCTTCCATCTCCTTGTATAATTAATAAGTTGGACAATGATTCCTCTCCTGTTAGTTTCTTATGGGTACTCTATCTCTCATGCCTGACAGCATATTATGTGTATGCAGAAGTTCTGCGACTAATAATAAAGCATCCCGTGAATCCAGGGATGGCTGTAGAGATGCATTATTTGGTGGCTGGAGAAGTACACACAAAAGATCGAAGACACAAGATCAGCCACTGTCTTATATGGAACAGGGTATTTTGGGAAGAGATGATCATGCCAGATGCTCTACAAATGAACATGATGACAGACTAGTGGAAAGAGATAGTAGCAGTGCTGGAAAACTACATCATGTTGGGAATCTAGTTGCTACGTATGGATTAACTTCAAGAAATCAAGGTGAATGCTCTACAATAGTTCCTGATGACACAGAAGTTTTGTTTCTTGGTTCATCTCGGGAATCATCTAGCTCAAGGTCATCTAGAGTCCACAATCATCAACATGATGGCAATCTAGAACCAATTTATGAAATTGATGAGTTGTTGACTGAAGTGAGAAACAATGATCCTCAATTAATAGGTTTCAGAAGTAATGAGGACTCAGATGTTACGGCAAGGCAAGTGGAAGCTGATGAGATGTTGGCTCGGGAACTGCAAGAACGATTATATCATGAGGAACCAACATTTGGAGGTGGCGAGGTTTGTTCTCTTCAATTGTATTCCCACTCTCCCTCCTTGACATCACCTAAGTAGTTAGAGACTCTATTTGTCAGTTTTTCATGTTTATTGACAACAGATTGATGAAAATATAGCATGGGTCCTGCAGCAGGAGGAAGATGCACTCCCTGCTACATCTGGTCACAATCATCCTGTTCCACATCTTGTAAGTGCGCTGCTTTAATTTCAGTGGGTTGCTGAGCATGAAAGCTCTAGTAAATGCTTATCAATGACGGTATCTACGATTTGTTTTTGATAACAATGATAGCATCTCATAATTATCTATGACAATAATTTGCACGCCACTCAGAGTTTATTTTTTAAGAGAATAAGAAAAGCTATTGATGGGGTATTCTTGTTCAAACAAATTTAGGGACCTAGGACCAGCTTTATTTTTAAAATCTCAAGGAATAGTTCTGCAGCTTCCATTTTAATTCCTCCATTATGTTATTTTTAGTTTCTTTTATGAGTGGCTGGGTTGGGAAAGTGTGATATTTCTTTTATTAATATCTTTCATGTTTGTGATGGCGGGAGTCCCTAGATTTTATTTTTGGTGTTCTTATAACTATTCGCAGTCTCTCTCACTCACACATGCACACATGATGTTTTCATTGACTTGAAAAAAGAAACAAGATGTTTTGATGATCATATTTCTGATCCAAAGGAAATAAATAGAAGGCAAATTGAGATTATATTTTCCTTAGAGTTGTATAATTAGGCGGGTTTTGAACTTAAATGACTTCTCATAATGTCAATATTGAACTTACTCTGACTTGCTAATTCTTCCCTCATTTTATTACAAAATCACTAGAAATCTATGAGACAGTCTACTACAAGGATAGAAGTCATGGCAATCTCTTGGGCCTTGATTCCAATGAAGTTATTTTTGTGATCTACCTCACTACAAGAGAGTGGAGTATAGCCAAAATGCAGAAACATAGTGTATGAGCGTACATGCATGTATCATGTTACCTCTATTCTTCTGCTTGGGGCTCTATTCTATTATTAAAAACCGGTACATGCATGTGCACATATGGGTTTTAACTTTTACTTCACTGTTAGTTGGGTAAAATTGAACTTCAAAGTTCAATCCCTTGGCGTGCAGAATCAGAAGATGATTAGCAAACTTAGGCAACCATGAAAGTTGGACTGGAATGATTAAGAAGTTCAAGCTCTTATTTGGATGAAAAAAGAAATGCTTAATATGTAAGGATTCTAGCTTATATTTTAGGGTAGTGGGGAATTGCAATTAAACAAGAAAAAGAAAATACTGATTCTCTGTTAACTGTAACAATGGTTCTGCCTGCTCTTATCCTGATGGTCTGACTACCGGGTTGGATGGTTCAAGGCACACATCTTTCTCCCTTCAATTATGATCTTAAAATCAACTATGTTCTCTCTATTTAAGGTGGAATGCCTTAAACGGCCTGAACCTTGGAGGAGTGAGTGTTACTATGTAGTAAACCGATGAAGGCCTGAGTTGGGTTATATTGTCTTAATAAATAGCATTAAAGTTTGCTAACTTCAACATGTTTTAAATCAAACAGTCCTCATGCAATTTGAAGCATATGCCACCCCCTGAATGTTCTACTGCACATACTTGTATCCACTAGTGTTTGCTTAATGTTGTTAATTAGGTGGTTGTGATGCTTTCCTTTGACTTCCCTTTTTTTCCAGTTAAGCTGTTTCGTCCTGCTTAGATTTATGCTATAAGTTGTCCATAACTTCATCTGTTTTTCACTTTGTGTAGAGAAACTCATTGGTAGCACATTCATCAAGACAGCGCTTGCCTCGGTCCTCTCATAACCCTTCAAATAGGAGAGGAAACCAGGTTCAAGTTACTACTACCCGAGCATCGGGCTTGAGGAGTCGCTTGTCCAACCGTACTCCTGTAAGAATATCAAGAGAGAGGAACCCATTTCCCACAGTGTTCCCTGGAGGGTTGAATTTCCAATTTCCTTCGGGAATGGATTTAGAGATGGTATGTTTTTCCCTTGTGTTTTGTCCTTAATTTTTTTCATCTTATTATTATCCGCCTTTTCTTCCGCAGTTTTTTACTTTGTATGCCACTACTGGCGGAGCCTCTGTCTGAGGATGGGTTTGAGAGTCATGGCTGCCCCATGATGCCCCTATTGAATTATCTCCCTTTGCTTCAGACACTCCTGCAAAAATCTTCTAGCTCTACCACTGCATGCCACTAGCACCAAGCTTTGATTGATGAGGATTGTGACCAACTATATATGTTGTTTAGTCATCTGATTACATCTTTATATGAAAGCCTGGAGGTCACCTGCATTTTAAGTTTCAGAAGAAATAACATAGGATAAACATACCTTAATTCAATTTCTCTACCTAGTACCAAAAGCCTTACCAGTCACATTTTTGAGAAAGCGCTAGCATAATCATAAGTCTTCTCAATATGCAATTTGAGCACCTCTCTCCGCCCAGCATCATTAATCATCTCATCTGTCACCAAGGCTTCATCGTGATCTGATGGCCTTGATGTGAGAGCATGATTGACTGATTGACTGGTGCAGAAGCAAGAGAGCGTTGTTTTATGATTGACTGCAAGGGAAACAATGGTGGGATGCCAGATGATTATTTTAGAGGAGAATGGGTGTTTATTAAAAAGGGTTTGGGAGTAAGAATCAGGATTTTGGGGGCTGAATTGATTGTTTAGTCTGGTGCAATTTAATTTAGTTAATTGGCGGTAAGCAAAGAATCTATCAAAAAGAGAGAGATAGAGAGAATATCATCTGGGCACTCATGGACCGCATACAAATCTTCAAAGCTTCAACCATATTCATCACCTGCACTGATTCAGGAGTTATTACTGCATTAGTTTTGGATGAGAAAGTATCTCAAGTTAATATTTACTCCATGCAGTTCTTTTCTTTTGTCTGTTGTATAATCATATATCTTTCTTGTGGTTGTATGAGAAAAAAGTAAGATGACTTTTTCCTGCATGGCAAATTACATCTGGTTTGCTGTTCATGTAACTCCATGATTTGTAATTATTGTCATTGAGAAATCTTATCCCGTGAATGGTTGGCATGTGTAACCTTGATTGCTTGCTTCTCAATGCAGAGACTTAATATATTGGAAAATTTAGAGGCTTCAATGACAGCAACCCGCATGCTTCATGTTCAGCGTGATTTTAATGAGTAAGATGTTTTTATGTTTGCCAAGTTGTGTTCTCTGCTCACTGATTTATTATATATGATTGTCTTGAGCATTTGGAAAGACGACTCCATGCCCTGTATTTTATACCTATTCAGCTTAAAAGAGTTAGCTGTCGTTGCTGGCAATAAACCGTACCACATATACGCCTATAATTTGGTTGGATGAAAATGGTTTGATAGACTCACTTTTTTGAGCTGAAAAATTTTACCATTGGGAGACATAAGTTGAGCAAGTGTGTTGTTGAGATCTCTTTATGTGTGGTTTCTGTATGCTTGAAAAATCAGACCGTAAAGATATCTGATTTGAATCCTGTCCATCTCTTGAACTTATTGATGTGAGTGAGACTACAGCCATCATGTGATTGAAATTGAAATTGCTTAGTATTTGCCTTTCAACCTGAAACCCAGTGACAAATTGAAATTGCTTGTGGTGGCAGCAAATTTCATAGATGCCTTCAAGCAGATAACGTTAGTTGAATAGATTGTCAGTATAAGGGGTGATTCTTTTAAGTAGTCCTTAGTATTGATTTACTTGCTTCATTGCTAAATCTCTGTGAAATTATTAATTTGGGCTTCTCGTGTGTAACAGTCATCACTCATAAGTGTTCTTTTCATAAATTCCTTGACTATTATTCGGAATTTCTTTCACAATCAGAACATTTGTTGCTTTGCTACCTATGGGTGTATGTGTGTGTAGTAGCAGTTGCTTTATATTCTTAAAGTAACTAAGAAGCATGGTTTAGAAAAGTAGTTACTTTGTGAAAAATAGTTTGGTGGTTAGGCAGGCAAGTTACACTATGTAGTAGTATGAAGCTTGATGATATGTCCAGTTCTGATATATCTTCATGGAAACTAATGGTTACTTTGGTGTGACTTCAACTGTTGAGATTACTATTCTCTTTTCTCTAACCTTTCTAGGTGGTTTTCACTTTTAAATCGTTGGGTGAATATGGAGTACATCTGACAAAGTTAGGATTTATAGATAACACACTCTACTGATTTGAACTATTTTGTTGAAGTTTCAGTGATGGATTAGGATTCCTGGGTTCAACTGTATATTTTGTGTGTGGATGGGTTTTAAGTGTTCGATGAAATGCCGCCATTCTATGTTGAACTTTTTATTTACAATGTAAAGAAGCTTTGGAATTCCGTGAACAGGTTGTGCGTGGCAAATTTGGGTTTCAGTCAATAATTTTGTCGTGTTTGAAACTTCAATCCCCTTCAACAGAACAAGTTTTTGAGAGTCACTCCTCTAAAGTGCTGCCCCATTTATGACATTTTTCTCCTAAATTGTACTATCTGATAGTGATCTAGATCTTTATATCTGCTATTTTATTGTACTCTCTTTATTAATGTTTAATGGTGCATGCTATTTCTGCATCTCCTTTCCCTTGACTCCTCGGTGACAGCTTTTTGAGTAAAATGTTCATAGTGGGTATAGGTTTAAGATATATATTATGCTTCTTACTTTACTCCTTTTTTTTCTCTGGCAGGAATGATTATGAAATGCTGTTGGCCCTTGATGAGAACAATTCTCAACATGGTGCATCTGCCAATCAAATTAACTGCTTGCCAGAGTCCGTGGTACAGGTATGCTGATCAGCATCCAAGCACGTATCCATGTCATGGATGCTTCAAGTCAAGAAAGCATTTAGCTTGCACCATGTACTGCTTTCTGCATGTTCATTTGCTCACCTTTTTTGTCTTCTGCTATGCATCATGCAGACTGATAACTTTGGAGAGACCTGTGCTGTCTGCCTTGAAGCCCCAACTATTGGAGAAAAAATACGTCATCTCCCTTGTTTACACAAATTTCACAAAGATGTATGAATCTCTTTCTTTACAACTTAAGAAGCATTTTGTTGTATGTTTTATCATAAACCACAAGCATTTGATTGCTTTATTCATTCTGTTGGTGCAGTGTATTGATCCTTGGCTCAGCAGAAAAACATCATGCCCGATTTGCAAATCGTCTATAACTTCTTGATTTTGCACTATTGAGTTTCGGTGCTTCAATCATGATGATGGCCCATTTTAGGTCGATATGCTATTGACCTTTAGGAAAGGTAATGATTATACCCTGGAAAATTTATGCGGAAAACATTTTCCAGAAGTTGTGAAAAATTTAGAAATGTTATATTATTTGCTGATTATATCAAATTTGGTCCTCGAACTTTTGATTGCTATATATATTTTGTTTTGAATATTTATTTTTCAATTTCATCTCGGAAAATTTAATTTTTATATTAACTTTGGTCCTTATTTTTATAATTGTTATTTGTTTTTTCCTTATTATTTTTTTATTGAAATTTTTTATGTATCAAATTTGGTCCTTATTTTTTTTATTGTTACTTTATTTTATTTGAAATAATTTATGAAATGTTAATTATTATTATTTTAATTTTTTCATCTTTCATTTTATTTTTTATTTTTTAGATTTGATCTTTATTATTTTGATTATTATTTATTTTATTTGAGATAATTTATGAAATTATTTTTTTTTTCAATTTCATTCTCATTCAATTTTTTAATTTGTAAGATTTGTTCCTCATTATTTTAATAAACTTGAGAAAAATAAAATATTAATAAGTTATTTTCCAGCTCATTTTCCATGACATAACCAAACACTAGAAAGTGTTTTCCAACTTATTTTTCATTACACTACCAAACATCAGAAAATAATTTACTTTCCTGGAATTCACTTTTTTGAAATTTACTTTCTAAAAAAAAACTACTTTCCAGCAAACAAACAGAGTCTAGACTTTCATTCTAGCTCGTTTTAGATTCAACCTTAAGTCCTCGAAGGGCTTGGTTAAGTGACAAGGAAAATGGTTTAACTTGAGGTCATCCGTTCAAGTCTTGCTATTAACTCTTAGTGAGATTAGTTCAACTTGTGTGGATACCCTAAATTTCAACTTGTTGTAGAGGCTTTTGATTTGTAAATGAAAATACGCATTGTTCTTTGTCAAGTAGATGAGTAATGCTTTCATTTGTACACCCATTTCTGTAAAAAGAAAAGAATAGGGTTTAATCTTATGTGAGTAATTTAGGTTTAGATTTCTTGGCGTCAAAATCTCTAGGGTTTAACGACTCCTATCTGTTTGACCTTGTTTTTTTAATGTCTCTTTTAAATGGTGTTAACTCATGGGTTGTTCGGTGTTGTTTTTTGTTTTTTGTTCCTAATTTTTTTATATCAAAATTAAAAAAACTCATTTGTTTTGACTTATATATATATATATATATATATATATATATATATATATATATATATAATAGCATTAGGGTTCTGAACGTTATCGTCTCGAGTTCCAGTTCAAGGGTAAGACTGCAGTCTCTTGAATGATAGCTAGTGGGTGGATGGTTTGCCAAATTCCGACCTTGCATTTTTGTATTTCAAAGTATATTTAAAAAACAATTATTTTTTTTATTTTTGTATATTTTAAATTATTTTTTTATATATTTTTATATTTTTTTGATATGTTGATGTTGAAAAATAATTTAAAAAAAATTATTTCAACATATTTTCAAACAAAAAAAATATTTTAAAAAATTATCACTACCACAATGTTGTTCATCACGGAATGTAAAAACAAGTACTTGGATACTAAGAACAAACCATCGGGCGAGCACTTAGAAGTTGGCAGACAGATTAATCCCATTTTCGATCAGAGTATCGCGAATAGCTGAATCTGTATACTGAGCTGTAAATCGATAGAATTTATTGTCTTACGTGGTTCTGCAATTGTGTCCAGATTGAAAGAATCGAAAGAATAGTCTGAATTATGTCTACACCCAGAAGGGCTACATCCTGACCTTGAAATTTTGCATTTTGCCATCGCCTCTTATATGGCATATGTATCAGATGAGTAACTTGGGTTGGTGGGCCTGTGTAGTGATCCAAGGCACCAGCGTTTGACACCGCTCCCATCATCATTCATCTCTGTGATTAACCCAAGAAACTTCTGGGCATTCTCTGACGAATTCAAACATGCTTTACGGCAAAATTGTTAATTCTGTTCTGTTTTGTTCGAAATATTTAAAATATTTTATATCAATTTAAAAAACAAAACAAAACAAAACAATTTTCATCTCATTTTAAATCTCGGTCTGTTCCGGATTTTTCGGTTAAATTTCGGCCGGAATATTCCGGTTTTGTTTCACATGTTTCGTTCCGGTCTTGAAAAATCATTGAATCAAATTGAACTCGGTTCAATTTAATCAATTAAATCATCCAAATATAAAAAACTCTTTTTCATTACTATTTTCAATAACAATAATATTAATAATAATATTGAAAATTATTATTACTATTTTCATTAACAATGATATTAATTT
>Ga0307517_10003865_pt1 | contig 23225 bp, 27 predicted proteins | sample 23_EM_MG_FD_194515 | JGI IMG/M metagenome (GOLD analysis project Ga0307517, IMG submission 194515) | Populus trichocarpa ectomycorrhiza microbial communities from riparian zone in the Pacific Northwest, United States - 23_EM | ecosystem: Host-associated > Plants > Roots > Unclassified | place...
GAGGGGTGTTAGCGATGTGAGGGTGTTTAGTGGTGGCAGCGTGCTTCCCTCATGGGAGAGGACGCTGGCGATGTCGGACACGGAGAGGTATGCCCCGCGCGGAGCGAGCAGGGCGGGGCCGAAAATGTCCCCTGGAATGAAGGCTACTGGGAGGGTCTCGGGTGTAGATTTGAACAGTTCATGCCCGTAGTCCCAGAATCCTTTCAGACATTTACTTGAACGCCGGTCAAGATCAAAGGATGGAGGAAATGACGCACCTTGCCGTAAATCAGATGCTATGACGTTCTCTACGGGCTTGCTACGGGCCAACCATCGACGACGGCCTTCCTCGTGTCATTTCCAACTGAATATCCGTTGGCAAAGCATTTCTTACAATTAATAATGACGCACAGCAACATCCTGTGTCAAGCAAAATGGGATGCTCTCGTTCCTTGAGGAGCTTGAATGCTTCCTTACACCCAGGAAGCCGTGAAATCTTCAATCTGTGAGAGAAACGGGTCTTCATTTACCAATACAGTTGAATTGTGGTGGAAGGATTTACCTCAAAAACGAGAGCCTGAAGATACAGGGATAACCGCCCACAAGCCCCACCTCATAAGCCTTTGCCTGAACGCGCAAGATGTGCTGTTTAAGCACACTTTCATCGTCAATGCCTGTAAGGCGCTGGAAAAAGGCGAGCTCGTCTGGCCGCAAGTGATAATAGCTGGGATCGAGCTTGGGGCGCAAAGCGGGGTTGGTATATATATCCAATGATGGATACTGGTCATGTGATGTGCTATACCCAAGATTGTTGTGGGCAGTTAGTTTGTTCAGCTGCTCAGCAATGGACCGACAGGCCTTGTCGCTAAATACATTCGCGACAGAGCTTTTTTTGCCCGTTCTCTGTTACTATCCCACCGCCGTCCTCGCCCTATTTCAACCTTTCCTCCATCTTACCTGCCCATGACTGAGATTTTCTTTAAGTTTACATCGCGAACATAAAGTGGATTCAATCCTGATGTTTACCTCGCCCAATAATCTATGTTATGTAGATGTGGAATGCCTTCGACTTTTCGTTCATCGTCATTTTCTCTTCCACAGGATTAAAGGGCTCAGTCACGGAGATCGTTTCCCAAGTACCCATCAGAGTGATTAATATTTTTCCAGTATCGGCCTCCAACGCGGCCTTCGACGTCCTTTCCTGTGGTGCTTGTATTCTTTTCCCCAGGTACTCTGCCATGCAAGTACCGCCTTGTCGTTGAATCGTATGTTCCCTGCATAGGCTAGCCATTTCAAACTGTGTGGTCGTCTTGTGTTGCATGCTACTTTGTTTTTTTTTCTCTCTGATTGCGCGGCCAGACATTGTCACTTGTAAAATAGGCGGGCAATCACAATCTGCAATACTCTTTGCTAGTATCGCACACGGAAAGAGATAGGTAGTGAACAGTAACAACAGTATAAAACGCTCTGAAATTCACTGGGGGCAAAGTACATACAAGCCACTATTTTTACTAGCTAGGCTACTCGATTCAGGAAACAAGCCATACTACGAACTTGAAATGACTAGGTTAGACGAAGACAAATCAAAAGATTCAAAAGGAATCATAAAGGAATCATAACGATACAGAAGAAAGATAAGATACTCGGATAAGATAAGAAGAGTGACGGTCGCTACATTTGCGTTCAACGGAAATTTCTCTCCTGCCGAATTAAATAATACGGAGACCCATTCGAGACAGCAAGAAAAAGATAACCCCACCGCAAAGTTCAAAGCCTAGTAATACACCAGGTCATAACCCAAAATTTAGTTTCGGGGTCAACCCCATTCCCCACCACATACTTCTTCACTACCAGCTCAGCATCAACCTTGACTCTCTGTTCTCCCTTCTCGTCAGTACCACCAAACACATCCTCAACCCACAACTTCCGCCAGCTCTCGGGGGAATGGCAGAACATCGAAAACTCTGATGGGGACTTTCCTTCCGCTTTTGCTTTGTCTAAGGTGGCTTGGGAAAGCCCCTCGACGCAAAAACCTTTCACTGGCCGTGCGCCATGTTGGCCGAAGATCACTGAGCCAGCCTCTGGGCGGAGCAGAGAGGCCATGAGGTGGGCAAGCGCGAGCTGTCGTTCCTCGGAGAAGAGGTGGAAGAAAGCCGAGGCGTGAATGGCGGAGATCTTGCCTTGGAGGGGTGTTAGCGATGTGAGGGTATTTAATGGTGGCAGTGTGCTTCCCTCATGGGAGAGGACGCTGGCGATGTCGGACACGGAGAGGTATGCCCCGCGCGGAGCGAGCAAGGCAGGGTCGAAAATGTCCCCTGGAACGAAGGCTGCTGGGAAGGTCTCGGGTGTAGATTTGAACAGTTCGTGCCCATAATCCCAGAATTCTTTCAGATATTTACTTGAACGCCCGTCGAGATCAAAGGAAGTGACGTACCCTGCCGTAAATCAGATGCTATGACGTTCTGTATGGGCCAACCATCGACGACGGCCTTCCTCGCGTCATTTCCAACTGAATATTCATTGGCCGAGTATTTCCTACAATTATAATAATAACGACGCACAGCAACATCCCATGTCAAGCAAAATGGGATGCTCTCGTTCCTTGAGGAGCTTGAACGCTTCCTTATACCCAGGAAGCCGTGAAATCTTCAATCTGTGAGAGAGGCAAGTCTTTATTTACTAATACAGTTGGATTGCTGTGGAATAATCTACCTTATAAACCCGAGCATGAAGATACAGGGATACCCATAGAACTACGCAGGTGAGAATAGCAAGTGAACATAACCCGCAAGCCCCACCTCATAAGCCTTTGCCTGAACGCTCAAGATGTGTTGTTTAAGCAGATCTTCATCGTTAATGCCCGTAAGGTGTTGGAAAAAGGCGAGCTCGTCTGGCTGCAAGTGATAATAGCTGGGATTAAGCTTGGGGCGCAAAACGGGGTCGGTATATATCGAAGCTCTCATCATGATGATCAGATCAGCATGCACGAGATCGAGATAAGATAAAGATAAGATTTCGGGTTGTCCAGAGGAAAAGCGGATGAAGAACTAGAGTACAAGGTCTCGGCTATATACTATAGACTACAGAACGAAAGGAGAGAAATATAAAATAGGACCTGCAGCAGGCCCCGGGAAGCTCGCTTCATTTGGTGTGAGCTTCGCTACAAATTGGCCTTTTTTGGCATCAATTTTTGAGATAATTTCACAGGACCACCTGAGAATAATAGCTGTGCTATCAATCGGCAATGCTTTGGCCTCTTGCAGCCCGGAAGAATGTAGGAATCAATAAAAATAAGCAATGTACCGAGATTACGGAGATTGCGCAGTGGTCATGTGATGTGCTATAGTATTATCCTTGTGGGCAGTTAGTTTGTTCAGCAATGGACCGACATGCCTTGTCGCTAAATACATTCACGACAGAGTTTTTGCCGCCCGTCCTCTGTTACTATGCCACCGCCGTCCTCGTCCTCCTCCCTCGCACACTCCCCATCCGCCTCGCTCTCTGGCCCATAACCCTCTGGGCGGCCTTTCGTGTGTCCACACAGCTCGACCTCTCTGCTGGATGGCCCTATCAGGAAAGGCTCATCTACCTCAACCAAGGCCTTCTCGTATGTTTTTATTCCTGTCTTTTCACTGTTTCTCATGTCTCTCTAGCTACTCATGACCACGCTGGTCATGCGTGTTTCCATCTGGACCTTCCAGCAAGAGCCCTTCCAGCGCTACAAACCAAGCAACAACATTGTCCTCGATGCCGCTGACCTCTGCTTGAACCTCCGAGGTGTAGGTTGGTCCTGGTCAAAAGGACTCAAAATCGCAAGAGAATCCCGCAACACTGCTTCAAGACCTAAATTTCTCTTCACCACCTTTATCCACGTTCCCTTTTATCTTACCCTCTTCGACCTTGCCCACTTCATCATTGTCTCTTTCGACCCTCACAACCTCGGCTCACCCACCGGCATTTCTATATTTGACCTATCCCTACCACCCATCCAACGCTACTTCCGCTCATCTCTCATCTGTTTCATTTCAGGCCTAGCCATATACTATGCCATTCAAGCTTTCTTCCTCCTCGCCTGCCTCCTCGGCGTCGGCGTATTCCGCCAATCACCCGCCCTCTGGCCCCCATTATTTCACAAACCCTGGTTTTCCACCTCCCTCAACCAACTCTGGTCCTCACGGTGGCACCAGTTCTTCCGCGACAATTTTATCAACTTTGGTGGTCGCCCCCTCTATTACCTCTTTGGCCGCTTCGGAGCCGTCCTCGGCGCCTTCCTTGCATCCGCAGTTCTGCATTGGGTTGGTCTCTGGGGCATGGGCAATGGCACAGACTTCCCCCGTGTCGGGGGCTTCTTCCTCATGATGGGCGTCGGTACCATCATTGAGCATTTCTTCAAGTCCCTAACAGGACACCATGTAGGTGGTTTCTTCGGTTGGGTTTGGACCATGCTCTGGGTACTCGGCTGGGGCAATATGTTGGTCGACGCCTGGTGTACCAGAGGCCTTATTGGGAGCATGTTTCTCCCCCCAGGATATAGACCTGCTATTATCATCCTTCGCGCCCTCCAACGGTGGCTAAATTACAGCCTGGGCGCGGCTTAATTACCCCAAGAACTATTCATGCATAGGAACCAACTAACCTACATTGCCAATCTAATAGATGCATTACGTCTTTTTGCTAGATAGATATTGGAACCTTTATCAATACCAATATAAAATACGAAGCACTCTAAACCTAATGTAGATGTGAAGTCGTTCTCTTTGCAACCTATGTGCACGAGTCACTGAATTGATTGCGTTCCTCTGAAATTTTGAAACACAGGTGTAAAAAAAAAAAAAAAAAAAAAAAAAGTTCACGTCCGCAGGCTTGAGCCGACCATGCAAGCACTATCGGACTTGATGGCTTCATCTCTCCGTTTCCTCAACCCATATTCATACGCCTTGCATAACCACGTCACATACTTGATATCCTTCACCCTCGCCTCATCAATCAACCGGTGGTGTAGGATCTCCACGTCGCGGAAGGTCATCAGCGGAGGGACGTTATCGTCTGGAACCTCTGTGACCCCCGTCATGCGAACCAGAGCGCGCTGCCCAACGAGCGACGTACGGGTGGACCTGAAATGGGGCTTCGGAGGCGGCGTTCGAACATTGTTGGGTGGGTATTTAGCCGCGAATGCACGCAGCTGGGACATCGCTCTATCAAGATTCTCCGTTCTGAAAAAATTACCGAAAAAAAAGTTAGACCTTTGAGGAGGCAAAAAAAAATACAAGCCACTTACACTGCTAGAGTGCGCATCATAGCGATATGCGCTCGCTCTACTGTCCGGGCATGGATCGGTTTCCCAGCAGCACGCGCATTCGCCTCGACAACCTTCCACTTCTCCCACACCTCATCCGCGAACCCAACAACGTCCCGTCTCTCATGCCCCCTGCGGGCATTCCCACATCTCTCCAGCGCTTCCACATATATCCTCGGTGTCCTCTCCAAGCCCAAATCTTCAAAGACCTTCCAAAATAGCGCCCTTGCAGCGTCCAATGTCGCATGTCTATAAAATACAGACAGATACGCTCCAAGCAGCTTCGGGTTCAACTCCACACCCCTGAACACCTTGTCGGCGAAGGGTAAGGAGGCTGTAGCAGTGGAATCCGCGTCGCTGCGGTCTCGCAGAATCCTGTTGAAGAGAATTTTGACTTCTCGGATGACATCAGTGCGACTCTGTGGCAGGATGTGCGAGAAAGCTGGGTTTTGGTTCTCGTCTTCTAGGACAAGACTTGGGGCGGACGAAGAACTCGAATTGGCTTGGGGCCCTTCAACGGCAACACCAGCTGTGACCTCTGTGGTAACCTTGGAAGTATCACCTGTATCCGTTGTCTTCGACTGGTTAGCCACAACCAAAGTCGGAGTCCGTAGGTGTGGCGGTGTGTATGCAGCATACGTGTTGAAGACGTGCATCATCACTTCGTCGTCAATCTCCGCATCCACCTTATTTGGATCGCCTCCCTCCTTCCCGCCTCTCACCATCTCCGCCAATATCCATCTTGCCCGCCCCAAATCCCCAATTCTCTTGGTCCCTTCCAACAACGCACAAAACGTCTTTTTATCCGGCCTAAACGCCGAAATACCCCTCGCATCCCGATGCGAGTCCAGCATCTGCCTAGCTAACCGAAACGCTTCATTCACATAGGTCTTCGTACCCGACCTCGCGCAGGCCAGAATGACGGCATTGTACGCCTGGACGGTCGGTGGGATCTTGTGGTCCACCGTCATCTCCGTCCAGAGATCGAGCGCCTTTTCTGGCTCGGAGGAGAACCGGATCGAGACCGGGTTGGCGCAGGCACGGATCATCTTTGTGTAGAGGATAATATCGGGGTTTGGATGTGCGACGTAGCGCATATGTGAGAAGATATCCCATGCTTGAGCGCGTGCTAGAGAGGATGGGCGGGCGAAGAGGGAGGAAATGATAGAGGTGTAAGTCTGCATCGGTGCGGCGGCATTTTGGTTTTCGTAGTGATGGAGGAGGTCCAAGGCGGATACGGGGATGGTATCGTTTGGTGTTCCGTTGAGATGTGTGAGAACGTGGAGATGACGCTGTATTTCAGTTGGGGTATCTAGTGGAATGTTTTTAGTTATCGAGAAGTTTCGAAGTTTGAAAGAACGTCGGTAGGGATTTGACGAACCTGTTAGAAATTTCGCCATGAATTCGTCTGCCGCTCTCATGTCGCCTGATGCAGCGTATAATTTGAGGAATTTCGTAATCGAGGTGGAAGGTAGCGGGATATTGGATTTCTGAATTTACTTGTGAGTAGGAAGCTTTAGGAATGGAATCACACTCGCCTTCATAACATCGAGAGCGATCTCCGCTGCTCGGGTATCGTAGTGTTGTAGCTGCAATATAAAGCATGAGCAAAAAAAAAAAAGTCCGCCTGGGCAGTCTTACACTTGTTCTAACAAGGGCTTCAAATTCGCGTATCGATAACACAGTCATTGGGACTGGATTCGTGCCAATGGTTGCGTTGGGGTCAACTCGCAACCTCGCAACTTCGGCTCGAGACACCACCTCGTGCGCACGAGCCAAAATACGACGATAGCTTGGTTGGTTTTCAACGGATCCGGGCTCGGCAGTGACTGATACACCTCCAAGTAACCGCTTTTCTACCCCTTCTAATATCCTCCGGTCTTGTTCCATTTCAGCTTGTCTGATAGCTTCGGAGGCAGCCTTGGTATCCAAAGAAGTGGCTTCGGGTGTGGGCACGGCCAAAACATCCTGGTATATCGCCAAAAGATCGTCCTCGGTATAGAAGAATGGTTGGAATGCGAGCTCCTAGTACTTTATTCAGCGCCTGACACCCAACAGGATTTGCGCTACTTACCTCCGTTGTAATAGCTTCTTCCAATGCATTGACGCGATGTTCAAGCTCCTGTATTGGGTGCTTTGGAACTGTATTCGAAATTTCCACTCCTCTCACGCTCAAGCTCCTGGAGGCTCCGCGATTCCTGTCAAAAACGCAATAATTGAGGAGGATATAGGGAAATTAAAAGAGAATATACATACTTTGCTGGTGGTCCGACAAGAAACTCCCCATTCTCCATAGGAGGCACCGGGTTGACGGTAGCAGCTTGGTGTATGCTACTCCTTCGCCATCGAGCAAAGCTTCCCACCTGGTTTAAAACCCGTACTGGCGTTGCGCTCCCAACGCGCAAGAGAGTGAGATCTAGAAGCGCGAGTGGGAGAGCTGAAGCGGGGTAAGGCATTCCCAGAAACAGACGGACGCCAACATTGAGATAGAAAATTACATATAGAGATCACGTGGACAAATAGCGGAATCAACTCACACTTGAATATAAGCTCTCGCCAACCACACTACGGTTCGTTTTTACAAAACCCCGAGTAGTGGGCAAGAGCCGGCCATGCAAGCCCTCTTGCAGATCACTTTCGGAATTTATTTTCTTATTGGGCCTGGTTGTGAAAAAGAAGGTGCAAAATATTTAAACATTTCACATTGAAAGAAAGAAAATATACTCACAGGAAATACCGCCAGACTTCAGGAAGGGAATGCCAGAGCATCGCGGCGCCAGAGTGGACGATTCTTCATAAATTTCCCATACGGAGATGATCAGTCCAGAGCTTGGAAGGCCCCCTCCTGCATGGTCAATGCAACGCAATATTAATCCTTGTAGGTGGCCATGTGTACTTGCCATATGTACTTAGGCGACACAGCAAGGACAACGGGATACACTGTCAGGTGTTCGATACCGAAGGCAGGCCACACTGTCCATGCACATGACTGAGCCTGCCAAGCTTCTTCGACAGTGATCCTCACCAACACAATCACAATTCAAGCCGTGCGCAAGTCGGCTAGGAGCTTATCTGAACATATCACCAGGTAGCGATACAGGTCGATGATGCTACAAATAGAATTATAATGTGCCCCATCCCATCCCACGCTTCACCACCACTTGACCACCACCCATCCTTCCCTTGAGCAAACCCGCATTCCAGTCAACAAAGAAATGAAGCTAGTCATCACTGGCTCCAGTGGATCGGTTGGGAAACGGGTCGTTAAATTGGCACTTGAGAGGGGTCACTCTGTCATTGGCGTTGACATCACCAAACCAACGTCGCGAGACCCATGGACGACCACAAGCAATTACACATTCAAGGCGTATGAGTTAACAAACTTTGATGCCGTTCTTGAAGTTCTCGCAGGTTGCGATGCTGTAATCAACCTAGCTGCTCATCCAACCCCTCTTGATTATAAGATCAAGACGCATAACAAGTGCGTAATGAAAATCGATTGAACATTGCTATGCCTCTTGATGTGAAATTTTGATGTATAGTAACGTGGTTATATCTTGGAACGTCCTTCGTGCATGTGCAGAACTGGGTATCAACCGAATTGCCCAAGCTTCCACCGTCAACGTTATCGCAATGGCGTTCGGGAAGGAAACCCGGTTCCATTATTTCCCAATCGATGAAGATCACCCTTGCGAGCCTGAAGAGCCTTACGGACTTTCCAAACTGTAAGCATCGTCCTAATGTTCACGATTTGTCCCGCCTGATTGAGGTTTCAATTCTCAAGCATCTGCGAGATGCAGGCTGATAGCATCGCAAGGGCGTACAAGTCGATGAGGATTGCCAGCCTGCGCCTTCACTGGTCAGTCCCAGATAAGTCAATCGCACATGCTCCCGGTAGACGCGCAAATGATTTATGGGGGTATGTCCAAGAGGATTCGGCTGCAGATGCCTTCCTCCTCGCGATCGAAGACAGTAAGAAGTGGTCTGGTCATGAAAGGTTCTTCATCGCATCTTCGCAAACTGCATATGAGGAAGACACGATGGATTTAATAAAACTTCATTGGCCAGGCGTTCCTATTAGAGAAGGGAAACCCCTAGTGGGGAATCAAGGGTTATTTGATTGCTCAAAGGCCGCAGAATTACTAGGATGGCAGCACACAAATGGATTAACAATGAAAACAGTTTAGAAGAGAAGTACATACAAATGGAAATGGAAATTCATGTGGGGATCCAACCGGAGCCTGGCATTGCTAAGCTGAATGCAAGAAAGTTTGCAGCTAATGAATGTCAGGTGAATATTTATCATAACACACACTGGTAAGACGCACATAATCGTCGTAGTGATGGAGAACTTCACGTAGCTGTCTCCTCGATATGTCAGCACAATACAGAATCTCATCGTCCGACCTCTTTCCGTCGAAATATTGATTTATACTGGAAAAGCTGTGGTTAGCCAACGAATCTGATGTCATCGGATGCGACAAACAGCTCAAATCTTTTCGCGATAGAGGGTTCTATGCCCTCTGACATGGCAGAAAGCCACTGACGTTGCATCGGTGTCGCCTTTCCAGGGTCGTTGATCATGCTCGGTCCAACGTGGTCCTCTGTAGTATCCCATCCTGAATCTTCCTCATCAGGTTCGGAATTACTGCTGACAGAGTCGCTTGGGTTGTCCACCCAGTCGATTGTGTCCTCTTCTTGGAAGTTTAATTCGCTGATTTCGCTGCGGCCGGACTCATTCGAAGAAATGCGTCGGGAAAATTGTAGGGCGGGAAAAACGGATGCATTTCTGTTCGAATCATTGGAAAAATACGCATCTGCATCGGAATCAAGGTGCATCCTGCCATCGGGATTTATTTTGCTGAATTTTTGAGCCATTTTCAATCTCCGTTGTTCTTTAACACGACGCTTAAGCTCGACAGTGGCCACAACGCGAATTCGAAGGTGCAGCGTGATTAGCATGTCTCTTTTGAGCATCCATAGGACCACATCATGGTACATTCGGATCAGCTCCTTTTCCTTTGACTTCACAACAGATGCGAAGAAGTGATTCTCCGTTTGCTTGGATGCAGAGGCAGATATTGTGGCAAGTATCTGGGCCAATGGTGGGATTAAGGGATGTGGAAATGCTTCTCGGAAGGCAGCAGAGAGTTCCGAAACCCTACATGCCACGTCAGCTGCGTCATCTTCACAATTCAACGTCAGGCCTGCTTACGGTGCCCCAAATTTGGGTGGAAGAGCAAAGACTGTCTTCAATCCTGAATGTACAACATCCACAATCTTAGCTCTGCGGTGCAGCACAAGCCACCGGACGATTGGATAAACTTGAGATTCCATATCCCAATCAAGTAAATTGGCCATTTCAAAAAGTCTACATCATTTGTCAGAGAATGGAGTATTGATAGAAGATCAGCGTACGATAAAGTAACGGAGGCAATCTCCAAGAACCGAACGAGACCTTCAGCAAATGTTCGATCCTCCGCGTTTTCATGAGGACCTCTCAATATCATGTGAGGGTCCATGTCGTTGTCGATATCCAATAGCAGTAATGTTTTCCATGGAGCTATACTAGGAAGCTTCCAACCGAGGGTCATATGTAGACCCCAATTGAGGTTGTACTCATCATCCGAGGAGTCACAGAACTCTGTTTCCTGATCACTTTGACTATGCAACAGTGTATCCAGATAGGGAGGCAACTGCAGTTCGAGCGGCAAGTTATTAATCGTAACATAGGCCATAGACGATGTTTTGATTGCTTCATAAATGGTCTTCATGGCAGGAGCAATGGTCGAAACCTCGAAAGCGCGGGCAACATATCTTGAAAATGGTTCTCCTGAAATAACGCACAGCTCATCCATACAAATTTCAACAAATAGAAACAGAGAAAAACACCTTTGGAGAAGTAATTGTCCTTGAGCCTCATCAATATGTCGCACTCGTTCTCAACAAAATTCGATAACACTTGTTCTTGGTAAAGCACGGCAGTGACAGTGAAAGCAATTTGTTCATATAGGATATTGAAGTATTTTGCAAGATTGCCTGAGGCAGATGATGACGGGTCGGGTAAGTCCAGAACCAGGGTCAAATGGAAAGTTTGAAGCCACGTGCTTTTGGAGGCGGGTTCAGAAGTCGAGGTTGCCTCTTCCATGTGTGGTGATGGAGAATTAACAGAATTACTGGCGTCTCCATCTTCTCTCCACCTCGAGCCAGTCTTGATTTTTTCAGGCTTGAATCTCCAACCTCCGTCTGGATCTGGTTCGGCGCAAACTGGATGGCCTATGAATGCAAGATCGTCGACAACCAATTCGAATTTTTGATGACACATAGATCTCTGGGGACACAGAAGGGTGGCGAGAAATTCGGCGGAGTACCCAAAAGCACGGTCGTAGTCATTAGATAATGTGGGCTTCTCATAAGTAATGGATCTGTCCCTTGGGGGTCTTGAAGCTGGGTGACGAGTTGAATGAGTAAATGATATCGACCTATCCTGCAATACTCCTGGTCGTGGCCAACAATAATCCGGGTTTTGTACACAATCGTGTAGGGGTAGAACTTCAGCTTTTTCTGTTGCATCCTGAGAGTGTGACGCCCTCCAAGGATTGTCCAGGTGGGACAGCGATAGATAATCGTTCGGTTTAGGACGACAAAGCCTGGGAGACCGGGCTGGCGCTTCGGGCCAACGAAAAACAAGGTATGAGCCTTTCGCAGATGTTGTGACAAGCAGCAGGGCAAGCAGGGTTTCTGCCATGCTTTATGATGTTAAATGTTGTTTGGAGAGGGGAAAGAGGACTACAGATAAGAAGACGCGTGTCGCCCAATTGTTGGCTTTAACTTTGACTGAACCCAAGGTGTGGGTGTATTGTGGTGGTCCGACTCCAGAATATGTACGGCCCGGCACACTCCTATATAGAAAGTCATTGAAACTAAAATTGATTCCGCATATTGTTACAGAGCTCGTATATCTAAGCTTGAAGCTGTCTACTGTAATCCGGATTTCAAGTCGCGAGCGCCCCACGAATCATGCCACTTTTTCAACACGGAGAGGAAGCTGGGAGCGGGACAACCCGCTGCTAGGCACAGTGGGAGTAGCAAGCCCGGACATATGCCAAATAACTTCCTTCCCAGCAGGAGAGAACCGGAAAGATTCAATCAAAAGGGAGAGGACAACTTCTAAAGAATGACAATATTCAGATTCAAAATCAAGATAAGGACGACTTCGCCTGTCGTGACTAACTCATTTCTAGCTGAGAGAACTTGAACCCGCTTAAGATGTGAGGTGATTAACAGCACAGATCATATTTCCAAGCAGAAATTGACTTGCATGCACGCCCGTCCGCCACCAAGAAATGTCATACTGGGGTACGATTAATTTATGCCCGGAGGATTGCAGAGGCAAACGGGGGCTTACAGGTGAGAGTATATGCCCGGAATACGTGCGCCGGTTACCGTCTCTGGAAGTAGATTAAGCCACCTCTCAGGCTTCCAGTCATAAGAGTCTGGCCCCCAGATTTCGGGGTTGCGGTTTGCTGCATATATCGAAATGATGACATTTGTGTTGCTTGGAATGGGAATCTCGTTCATCTCCTGACCATCTAATCCAGTGATGGGAGTAGACAGAGGAAGGACAGTGTCCTTTCGAGTGCTGTTATTCGCTCATAAACAAGGAAATTTGAGAAGGGGGTGAAGGGGCTTTACGTTCTGGATGTAGTAGCGAGGGGTGGATACCTGGATTCCAGTTGCCGTTGAGCTGAGAAATTAATAGAAAGTAACAGTACACATACACTCTCAGGGTTTCTCGGCATACTGCATCAAGATAAGGGAGGGCAACCAGTTCATCATAACTCAGGTCACCCGATTTTCTCGCCTTTCTGATCTCTTGACGAAGCTTATTCTGAACATCTTGGTGGATTGAAAGGAGAAATAATATTCTTGCCAGTGCTCCAGATGTTGTGTCCATAGCAGCAAAAGTAAGTGACCTGAAATTCATATTGTTCAATGCTACAACTTGTCGGCGGCATGACCACACTTACGAGACCTGGGCTGTTAGCTCTTCTTCGGTCAAACTATCCTCCCCCGAGGCATCCATATTTGCTCGCACTAATTGTCAGAAGTGAGGTCCATCCATAATCGAGGAATGAGAAATGCCTACTCAGAATGCTTAGGATATCTTTTCCTTGGCCAATCTGTCTCGCCACTGCCTCGTCGCCCTCCTCAAGAGCCCGTTTCTTCGAATTAATGATCTCAACGGAAGTGTTATGGATAATATCTGCAATGTCCCGAAGCTGGTGGACGGTCTTCCACGGTATAAGGTCGACAATAAAACGGCGAAATTTCGAGGTACCGAGCCTGATGAATGGTGTCTCCAAAACGATCCTTCGAACAAATGCTATTTTGACAGTAAGGGGCCTAAAATATGTCTTGTTTAGCACGAAGGATTAACAATGTCCAATCTAACGTACACAAGTTCCTTGGCCGATTTGCTAAAGATATGCTGGTTGCTATCCTCCGTCAAGGGATCGAAGGAATAGCCAAGACCACTTTGGCCAATAAGCTCGAGGGCAGTCCGAGACATCCATGACAACACATCGATCTCAACGAAAAATTTAAACTGAAATCCACGCTAAAACGACGTAGTCACAAACCTCCCGTGGACCATCCTCTACTTTTCTAGCGAAGGCGTCTTGAAGCTAGGCGGTTGTCGGCGTTAGTTTGACAAATTTATCTGAAGGGTTACCTTGTAAGATACGCGATAAAAAATGGGAACTACGGCGCGCTCAATTCTTGAGCTCCAAAGGAATGTCCATAACTTACTCATCTCACGCATGTGCACGATCGAGAACACTGGGTTCAACATTTTCCTTTGCTTACGATGCTGCTCGCCTGGGAAAGAAATAAGTCCTGTCATTCCTGGGATTCGATGAGAAGCGTACTCACCAAGTGTTCCAAAGATTCCAGGGCCAAACATGAGCTTGTTTCCTCTGAGAATCGGGCTTCAATGCATGGGTTCCAAGAAAGTCAAAGTACTGGGTACTCAATGACAGCCGTGGGCTCCTCGTAAATGTGTTGGTCCTGGAGTATTGGTCGACAGTGTGGTCGATAGAAGTAAGAGAAACGACTCCTACTTTCACAATTACATGATGCATTGCCTTCAGATCAAATATGTAAAGTTGGTTTTCCTGCATCCTCTGCATGTTAGACTAGGATATTGGGCAGAGAAACCCATGACGGACCCCGAGACGGGCCTTTATCTTGATAACGCTGCCATCTAGTCGATAGGGTTGTTAATGCTAAATCATTAAAAGCCAGGCTTGCCCACATTTCTCGGTAATCTCTCTGTGGAAATCCCAACCATGGGCACCGAATAGTTGTGGGTAAACACCTTCGTTTAACTTAAGTCATCGTTCATATAAAGTTCCGTTTGTTTATTCACACCTTTCCACCAGTCCTTCGAGGGCGGTCCCGGGATGTTTTCAAGTGGCGACCCGACGATAAATTGCTTGAATATTTTCCAAAGAACGCAGGAGATTCCAGATAGTGCGATTCCTTGAGCAAATAAGAGCAGCATAATAAGAGCAGAGGCGGGGTGGTGTCCTCAAAATTAGCTACCGCATGCTATATAGTAAATCCTGCTTTCGTGAGAAAATAATGGATTCAAGTCCTGCCTAACCAGTCTTTTCGTTGGTTATCGGATCGATGACAGGCTGTGATATATGTTGTGGGCTTCGTAGCCTTCCCTCTTCCGCAGTCATCTGATACGTCGTAGGGTCGACATTCATTAGATCCCGAGGAATCGCGATAAAGTCTATATCAGTAAAGGAGTAAAGGGAAGCAGAATACTATCACCTTACACGGTGTTAATGTCCGTGATAGGAGGGTAGTTTCAGCGACGTGGAAGAGTGTGGGTTTTGAGTGGTATAGATGGAGATACACATCTGAAGCCTGTGGAGGGCAGCCAGGCGACTATTCTCGTGGGATTCTAACCGATTCATGTTAACGCTCTGAGGCGCATGTGTCGTGGAGAACGTTATTTCCGGAACTCTGACTCTTGACAGGCACAGAAGTTTCAGAGAAGCGAAGATGACAAGAATGAGATGACGATAGTGAGCGTTTTCATAAGTCTAACATCTTCGAGCCGGATTCGCTGAACACCCAGAAATTTGCCTCTGCGTATGACAGAATTTGAATCTTGGGTAGTTCAAGAAGCTTGGACTAGCGTGCCAACTGTGGCACATACCAATCGCGGCATTATACATGGCGGCCGGATATCTCCATCCGAGTCTAAGCAGGATTTGTAAAACCAAAAGGAAGCTTGGGGTCAATGGCCCAGTAGCGTGGCTGGCTTCCTATTGCTGAGCGCTGGGCACTGAGCCCCGAACGAGAGCTCACTGCTTGATCAGAGCATGTTTTGAATCTACTGTCTCGCGACCACGTGACTTACAGTATTATACTTCCGTAAGATCATCAAGTTGAACCTGTATGCCATCAAATCATAAATGTCTCTTGAACCACTATTTCATGTCGAAAACCTTGAAATAAGACTGCCATCCGACATCCAGTTACAGGGTGATCTCTGGAAACCCTCATTTCCTGCTCATGCTCGCGACAGTAACAAGCTTGCAGTATGTCTCCACCCCTGGTCATGGCTTGGAGGTCGTAAGGATGATCCGTATGTGTTATCCCTTTTGCATGCATAAATGCATTGAAATTCATCGCAGGGTGCTTATGACATTGCTCCCTTCGCTACTTTCGCAGGACTACCATGTACTGTGTTATAATTCCAGAGGTGTTGGCGGGTCCACCGGATGGCCGTCTTTCACGGGCTTCAGCGAAGCAGAAGATTTGAAAGCTCTCGTCATATGGGCCATGGAAACCATTTCTGATGTTCATTCAGTCGTGCTCGTTGTACGTTGGCACAACCATCGCTTCCCAACCTCGTTCTCAACCCTTCACGATTTTAGGGATACTCCTATGGCTCGCTGATAGCTTCTTTACACCCAGTTTTGAGCTCTGTGAAGATATCACACATCTTTCTCTCATATCCTTTAGGCCCGAGAGCCTGGCTTACCCTGTTCCGTTCATCGTCTTATACCGCTGCATTGAATGACCTCGTCCAACACCCCGACTCGAGGGTCTTAATAATCTACGGTGATTCGGATGAATTTACATCGCAGTCGAAGTACAGATCTTGGGCGTCGAGCCTACAAGATGGAAACGTGGAAATAGTCGAGGTCAAGAATGCATCACATTTTTGGCATGACCAAAGTGGACGTGAATTAGCGGAGCTTGTTAAGAAGTGGTTACTTTGAAAGAGTACACTTCCTGCAATAGTTTTGTAGTTACCCAGAAATCGCGGAACGTGTTACCTCACAACGTGTTACCTAATTCAGCACATTAAACGACAACCAACCATTGATCAGTGGTGGTCTTTGTTTTTCCCGTACGCGTTGCCCTATATTCATTTCCACTCACTAAATCTCTCGTTCTTGCTCCTCTTTGAACGTCACTTCAGCTTCGGATATACCCACACCCTGTACCTTGACCTTCAGGGGCGCAGATGTAAGTTTAACCACTAACTTGCTGTCGCATCATCATCGTTATTCACCTTAATGGCTTACCCATGACCAGGCCACTACCAGATGAGCGCCCACGACAAAGCGTAGCTAATCTCATTGGCCGATTTGAAACGCAAACAAAGCGCCTATCGTCTGCAAGTTCACCACCCCGAAGTTCAAGTACAGTGTCCCATATCACTGGAGATTCTAACCGGGAAGAAACGAAAGAAAAACGCGAATGGCCTCCCCAGTCTGTCAACGGGCCCGTCGAAAAGCCACCTCTTATCCTGCCATCTCTCTCGTCACGGAACATTCCCTCTGCTTTGATAACATCATCTATATCCAATCCTTCCAGTATAACCGATCCCAGCATGACCAAGTGGAAAAAGGAAGCACCCATATCCTCGATAGATGAAGCAGAAGTACCTCTTACAGCGAAAGCCCTGAATGCCTCGCAACGACAGGTGCAGGCAGAGCCCAACGTATTCCTGGAGAACTGGAGAAAGGACCTCCCAGTATCCCAAACTGAGGTGGAAGCGGAAACCACAGCCACACTGGTAGCATCACCACCCATACCACAGGAAAACGAAAGTGTGGCAACCCCAACGCTAGCGTCAGTTCAGAGGTTTACCACTCCCAGCAACCCTCGTACCTCTAATGTCTCTTCGAAGTCAGCTATGACGAGGACACCGGCTTCGGCTTCATCCAAAGTGGTATCTTCCACCAGGACATCTGCTAAAACTCCGTTGAAGTCTCCTTCAGCGAAACAGTCTTTAACACCTGTTGTGGCGCAGCCTTTACGTCCACAGCATACTGGACAGTCGGTGGCTTCAACCACTACTACAAGAAAGCCTGCGTTGCCCAAAAATCCAGTTACTCCTGTTAAGACTCCATCTAGGCCAGATGCATCTCGTGCTAAAACACCAACTTCTTCCCGCCCGAAGACCCCTTCGACAGGACTTTTCGCCCCCACAGCGGCATCTCTAGCCCGCTCACGCAATGCCCCCGCTCAGTTGCCAACACCAACCAAGAAGGCCACCTTGAGCAGCAGTGCGATGGATCGCCTAAGTAAACCCACCGCTGCCTCGCAAGCAAGAATGGCTGCTGCAGCTCCTGCGACTCCACCTCGTGGGGTGGCAGCAACGTCTCGCACGCCGGCCGCGAAACCTAAGGCCACAACACCTGCTTCGTCGAAAAAGCTGCCGAAGAAGGAACCGGTGCTTCCTCCTGTTACTGTAGAGATGGATGACAGTGCAGTGTCAGTTTCTGGTGCCGCTAAATCTCGGCAGGGTAGCGATATTGGTGATAAATCCGAAAATGTCGACTTTACCGGATCTGGATCACCAACAACCGTTGTTGAAGCGAAATCTGAGCAGGTTCAGGATGAAGTACTCACGGAGCCGATGAAAGAAGAGACAGACAACACAGGTTTTGGAGATAATGAAGCAATACCTATTTCCCCTACCTTTGAACCCACAGAAATCACAGAGATTACGGCTCCCGGTGAAGAAGAGTCAACGGCCACACACGACACTAAGGATGACCTCGAAGATATCGTCAACCTTCTTGAATCAGTTTCAATCGCCAAACCCTTGAACGATACCCTCACTATACCGGACGAAATCCTGGAAATACCCGATGAAGACGACAAGTAAAGAATTATATGACACGAAAATCGAGAGAGGAAAGCAACAACTGGCGGCCTCCCGCCACAATTCCAATACATTCTACCGGATCCTTTTTTCTCTTATGCGCGGTATGTTTGTATCCATTAAACAGTTTATTACTGGTGCTTAAATTTTTGCGGCTTATGTAGAAAGTTTTGTCAATCCATTACAATCCCTTAGTCATTTACTTCTTGGCCCTATTTTTATTTTAGCCTCTAAAACCAGATTTTGGTGATAGATGTTGCCCTGTCGTTCTCGAAATCTATCATTCACTCAACATATTCTTCACCCCTTACGTCCTTCCCAAGTATAATAAAATGATTGTCTGAACCTTTTGGCTGAAGTTTATGAGTTGTCAATATTTCAATTCCCACGCAAACGCGACGCGTCATTGTCGTTCTCCGCTTGATCTTCACTTTCATACAGGCGGATCGTCACATCCACCATCCACAATGTCTTCCACCGCCAACTCCAAGACCTCAGAATCTTCAAAGTCCGCAGAACAACCAGCGAAGCCGGAGGCCCAACCTCACTTGGGTGTTCTCGAAGAGGACGACGAGTTTGAAGAGTTCGCAGTCGCCGGTTCGTTTATCCTTTCTTCATCGGACACCATGCTGATATTTTTTTAGACTGGAAAGATTCAGAAACAGATCTTGCACATCTAGGTGGTGCAGCACCAGGAGCAGCTAAGTCCGGAGGTGACAAACTTTGGGAAGATAACTGGGACGACGATGATATTGAAGAGGAATTCAGCGTGCAACTAAGGTGGGGATGAGAATTTCAGCTTCTCTAAACTCCAGCTGAATTGTTACTCCAGGAATGAGTTAGCGAAAACGAAAGGCACCGGAGCAATGGAGCAGTGATATTAAAGTTATCTTACGATAGTCTTACCTGTTCGCTTGCGTTGACTCCCTCTTTCGCATCTCCTAACCAAGACGTACGCTTTAAACATTTATTCAAAGCAAATGGGAAGATAAGTATTGGTTACGTCTTAAAACATTGCACCGGCAACAACAAATGACAGCTCATATAAGTTCATTAACACGTTAAGGAATCGTAATCCAGGAACTCTCATATAACCTACTCGGTTATACAGAGGACTTCTTCTCCTTTTCGATGTCCTTTTCCTCTTCAACTGAAGCTACCTCGCTTTCAGTTCCGGGCAAACCCATAGCACTGGTATCATATCCATGAGATTCCAGGTATTCTCGGAACTGTCGTCAAACCATCATGAAATATGCCAAATTTCGAATAAGGGGACCATACCTTGCGATCCTCGACTTCCATGCCGTCCGTGGTGAGGGGTTGGATAAAGAAAAATGTGACGAGGGCGCTCAACACGGCCAATCCTACCGCAGAATGAGCCTGACAGCAACCCCAGGATACACTACTCACCGCTACCAATCCAGAAAGGTCCTGTATTTCCCCTCGTGGAGTCTGCTCCGCCGAACGCTGCGTAGAATATCAATGAAAAGCAGTGGCTGAGTACAACCAATCAACAAACCGTTGATAATCGGTGGGAACACTGAGTGAATTGGATCAGTGCCCTTCTTCCGGAATATAAGACAGACAAAACCTACTCCAGGTTCCGACGAAAGCTCCAACCTTTCCGATGGCGGCTGCAATGCCATAGAACTGGCCACGGACAGCAGTTGGGCTTGTTTTGCTCGCTAACAAACCAAGACAATTCCCAGGACCTGGTCATTCTCAACAGGTAAGGTATAAAAATTACTCGGTGGACAACGAATTACCAAGTTCTCCAAAGCTCAGGAAGATGCCGTAAACAACCTAAGAAAGGGTGAGCTTGTTTTCCAGAACTATTCGTCAAGAAAGACACTCACAGCGAATCCACCAATGTGCTCGGTGAGACTGGACACCGTTTGTTATTCCACGTTATCGGCAGAAAAACAAAAACGCGTACTGGGAATAGAGCCCGCTCATGAGAAATCCGACCACCGCTTGCAGCAATAACCCAGTGATCTGCAAATATCAATATCATCAAACCTAGGACTTCTCGTCCCAACGCAAGTAGGCTTACCATGGTATATTTCGGTCCTAAATAATCTACAACGAAAGCACCTCCAATTGTACCAGGCATATAGAATAAGCTAAATTTACAAGATATAAGAGATTGAAGGTTGATATCAGACCTGAAATACTTCACTTGATGATAACATTCCAACCCAACACGACCTGGAGATCCGACGATCCCCCCGTAACCCTAAATGGCGTTCATAAGCAACCTAGGGTTTTAGATTTCAAGGCCGACATTTACCTATCGACAATGATTGAGGAGTAAAGGCCAAACTGAGGCAAGCATTTAACAGCTTGGCGTTGTAAAGGCCGCAAGTATACTTACAGGGTAACTAGTAAATGGTAGTTAAGTTGATTATCAATGGAGCAAGAGGAATATTGGAAAAAACCTACACAATTATGTCGTAGAGGAACCTGGACAGGGTCTTAACTTGAATAGCAAAGGAAATATAACCAAACTTACCAGGTGAAAGAAATGGCAGCAAGAGATGAACCATAGCGACGAAGAACAAGCAAGTAGGGGATGCGAGCATGCTTCATGGAGTCTTTCTTGAATCGAACGGGCTCGTCCATGCTCAAGCGCCAGATGAAGACAGCGAGAGCAGGAATAACTCCAAGTCCAAGTGATAGACGCCATACCGCACGAAGATGATTATTTCCAAAGCTATGACACAGCTCAGTAAATTATCCGGAAGAAAGGGCATATAAGACTCACATCCAGAAAAGCACTAGTGGAACAAAGGAAGAAATGACGAAACCAAAATCAATCATAGCGTCTACGTAGGTTATCATGGTCATCAAGAGACGCGTGTGAGATATGGAGGGAGATCACTAACTCGTGGCTAGAGCGAACCAACGATGTTGTGCATTCTTGCTGATACCAGGTTCCTCGGACTGTTCAGATGCCGAGACAGATCCACAAGGATATTCTGCGCCAACGCCAATACCAAGGAGGAAACTGTGTGTAAATTTTGGGGGAATCCGTGAGTGGACAGCTGGATTAAATGATGCGAAGCGCATACCGCATGGCACTAAGCATGCTTAGTAGACCATCGACGCTGCCATGAGCACCAGCTGACGCAGCAGATAAACCAGAGAAGAGTGCAACAATCCCAGTGGCAGTCATCTACTTTTGAACTCGATTGGCGGTGAGGCGCAGCGGAGTTATGAAGGCACCCACCATTCCAAATTTCCTCCCAATCTTGTCGGATAAATAACCTTCCAATTGTTAGATAAGATTTCCACTGTAGACGTCGAGCCCACCAAATGTAAGCATTCCAACCACGGTTCCCGCAAATCCAAGACTGCTCAACGTCCTACTATAGTCGTGTTTCTTGAGCTGGGCGGATCCGTATACCCTGGTTAACACTGCAGAATAATAATGAAAATGTTGGGAACACAGGAAGAAGAATATTTACTGACAAGTATTCACTATAGAGTCATCGCAAACGTTCAATTGGCCCGTTCAAACTGGCTAGAAGTAGAACGCACCATTCCCAATGACGCCATTAGCATAACCTGTTCAGGGATAGAATCGATCAGCGTTTAGATTTTGGACTCCTAAATTTGTTCGCACCATCGGAGAACAGGGCAGTGCCACACCTGTAGAGCACGAAACTTCAGTGAAGGTATAAGATCAAGAAAATGCGGAAAAACACACGCAAAAATGAGGGAGACGCTCTTGACTCGTTCCTTGAAGGTGGTAGCCATTTCGAAAGAAACTCGCCAGATCTAGTCGGAGCGAAGGGGGCCATCTTTATCTGTTCGTTTGCTATTTTTATAGTGTAAACAGGTGGGGTTTCGCCAACCAGAAGCGAACTTGCAGCGCTCAGCTTCCTAAAGGGGTAATTTATCTCAAAGTGCCCCACCGTCATGATCAACCAATGATATTTCGTGTCTTTTTTTTGGTACATATGGGCGACACTGTTGGTTCCTGTGATCTGAACGTTCGAGAGTTTTACTTAACCTTAACACCGATGCTATCCATACTTACCGTGGTCCATACCTAGCGCACGTTTGTCCAAAAATACCTCTCGCCAACAACGACCAACACCATTCAATTTCAGTGCGAGGCCACAGCCTGATTGAATTGCCAACCCACTTAATCGAGGCCATAGGTTGGAACGATAGTCAATTTTTAAGAAGCCTTTTTCTTATAATTTCGTCTACTTCTTGTAATTATGTATAGTTATATCGCTTCACGTTCACTACCGACCCACGCTGTAACGTAACAATCGGGGGTGATGAGCCTCCATGAGTGGATCCACCGGTAAACCCTTTCTCGATACAATACTCAGCCTAAGGTTGCCCCTTTGAACAAGCTCGGGTGATGGACGGTTAACTTAATTCCTGATGTAGATTGATCTCGCATGACCTGTTAGTTAACCACTTTTTGGGATCTAAACCAGCCTCGAGGACCTGTCCTTCACCTGAGCTCGACTATTTCAAACGGACTTGATCCGCAAGAATGTAAGGACTCATAAATGTCAGCTACAGGAAGATTATTGGATCCAGTGCGGTCCAAATATGTTCCAACGATTTTCTAATCATGATTCTACAAGGCTCCTGCAGAATTCCGGAGGTCGGACAAGCAACGATAGCTCAAAAATCTAATAATAAGTCTTCAATTCCCATTTGCAGCCTTGGGGTTGCAAGCTTGAACAGGCTTGAACATTCGGTACCTCCAAATATTACTTA
>Ga0307517_10003866_pt1 | contig 23224 bp, 32 predicted proteins | sample 23_EM_MG_FD_194515 | JGI IMG/M metagenome (GOLD analysis project Ga0307517, IMG submission 194515) | Populus trichocarpa ectomycorrhiza microbial communities from riparian zone in the Pacific Northwest, United States - 23_EM | ecosystem: Host-associated > Plants > Roots > Unclassified | place...
CACACTCGCCAGGTCTCCTCTATCGTTCCAAAGAACAATGTCTGGGTTCAAACAGGTAAGCACGCAGAAAGAGTGGCAAGGGAGGGCTGACAGTTCTCTTCGTAGGCACCACACAAGTGAGCTGGATTTCAACATGGCAGAACGCTGGGTAATCACTCATCTCGCCGTGCAGGTTGCTCGTCATCCCGGGTCCCATAGAGATTGCGGATGATGTTGGACTTTTGGCCTTACTTTACCACTCCGACAGCTGACTTCATCGACTTGCAGGTACTGTACGCAAATGCCCACCCGTCGATGGCGCATACCTCCCCGGAATTTATTCCCGTTTTTGGAGATTGCATTCGGATGATTAGGGATGTGTTGTATACCAAGGATGCTCAACCGTTCTTGGTATCCGGTTCCGGTACATTGGGCTGGGATCAGGTAAGTTGGTCCACGTCACTTAAGAGTCCTATAGAGTATAATGTTCTATAGATCGCTTCGAACTTGGTCGAACCGGGTGAAAACGCTCTGGTTTTGAACACCGGATACTTCGGGGACTCCATTGCCGATTGGTGTGTTCATTGTTAACTGGTTTCCTCCTCTTGATAAGAACCGACTCTTCTACTCTAGTCTAGAGACATACGGCGCCAAGGTGGATTCTCTGAGAGCCAAAGTCGGCAGTGTCGTTCCCCTGGATGAGATTGAGTCAGCCCTTGCATCTAAGCAATTCAAGATTATCACAGTTACCCATGTGGATACCTCGACGGGTAAGTTTTACCGAACATCACCCGGCCCGAGACACTAATTTTGTAAACAGCCGTTTTATCCGACATCAAGTCCATCGCGGGTGTTGTAAAGAAAGTTTCTCCCGAGACTCTGGTACATATGTCGTTCTCAGACTCATCTGTGATTCGATAGCTCATTTGGAACACAAGATCATTCTGGACGGCGTCTGTTCCGTCGCGAGCGAATTGATCAGGATGGATGAATGGGGTATTGACGTCGTTATGACCGCGAGCCAGAAGGGCTTGGGTACGCCACCCGGACTCAGTGTTCTTGTTGCTAGTCAGCGCGCCATACGGGTTCGTTCCCCCGCGCGGCACTTGTTGGTCAACTATTGACAGCCCAAACAGACTTTCGAGAACAGGGTTGCTCCTGTGTCTTCCTACTATGCCAGCTGGAAGAAGTGAGTCCTGGAATTCGGTGAGCGTGCGTGGATACTGATCGTTCTTCGCGCAAGGTGGCTGCCAATCATGAAGGCGTACGAGCATGGCGTTGGGGCCTATTTCGCGACTCCCCCGGTCAACCTGATCTATGCGTTCAACGCGTCCCTGACGACAATCACCAAATCCTCAGAAGTGAGTCTTGAGGAGAGGTTCAAACGTCACGAGGAGGCAAGTAAGCGTGTCAAATCCGCGGCAGAGGAATTGGGGTTGAAACAAGTTTCTGACCCGGAGAACACCGCTAATGGGATGACCGCTGTTGGTTTCTATTTTTTTCCGGTTTTTCAGAAGTTGTAGACCCACCTTTGTCCATTTAGCTCTACTTCCCTGAGGGATACACCGCCTCGGACATTCTCCCGCGGCTCTCGGCAAAGGGCGTCATCGCCGCGGGGGGATTGCACAAGGATATCAAGGACCGCTACTTCCGTATCGGGTGCGAGTTATATTTTCCCTCCATTGTACATAACCTTTTGCTCATTTGTCCCTCATCTCAGGCATATGGGGATTTCCGTTGTCGAGCAATCGCGAGGTGACATAGACAAGATCATCGACAGTCTTCGGGATTCTCTGGAGGAAGCACGAGCAAGCAAGCGGTAAATTTGTGGATGTAATTTCAATTTGCTAGGAAACCATGTGAATATTTCGGAGGCAGGGGTGTATGAGATTGCATGTATTAGTAGTTGGGGTGTCTTCGGATGCGGGGACGTCTTCTGCATCGACTGGTCAAGGCGTAAAGTTCGCAGTTTCTCTAGTCCGAAAGAATTATCAGACCTGTTTCGTGGAACGGAGGCAGTCCTCGCTGGATATGAGAACGGCGAATTTTAGTGATGAGGCTGGGATTGTACTCATATTCCGAGTTTTCACGGCGGTAGACCATTCCCTGCGGTCGGTTTGATTCGTATGGCGGTCTTGCCACCTCACAATTTGCGATTCCTGTGTCGTGTCCACTTTTGCGGTTTCACTTATATCGGTCTACAGGCTGCACCACCGTTTTGACGCGCAAGCGGTACTACCCGGTATACCGTAGACAGATGTGGTTCGTCGTGTACGACGACATGGAATGATGGAGACGTCGTAATCGCGCGTCCGCGAATTCAATATAGTAGCCCTGGAAGATCTTCGAAGCTCGACCGGCCGCCGTCTTGGAGGTTTTGGAGTGTTCTGTTGGTGCCTTGCGGTCAGTTTAGTTCGTACGGCAGCTCACCCAACTTGCTAAGGGCCCCACGATTCGCGATTCCCGTGTCGTGCCCACCTTCAATCGCGGTCCTACTGATATCAGTTCACAAGCCACACCGGTACCGCCTTCCCGCGTTCCACTGTTTCCTCAATTTCTCGCTTGAGCCACGCGGAATTGACGATACGGCGGAGGCGAGGGTAGAGGGCTACCGCGTAGGAACAGATACTCCCCCGCCTCGACCCGTTATATATTGCCACACAGATGCCATTCATTGAACCTGCGGGTGGATGACGTTGGCATCTGTGAATCGTACCTCACGTCGGCATGTTTATAGCAGCGAGAACAACCGACCGTGATGTCGTTCTTTCCAGCACCATTACTAAGTCTGCCTCTTTGAACATCAGTACAAAATGAGAATATTCAAGCTACAGCCGTACTGCATCTCAGTGCAGTGCAATGCCAATGCAACACAACGGTCATACAGGAGATAACGAACGCGGAAAATACATTTCAGAGGAAAATCGTAGCTGGGGTGGGATCGGATACAGCCTGATCAGAGTGCCATTGGCGACCAGCCTTCGAAGAGATGTAGTACGGGAGGTGGATGGGATGAACGTGAATGCGGAAGAAGAAATCACGGACAAAACTGAATGATAATGGGGTCTGGGTCTTGGCCGTCCAAGAAGGCCAGGAAATTGTCATTCCACTTCACGTCCTCCACGTTCTTTGCCCTCCAGTTGGGGGGTAACCACAAGAGTTTCGTTCCTTTGGAGTCTACAACCCACTCCTTCGACCCGATACCCTGAATACCGTACCCGCAGGAAAAAAGGTTGACCCATGGCCATGGGCTGTCCAGTGGCTCCTTCGTCACATTCCTAAAGCTTCCATCCTCCAACATCTCTAGTTCCACCGGAAATTATGGGGTATATGGCGTGTGGGGGGAAGGGCGGTGTTTACTTGTCACGCTTGTGAGGAGCCATAGCCCACGCTGGTTAGGAGAGGGTTGGATGTTGATGACCTCAACCGGACCGTCCGGGTTGTCCAGGAAAACCCTCGCCAGTGTGAGACCCTTTCGCCACAGGTAGGGTCCCATCGTCCCAACCGCAAAGGCAATCTGGGAGCAATCGTGGGACAATGCCAAGTGGTTTGCACCGGGATCGATAACCGTGGACCTGTCGAAAACACCGTAGACACCGTGTGCTCTCCCACCAGTTTCAAGATCCCACCAAACAAGCCCGCAGCTGCTCACCATACAGATAGTGTCATCAACGATCTTGATGTCCAAGGTTTCCATGCATGTGTCTATGAGTTGGTGCGGATCGCCCGAAAGAGCGTTGAGGATTTTGATAACATGATCCTTTCGCCGTGCCGTCGCGATGAGGGCCCCGTCTGAAGAATATGCCACCAGATGGTTATGACGTTTTTGACAGGACCCAGCTTCGTCGGGAGGCGGAATGGTGGATTGATTCCCGGGGTTCAACAGTTGAATCCCCTCTTGACCCCAGGTCAAGATTGAGGACATGGTGGGTGAGAATGAGAGCCCCTCGAACGGCAACCGGGGTCTGAAGTTACTCCAGGGCCCATAATCGCTGGATCTGTTCTCCCAAATAAAAATCCTCGGTTCTTCTGTTCCGCATATGAAGAAGTGTCCATCGGGAGAGAAGTGTCCCAGTGGGATGAAGGGTGTTTGAGCTGCTTTGACCTCCAATAGGATTCTTGAGTTCCGAACATCTAGTATGACCACATCCGCCTCGGTGACGAACGATGCATGGAAGGAAACCGGGGAGAAGGAGAACTTCCCACTGTGACGTGGCACATGGAACAACTCGACCATAGGGAGTAGATGTGATGTCTGCTGTAACCCACGGATCCCAATAATAAAATGTCCACCGAGTCCGGAGCTGGTAGCAAACCTAAGAGAACCCTCGTGGATCCAATGGGCACCCATTTGGTGATCGTGCGACCATGGGAGTCCTGCCATGTGTGGTTGTGTGTCCTCGAGTACATCATAGATGTGGAATTGGTATTGTTTGGAAGAGGGGAAAGAGGGTAGGAAATTAATAACCCTTCGGTTGCTATCGCCGGAGAACACAATCTCCCCGGGGCCGTGGACATGAATACTGCGGATAATCGCACCTGTCTGAACATCCCAAACATGTACGCACGCATTCCCCCGGAATACAGAGGATCGTGGGGAGAGCTTGTTTTCTTGCTCTTGGAGACAGGCCAACAGGCGTCCATCGGGAGAGAAGGAAAGTGAATGGGCAGATAGATGGGTGGTAGGAGCCTCGAGGGTAGATATTCTCTCTAGGGTGTTTGAGTCCCTAACTTCTATGACGGTACCCATACCGACCGCGATAGATTGACCACATGGTGACCAGACAGCGCAACCAACTTCAGAAGCAGCTCCGGCACTCGCCGTACATGAATCCCATGAGGTAGGGATACCAGTCACAATCCTCGACATGGGGGAGTGGATGTGTTGGCCATACAGTTTCCGAACCACCGACGAATGAGGGGCAAGTGGAAGTGCAGAGTGATAGATGTGGGATGCTGACTGGCTAATGGCCTCAAAGAATTCGGTTACGAAGCGAAGTGAGTCTGCAGCGGGATCGAGAAGCGTGTCGGTATTGCCAGGAACCTGAACATAACTTTGAATTAACACCATCGGGCCAAGCAATCAAGTTGTCGTTCTAGGCACACCTTGTTCAGCCATTTCACAGTTGCACTCAACGCACGTGCGGCATCACCCACAGCACCAACAACACTCAACACCTCTAACCAAAAGACAAATCTCTCCTCCAAGAAATCACGAAGGGCTGAAAGTACGTCCGAGGTCCGATGGTTCGTCACGATGAGATGTTTGTACCACGATCTGCACGCATGCTCAAGCCCACCGCGGATACCGCTCTCTTCGATCCTCTCCGGCAAGTCCTCCATCTCGGAGTTGAGGACGTAGTCAGAAACCCCGCACATGTCCTTCTTCAGGGAGTTGCTCATATATTGTAGGAAGCGCAGAAAAAGTTCGGCGTGATAATCGGGGGATATGTAGAACCGTGGGTCAGTGCAACGAGCCGGGTCCGTGATAAAATCAGGAAAGGACTTGTGGAATGGTTGTATGGGGTAGTCGGTATCTTCGTGTAGTGCCAGTAACGATTGAATAGATTCGAGGAGCAGCACAACCTCGTCACATTCGAAACCCATCAACGTCGCGATTGCAGATGGTGAGAGGGGATTCGTAACGAGAACCACAGCACTGAGGACCGAGCGGACCACTGCATCGTCTTCATCGCCATTCTTGCGGAACGCCTCCCCGAGTATCGAGGTGTAGAGAGAATCAAGGCTGGCGTACACCTTCAATTCCACCTTCCCCTCGTGGGCCGTGGTATCCGGAGATTTCATGATCATATCGAGTCGGTCCGAGGGACACTTGAACTTGTGCTTGAGGAAGTTGACCGTCGCGACAGCGTAAACGAAGAAACCATCGGCCCGTCGACACAGCGAGTCGAGCTGCTCATCCGTCAGCCAACCTTCGCTCCCGCCACGTCGGTGTGCAACTTCAGATAACTCGTGTTTGAAGAAGCGGCGAATGTCGTCGTCAACAGTGCGAGGTTCAACTTCGTGAAGAATGAAGACATCCGTTAGATCCTTCAGAAGCGGGCCGCGGAACCCGCATGTAATGCGCGCCTCCGGTCGGCCGGTGATGAAGAATTTGACTCTGGGAATCTCTGAAACCGACTTTCCCAAGACGAGCAGGATAGCCGATTCCGGCTCATCGTCCTTGCACTCGTCGAGGGCATCGATCACGACGACGGTCGAAATGTTCGTAGACCTGAGCGGTTCGACCAGAAGTTTCTGCATCTGGTCTAAAAGCGACTCATGGTCAATGTCCGGATTGGATTGGAGGAGAGGGACAAGCGACGATCGGAATTCGGGATACTGTTGTGCGAGTTGGAATGCCAGTGTTGGGAAGATGAGCTGGAGATTGCTGCGATCCTCAAAGCTTCTCGAGCAAAAGAACGAGGCGCCCAAACGGTTGTCAGCAAACAACCTTTCGGCAATGGTCTGGGCGATTGTGGACTTTCCCGTCCCAGCGAGTCCATTGAGCCAGAAGATTGGGGACATTTCGAAATCCTCTGTCCAGCGCTCGATCTCATCCAACACACCCTCCCTGGTTCCCTTGAGGCAGCCGTTTCGATTCCCGTGTCGATATCCTGCTCCATGGGCCCGACGACAGCTATTTAGAGTTGAAATATCGGCTTCCAAATATGCAGGTGAGTTCAACTCAGTTTTCGTTCGAATGGAGTCTAACCTCGATCCTGTTAAACCGTCAGACATGACCAAACGCACGCACTTCAGCGACTCACAATCAGTTTGAGATTCTGATCGTATATGGCCTGTTGGTGCGCCGTCTGAACGGTTGCCTGAGTGAGGAACCCGTAGGAATGGCTTGGAATCACCACCGACCTGATAATCAATGACAGCATCTCGAACATCATCCATGAGGTCAGACACAATCTGGACGTCCTCGCCATTTTCCGAGTAACCTGCAGCCTCGGCATGATCTGATGTCGCTTGGAGCTCGTGCTTGATCCGATTGAGGGTGCTGGAAATGAGTCAATGGGGAATCGATACAAGAGGAGCGAAAGTAACAGACATGAACAAGTCTGCCCGTCGCATTGAATCGGCCGCATCTTCATCGTTCTCCCCTGATCCCAACCTATCCAACCGTGCAAACGCAGCCTCGATCTTTCTCTTCGTTGCTGGTGACTTCTGTCCGCGCGTCAAATATGCATTCCGGTACATGCGTACGATCGTACCTGGTGTAGTTCCAGGAGCGTGTCAATAGAAGACTTGTGGGGGCGAGTATTACGTCAACACTGGCGTTGGAAACATAATCGATGAGAAGTCTTACAGTCAGTCTTTCTATTCGATTGTATATCGACTGTTGCTGCGATAACTATCTCATTCTCGTTAATGCTGGTCTGTACCGCGCGGCCCCTGCTCACCCGATAGAAGGCGATTGCCGTCCGCAGTTCCTCAACAAGGTTGATCACATCTTGAGAATCTTTCCCCTTGTCAAGGAACCCCGAGGACCTTTTCTTCTCCAATAATACATCGGATCGCTCCCCAATCTCCTTCAAGGAACTAAATGTAAGATCAGAGCGAGTGGTGGAGGGGCAGGGTGGAGTTCACCTAGAGAGATCTGCACGTCGCTGCTGCTCCTCAGGGTCGACGCCATCTGCAACGGACGCGAGGTTATCTTTCAGCTTCTTCAGCCATGGTATAAGTTGTGCGGCCTTCTCCTTGACGTCTTTGTATTGCTAAGAGACTGTCAATTGCAAGTAGCAACGGGACAGAACGACCTGACTTCGTAATGTTTGATGAGCGCACTGACACCACCGAGAGCTGACTTGAGGGGAGGAAACCAGTCGGAAGATTCCTTCGCAATGTCCAGAAGTATCTTGACATCCTCTACCGCCCTCTGCACCTTCTCTGCTGACTGTCAGAACCCTTCAAGCCAATGCAATCGAAAGTGCTCACTCGAGCCCGAAGCTCCTCGGAACGGGTTTGGCATGGTTTTTTTGTTGATTGTTGGGTGCAATCTTAGGGGAGGAAGGATAGGGATCGACGGTCTGCAAGATGTAGCAGTACAACCACTGGGCGTTTGTTTGTCCCACCCCCGTGACAGCGCCAAATCGAGCACCAATGTGTATTGGTATGGTCGTGAGATAGCCTGAGGCAGGTAAGCGCGCAGGACACCACGTCTGCAGGGTTTTCAAATGAGGAGGACAGGGAGTGTAGCGACCGTGGCGCGTTAGAAGGACGCCAACCATGCCACGTCGCGTCCCCGAGTTCTCGCCACTTGGACTTTCTGCATTTTGATTCCCCCTGTAAGGATATCAGGCTGGCGGCAGAAATCCTTGAAAGTTTCAACGACAATCAAAAGCGGGTTCCGCGCGCTTTCGCGTCTCGAAGCGTAGGGCGAGGCCCAAGTTCAATTTGACCGCCGTCACAGGCTGACCATCAGGAAAATATCGAGTCGTACGCTTCATCCGTTCCCAATCGATTCGGTGCGATTGCACCAGGGCACTTTTTCATAAATGCGTTCAATGTTGTGTAGTGCATCGTTGAATAAATCAATTTTCGTTCCAAGCATCCATTCTGCCCAAGTCCGGTGTCCGCAGAACAAGTTAGATGAGAGAAAAATACTCAGCCGTAATTCTACGAGCTTCGATGCGCCTGGAACCGACTGCCAGTGCTGGAAGCGCTTCAGAACGTTTTCATGGCACTGAGGTCGGCTTAAGACCTCCCGTCGTTCCTACCCGACTCGGCATTTTCCTGATGCTCCGGTACGAGCCAGAGGTACCGGCCCGGAGGTTTTCCAGTTAGGTGGCGATCATCGTCGGCTGAGCACGGACGACTCGACGCGAATCAGACAGGAAACGATGGGTCACCTCATCACACTGGCTACGTATGTTCCCTACGTCTACTCAAACCACCTGGTACTAACGTCTGAGCCCACATACCGCCAGCTGGTTCGTCGCCTTGTCGTTATCTCAAGTTTGACATGCATCAGACAGATCTCTTCCAGCTCGCTGAACCAATGGGCTTTGGACTTCCAGGTACGTGCCTGCCTCATCTCTTACCAGTTTACGCTCAAGGTTTCTAGGGTAATCTCGAACGCATCCTCCAAAGTATTACCATCGCCAAGTCCCGCGGCGCCGCATTAAGAGTTGGCCCAGAGCTCGAAATCCCGTTAGTCCGGCGCTATCATCCCCATATTTCACCCGAGTAACAAAGAATGTAGCGGGTATGGGTGTTTGGATCACTTCCTGGAAGGTCAGATTGTCCGTCGTTGGAGTAGTTGCGTGTAATGACGCCACCGTTTACAGGCGATACAGTGTTACATTCATGGGAGGTCCTCGCGAAGATTCTGGCGTCTGAGGAGGCTGGAGATGTTGTCTGTGACATCGGAATGTACGCGTCCTCATCTTTTACTTGGTCCCGCCTGGTTTGCTGACCATGTAACAGGCCGGTAATCCATAAGAACATCAACTACAACTGCCGAGTCATCATTCACAACAAGAAAATCCTCCTAATCCGGCCGAAGATGTGGCTGGCGAATGACGGAAACTACCGCGAGCTCCGTTACTTCACTCCCTGGACCAGGCATAGACAATGGGAAGACCATTACCTTCCGAGGATCATCCAGGCTGTTACTGGACAGGTTTGCACGTCATATACTGTGTACATTCTGACCTTGTTCCATCCATGTTGTTCGTTAGGTCAAGGTACCATTTGGAGATGCGGTTATCAGCACCCTTGACACTTGCATAGGCATAGAGCTTTGCGAAGAGCTCTTCACTCCCGCCAGGTAGGCCCCAGTGCTTTTCGCGCCGCAACATACTTAAACTAATCGAACCCCCTAGTCCCCACATTCTTATGGGTCTTGACGGCGTTGAGATTTTTACCAACTCTTCCGGAAGCCACCACGAGCTGCGGAAACTCCATCGTCGGATCGACCTTATCAAAGAAGCTACTCAAAAGGTGGGATCACCTTCCCCCCTCATCGCACCCGATATTTGAACCTCCGCAGCTCGGGGGCGTTTATCTGTATGCGAACCAACAAGGATGCGACGGAGATCGACTCTACTACGACGGATGTGCCATGATTGCGGTTAACGGCGATATTATTGCCCAGGGTTCTCAGTTCTCCTTGAACGACGTCGAAGTGGTGACTGCGACGATAGATATTGAGGATGTCCGAGCTCACCGGACCAGGAGCAGCCGAAACATGCAGGCCACCAGCACTGAAAGGTACCATCGCATCGAAGTTGGGTTCTCCCTTAGTGGTGGGAAGTTCCGAGAAGTGCAGGACGTGTTCGAGGAGGGGTTGGAGGTCAGGTTCAAGGTTCGCTACCACACTCCCGAGGAAGAGATCAAGTAAGCCAGTGGTCTTACTTCATTGTCGAGTCCTAACGAGAGCGGCAGGCTGGGACCAGCATGCTGGCTTTGGGATTACCTCCGTCGTTCTCGAACCCAGGGTTACTTCCTCCCCCTCAGCGGAGGCATCGACAGTTGTGCAACCGCGGTCATTGTGTACTCCATGTGTAGTCTCGTCGCCGATGCGGCGAACAGAGGAGGTACGACGGTCGGGACAGAAGGAGCTTTGCATTGACCAGAGGGTTCAGACAAACAAGTGATCGCAGACGCTCGACGCATTGCTGGAGAGCCGTCTGATTCCAGTTACATTCCCTCAAATCCCAGAGAGTTTGCCAGTAGAGTTTTCCACACCTGTTATATGGGCACGGAAAATTCCAGCGCGGAGACCCGCTGGCGGGCAAAAGAGTTGGCAGGAGCCATCGGAAGGTGAAGTGAGCATCTGGCATGGTCTTATTCTTCTCACCAACACCATTTGTGGGTAGCTATCACGTCGATATGAACATGGACGCCGTCGTTCGATCCATTCATGATCTCTTCACCTTTGTCACCGGGTTTAAACCTCGTTTCCGTGTCCATGGGGGATCGGACAGGGAGAACCTGGCACTACAGAATATCCAAGCACGTTTGAGGATGGTGCTGTCATACGTGTTCGCCCAGCTGTTGCCGTGGGTTCGTGGTCGCGACGGGGGACTCTTGGTTCTGGGGAGCGCGAATGTGGATGAAAGGTCAGTGTACCGTTCTGTGAGATGCCCCGTACTAATGGTAATGCAGTCTGAGGGGCTACCTCACGAAATACGACTGCTCATCTGGTATTCTTGTCCCCGTGTCGCTACGTTTCCCCACCTAACGCTCCGCAGCGGATCTGAATCCCATTGGGGCCGTCAGTAAAGTTGATCTCAAGAAATTCATCGTCCACGCGCGTGAACACTTCGATCTACCTATTCTCGAGAGGTCCGTGCACTTATGGTACCGGTTGAGTTCCCACCCCTAACGCCAGTCATTCTCTTCAGCTTTGTCAATGCCATTCCCACTGCAGAGCTCGAACCTATCACTGAAACCTATGTTCAAGGAGATGAGGTTCGTCAGTTATCCCCCCCCAGATTCACCTTGTTGACATGGGATTCCCAAGGCGGATATGGGAATGACGTACGATGAACTCTCTGTTTTCGGTCGGCTCCGCAAGGTCGAAAAGTGTGGACCTTACAGCATGTTCACAAAGCTGGTTCGAGAATGGGGTTCCGTATTCTCCCCCCTTCAGGTCTGTTCCTTCAGTTCCCCTCCCTGGTGGGCCATAAATGAACGCTCCCCCTCAGATCGCGGAGAAGGTGAAATTGTTTTACTTCGAGTACGCAAGGAACCGACATAAGATGACTACGATTACCCCATCTTATCATGCGGTGCGTCAGCTATTTCCTCACCTCACAGTAGGTGTTAATTTTCTTGCGCGTCGTGTAGGAGAACTATAGTCCGGACGACAACCGATTTGACCTCCGGCCATTCTTATACCCAGCTCGGTTCCCGTGGCAGTTTAAGAAGATCGACCAAATTGCGGCCGCGCTCCCCGATAGATCTCGTAAGGGACCTGGACAAGATAAGACAAAGACCGAGTAGACTGGTGGGGGATCAGAACCAACGAAACATTGAATAGCCACCTCGCTGTTGTACAATTAACGTATAAATACAAATGCATTGGTACATGGATGCTGATGCTGTGATCGACGATCTGCTTAAGGGTATAGAAGAGAAGATGGGCGAAGGAGGGTGGGCCGAATTATTGGCTTCATCTGAGGAACCTGTAGAAGATCCCTTGAACCGAGATTTTCTTCATGATTGTCGGTTCTTCAGCTGCGATAAATCGTGTCAATATGGAGAAACCGGAACGGAAGGGGGGACTCACGATCTTGCAGGTTCTCGTCCTTCACTTTGCGTTTAACGCTCTCCATAACCTCGCTCACTGTCGACCGATCAAAGTCACCACGACACTTCATCAAGCTTTCCACGAAAGCGATGTTTGGTCCGTGAACCTTGGCGAATGACCAATACGACAAGAACACCAGCGACTTAGAGGCTTCGAGCATGGAGAGTATCATCTCCACGACCTCGAAGTCCCCTTGCAGTTCCTGGGTCTTCTTGTAAGCACCGAAGAACCTGAACGCTTCGTCGATGTCCGTACGTATCCGATCGGTGGCGGCTGGTAGTCGGAGTTTGGGAGCTTTGGCTAGGGCAGTCAGGTAGTTGACGACGAATGTATCCAGCAGGTCGGCAATGAGCAATTCGAACAAAGTCGAGGAGAGGTAAGTGTGGTAGTCGGCCGTGTAATCCTTCATGGTGTCGATGATCTGAGTCATGATCCCATCGTACCAGGGAGGCTGGAACAGTTGTTTGGTCGCGGGTTTCAAATCGTTGAAGATCATGTCGATCAAAGTCTGCGTGCACTTCTTCGCAACGTCGAGGTGACCGTCGATGGCGTCGTTCAATCGCTCGTTGATAATTACTCGATACTTGTCAGAAACCAGAGGTTCGATCCGAGCAGAAAGCGCTTCCGCGTAGTCCGCGCACTTGATTTGATCGTTGGCGAGGGCGATGGAGTATTCGACCAAACCCCCAGGGACCTCTTCTGGTTTCTCGACCTGTTTCTTGAACTCGGAATCGACGATCTTGGTCCATTGGTCTTGGATACCACGCATGACACGGTCGACTTCTGTGATCACCCGAGCTAGGATCACGCCCTGACCACTCTCTATCGCTAGGTCAACCTGCTGGTTGATCATTTGGAAAAGAATGACCGCTCCCTGGGTTCCATACATTCCGTCCGCATCGATTTCTGGGGCATCTCTCCTCTGGATGAACGCCTCGACCTCCGTCTTCATCAGGTTATCCGACCACTCGTCGAGTTTCTTGACAATAACCCCGAGGTAGTCGTCGATGAGACTCTGTTCTTTCCCGTCGAGTAAAGGCGGTTGAACAAACGCTTCAGGGATATTAAGCTCGTTCATATTCTGTTTGTACTCCTTCAGCCAGGCATGGAGTGCGAGCAGGGCACTGGCTTCGGGTTCATCTGAAACGATCCGCCGGACGGTGGCGTCCAGAGTTTTGTGGTATTCCTTGATGTATACTTCGTATATCTTCCAACTGGCGGGGAAGCACTTGACGACATCGCCCTCGATGCGAATAATATCTTGATACATCCAGCCGAGATCATCGAGGAAACCGGTAGGATCCTGCCGGTTCTTTTCGTACGCGTCATTGAACTTCTCCCGGATTGACTCCTTGATGCACTGGACGATTTTGGTACGATAGTTTTTGATGACACGGGACCTGGCTGCCATGTTCTTGAACTTTGCTGCAGAGTCTTTCTTCGCGCGCATGACGAGCAGGATGGCAGCAGCCTGATTTTTAACAGTTAGTCACCGATGTGTCTCTGGAGATTTCAAGAGCCCGCTCACCCTTTCGTCAGCCCTACCCTCAACCTCGGCGATCTTGATAAGTTTAATGACAACATCCATCCGGTGAGAGCGAACGAGAGGGAGGATGTTTTGAGCCAAATCAAGGACATATGCGTCAAAGGCCAAAATGATCCTGTTCAGCTGTTCGAACCATATGGCGAGGGCAGCTCTCGATCCCGCAGAACCCTTCTTCGCTTGGCTCATGGTTTCGTTTCGGAAACTCTCCAGCTGATTGATCTGGTAATGTATGGCAAGTAGGTTGGTTGCGGGACCCAGGATATCTCGAGTGCCTTCGTAGAGCATTTCCTCCAGCTGTTCAACCCGTGCGTTCATCTCGAGAAGGTTGTTCACTAGCTCTTCCGTCCGCTCAAAGTTACGGTGAACCATGGATACCTACCGTGTAAATTATCAGCGTTGACAAGGCAGGAGATCAGACCGCATATGCTTACTCGACTGATTTGATCGAAAGTGCCAATATAGTTGTTTGGGTCGCTACACAGAGCATCGACGACCTGCATCTCGTCTTTAATACTCTGAATATGTGTTCTCGTGCTGAAGAGCTTCCTCAACCCTTCGCGTGTGGCGTCCAGCTGGTCCTTGACACCGCTCTTGAGTCGCGTGTCAATCGAAGCCTTCTCCTTCTCGAGCTTCTTGCGGAACGTGGCGAGCTTGAGCAAGTCGTCGGGTGATTGGAGGAACTCGCCAACGGCCTGAGCCGCTGACATTGCCGTGTTCGAGTTGACCACGGTCGCCGACATCGATTAGATCTTGTGGATCGCAGACGGAGGTCAGTTTCAGACTAGCAGACACCAGGGGCTGCGAACCTTTGAAAGACGCGAGAAAAATTTCCAGCAGCTACCAGAACCACGAGGGAAAGCGAAAGAGGAAAGCAGCGGTAGACAGAAGACCAAGGGCCGGAAGCGAGTTAGAGTTGACCGTCGTGCCGCTGGTGATCGTCCCGTTCCGTGATGTTGTCCCGGACACGGTCAACAATTGCGACGACGATTTGTCGGAGGTCGAACTTCCTGCGCAGCATTTCGACCAGCCATGAGCTCGAGGATAGAGACGTAGTCATTGTGGGAGGTGGTCCAGCAGGTCTCGCGTTAGCCAGCGCCCTGGGTATGTTATGGTTCCATCGACAACACCTGTTTCTCGCACCAACTAATCCCATGTAGGATCATCTCAGGCTGTGAGGGGTTCACTGAAGATGACGGTTGTTGACGCTGGGGACTTTTCCAAGATCAAAAACTGGTCTATGAACACGAATGAATTCTCAAACCGAGTGAGCTCACTTACGAATGATTCGTACCAATTCCTCAAAGGTGAGTGGCCGAGGTCGGGTCCCGCCTTACACGAGTTCTGGTCTGACCGACCGTTAGGTATCGATGTATGGGATCACGTCGAAAAAAGCAGGACCTGTCCAATCGAAGAAATGCAGGTGGGTTCAGGTTATGCTAAATCTTCGCATTCCTAACGTCTTCACAGGTATGGGACGGTGTATCCGACGCGAGAATCAACTTTTCCGCTGCGGACCTCCCCCTGCAAACACCTGAGATATCTCGTATGACCGAGAATCTTAACCTCCAGCGTGGCCTTTTGAAACATCTCTCACAAATCCCGGAGGTTCAACTCCTCGACAACGTTCGAGTCACCGCCATCGAAAAGGAGAACGAAGCAAACGGGTGGCCATTGGTTCGTTTATCGAATGGCCAGATCTTTAGAACGCGGCTTCTTGTCAGTTTTAGCATCTGATCCTCTCGAGTTCGGTTCTAACCCAATTCCAGGTTGGTGCAGATGGACCGAATTCTCCTGTACGCGCATTCGCGGGCATTACTACCCATGGGTGGACCTATGACACGCACGCTGTCGTTGCTACCCTCTCGCATGCTCCACGCGCACCTTCTCAACCCCCGAATACCACCGCATATCAGCGTTTCCTCCCTACTGGACCGATCGCCTTCCTTCCCCTCTCCCCAACCGAATCGACAATGGTTTGGTCGACTAAGCCCGCTTTAGCTGCGGCGCTGAAATCTGTGGACCCAACTGTACTCGTGAACCTGATCAACGCTGCTTTCCGCTTGCCGGAAGTTTCGATCCGCTACCTGCACGACCTCTTGCTCTCATCGGTCGTTTCACAAAAGGCTCTCACGTCCGATGAAGTTCGGGAAGAAGTTCTATGGCGGGAGCGATCACATAAAATCTCCGTGACGTCTGCACACTCGTCTGCCCTGTCAACCGGGGACGTTGGCATTCCACCAGAGGGTTCAGAGTCCCTTCCCCCGCTGGTTACATCTATTCAATCTGGCACTGTGGCGTCTTTCCCTTTGAGATATTCGCATGCAGACTCATACATTGGCGATGATGGAAGGACGGTCTTGGTGGGGGATGCGGCACATACAGTCCACCCTCTCGCAGGACAGGGCCTCAATGCTGGCCTGGCTGATGTCCAGTGCCTCGCTCAAACTATTGAGATGGCCCTTCTCCAAGGGGGTGATATTGGTGTGTATATCTTTCACTGAGCGAAGCGACAGATCGCTCACCTTTCTATTCCGTAGGTTCGAGAACCGCACTCCTTCCCTACACGCGTGCGCGCTGGTTTGAGAACCATAAAATTCTCTCGGCTGTGGACAAACTTCACAAGCTTTACTCTACGACACTCCCACCCGTGGTCTGGGCGCGATCGGTGGGACTGGAAGTCATCAACGAGTTGGACACCATTAAGGCAGCTCTGATGATCACCGCCGGTGGTGGTCCTCGCGTGGGCAATAGCGGATGGGGATGGGACGCTGTGGCGAGGGGTTTGGAGAACTTTGACAGTGCAACTGACGCAGCGAATGTGGTTGGGAGTCGGTTAGCGAATGTAGCTGGTGTCGGGCTGCAGCAGCTTGGGAGTGCTTTGTCCCAGATTGGTAGGCGGTAATACCCGTGCCAAGTCTTTGTTTCTACACCCCTTTTCCTGGTGTCGATTCTAGAACACGGGAATCGCATCCACCTCATCACGTCGGTAGTTTGGATATGACCCGTGGCTAGTCCGTACACTAGACTTTCTTTTCCCTTACAATAGACTATACCTTGTAGGGTAGGAGATCATCAACGCTCTTCAATCTTTAGGCGGTGGTGGCAGGGGTCTCCATAAAAACGCCGAACTCGGTCTTCGTCGAACCTACTGATGGATCCCTCGAACCCTGGGTGGAGTCTTAGAGGATATCAACCGAGAGGGACGAACGGGGCTACCACTGGGGGTGACTGCGGAGGGTTGTGCAATGGAAAATTTTAAAGGAGCCTCGTCTAGATAATGAACGCCATCGCGATTGAAAAATAAAGTCTCAAAGTGGACAGTCTTGGAAATAGCTAGGACGATAAGGTACCATCAACCCTAGTAAGGAACAGGTTAATTTATCCCACCGCACTCACGCCACTAGTCGGGTGGCCATCAGTAATGAATACAAACCGTATTCGATAGGTTATCTATTGTAGGCCTGGTGAGATCATCCGCGAGGGATCTACGAAGGAGGGTGTCTAACCGAAATGGCAAAACGAACAGACGAGTGGATGGTGAGGTGGTGGGTGTTACAGAGAGAAGGATGGGAACGCGGGTGTAGGTCATGAAACGAGGTGAATAGTGATGTAGTGTACAGTGACAATATGAGAGCAATACCATCATACATACCACAATAATATCGTACAAGCAACAATGTAATGAAAAGGTATGCTTAGGCCCACCTACCGAGCAGGGCCATCAGCGCACCCCCAAGCATCATCGAACCCAGAGCAAAGGCGACTCTCTTATTGGAGGCGGCTAACATCTCCTTGTTGAACAAGAAGTCATGTGCCATAAGCTATAGCAAAGAGAAACAAGCAATTCATTAGTTGGCCATCCTGCATAGTGCCGAACATAGGTTGTCAAATAAAGGACGCATACCTCGACGAGACTGGCGTAGATCAAGATACCAGCGCTGACTGCATCCATAATACCACTGACGGCTGAAGCAGTCGCGGTCCCAGGGTTGTAAGTCGTCCGGACCCCCAAACCTACAGCAATACCAACTGGGGTGGTGACGCCGTACAGGATGGCGGCAGCAATGGGGACCCAGCTATATCTCTCGTCAACTTTGAGGAGGGCGAGACGAGAGCCAATTCCGAGACCCTCAAAAGTTTCTGCACGTCCGGTAAGTTATGTAACCGCAAGCAGAGTGGTGATTGTAACTGACGGTGGAAAATGACCACGATAAACAGTATGATAAAGTTCTCGTCCACGGCCAAGGTCAAGCCAATGAGGATGGAGTGGAGAACAACGCCGAACTCCAAGATTGCAATGCTGATGAATTGAGCGTAGGTCGAATCAGGACCTGAGTTGGAGGAAGAGGAAGCAGTCTCTTCATCTCCTTTCTCATGATGAACGTGGTGATGGCCGCTCGTAGTGTCGCATTCTGTGAAGGCAGTTGAGTGGACGTTGCTTCGTGGAATCGGTGGTTTTGCACGAACCCTGCGTGAGGCCGAGGCGAGCCAAGCGTGCGGTGCCCCACCGGAAAGCGGTTAGTTCAACAAGAAACAAAGAGAAAAGGCTGAGCATGGCCAGGGCGAGAGCATATGGCTAAAACAATGGTGAACAAAATGCAGCATGTGGTGAGACAATGGCTTACATAGGTCTGCCATGATTCTGGTAAACACGGGGAGCTGAGGGCCTCAAGAGCTGGTGCCAACAGGTGGATGAACGCGGTAGCAAACTGGTGGACGATTGAGACGCAGTGTTGGGGTGGATGACGGCTCAACATACGATTACACCTGATCCAAAATACTTTGCAAACCTGGATGCGGTCAATTACGAGGACAGGAAGGCGAGAAAACGAATGGACGTACTCAAAGACATATCCGGGGAGGCTTATCTTCTTGCTCCTCTTGACGAGGACGGGGAAGAGGGCACCACCAGTCGCGCCGACGAGGATGACGAAAACGGATCCGATCCTTAGATGGAAATGTGTGTCAGAGCCGCCACCGACGCCGCACTCTTCTTGAGCTTGGGACATTGTCTCGGCAGGAGCAGGAAAGTGGTGGGGTGGAGGAAAGGCCCGCTTGGGGCAGGGCGGGGTATATAAACATGGGTACGTTCGACCGTGAAGGTTGCCGTCATCAGTCCGCGACTGCGAGGGTCCTCAGTCCGGCAGTCGGGCCCGGGACAAATAGCCTCTGTCCACTCACAACTCCTCGATTGTTGGTCGGGGCTGAACAGGTGCAGTATGAGTGCTAGGGCTAATAACACCATCCGTCTGCTCGCTACCGCCGGATTCCAAGACCATAAGCTTGGACCGGGCCAACACCTCGTCCGCGAGTACCCTCAAGGTCGCCGTTGGCGCGCGCACGACATGCGCCGCGTAAAACCCAAGCTTGTGACTGGTTGCCGTATCTCTCCTCTTTGGCGTAGGCTTGTTAATGTTACCGTGACTGTACAGCCTAGCCATATCAGAGAGTATACGAAGGACCATTTCATTTGGGTGAGAATCTGGAATGAGGTCTCTCGATCCGTCGGGTTCTATCTCTCCCTTGACCTCGGTCACCGTTCGTGGCCGCAGGATTATACTAGCGTCTTGGAGTATGAGCGAGAATCCGTCAGAGGATATTTGGTTCTGCAGGACATTCAGTAAACTGGCGCGGGAGGGGCTGTCAGCCCACTTACCTCTCCCAAACGAGACCAAATATCGGTCACTATTGCGGATAGACTAGTGTGAAGCACTTGTGACTTGCGGTCCGTGACGAAGTGCGCTATGCTCGATAAGATCTCCTTAATTCCCGCTGCCTCTTCTATGGACGCATCGGCCAGGCGAGAGATTTGGAAATGTCTGCATACATACACATATGCAACACTTGACGAGAATGTCAGCCACACGGGTTGCTCAGATGGAGAGGACCCCACCAGACGGCGCAGATGTTGTAAAGTAACGCCGGGCCATCGCTCGGCATCCTTCCCACCAGTGACCGCGGAATGCTCATCATTGTGGGACATTTGACCGTTGGGTCCTCACGGTTCCTCCACCATGGCTTAAACTGTTTGTGAAGTAATCCACCATCAGCGAGTAGTTGTTCTCTCAGGTCACTTGACGGGTCTTCCATTGTCTTGAGAAATTTGGCTCGCTCTTCATCCGGTAACAGATTCCATAGGTCTTCTGGAGACACAGAATCTAGCGTCGAAACATCGGTTGGAGATGAAGGGAGGGGATGCGATTCGAGCCGGGGCGTACCAAGGTCAACTCCTTTCAGTCTCTGAACCAGGGGGTCATCTTCCTCGTCCTCGTCGCCCAAGTCTGCTTCTTCCGCATTAGATTCTTCGAACCGCTTGAGCAGCTCCATCATTTTGAGTCGTTCTTGGGCGGTCGCTGAAGGAGCGGTCTTGATGTCTGCCTGGACTTGCTCGCGATAGAATCCCTCTGAGCATTGGTCGTGTTTCTGGGATCGCAGAAAAGTGAGAAACGGTGATTGGTGCTAGGACGGGCAGGCTCACCTCTGATCGAAAACACGTTATGGAGCAGTAGGGGATGTTACACCTCGGACACGCGTATCTCGCAAACTGTCTGTTGCATCTGCACACGCTTCGGTGAGTCGAGAAAACGACCAGCGGTGAAGTAAACGTTACATTTTGCAAGGTTCAGCGGAAACCGGACCCCGCTCGGTGAGAGAGACGTCCATCTTACGTAATCCACTCAACAGGTGCGAGCGACCGCCATGAGTCTGCGCGACACCCAGGTCGTAATCCTCGAAACATCCCGCGACACCGTCCGCATACGCATCGGCCTCCACGAGTTTCTGAGAGCACCTTCGTTTGTGCGTAGCAGCATGACCAAAGGAATCGAGCTGATTTGACGCGTCGGAAGTAGGAGTTCTTCGCTCGCGTCGGGTTGCCGAAAACCATCGCCGAGCAGGATGGCCCCGGTCCTTCCACGATAAAGGTCTCCGATTACCTCGTCGGGTCGCAGCTGGACGACGCTCTCGCAGCCGGGCAAGATCTCATCGTGTCCTGGCCGTTTGTTGGAGCTCAGGTTTCGGATTGGACGCAGGCAGAGGCGGTATGGTGAGTTTCTTTTCTTTCCGCGCCCGTCCATATCCTTACGCGTTCTTCAACCAGGAAACATGCCCTCTTTGCTACTCTCGGCCTCCGCCGCACCCAAATGGAATCCCCTGTCCAACTATCCATCTTTCCTGGTTTATCTCGCTCATCCTGCGAACAAATATGTCAAATGTTCTTTGAGCGTTTCAACGTTGCTGGATTTTCCATCCTTGAACGACCAATGGCCCAGATATACTCTTCCAATGCCCTAAACGGGCTCATCATCGATCTGGGATATCACTGGACGGATATTTCCGCCGTACACGACGGATTTCTGTTAAAACAAGCCAAGGCGGGCACACCTGTGGGTATCAAGGCGTGTTTAGCGTTTTTGGCCCAGGTCCTAAAGACGAATTCCTCGATCGTATCAACCCTCTCGCCTCCGGAGAACCCCCTCTCACCCGAAGCACTACACCAGGTGTTCCAAGATCTCGCATCGACCCTCTACCACAGAGGCTTAGTCAAACCTCCGGTCCTTGGTCCATCCCAGCTCGCTTCTGGTGAAGTTGAGGAGGAAGGTGTCACTGACATCGCGTCTATCCTCATTGCGGGTAAAGAACGCGCCGTAATCGAGGCAAACATCAAAAAACGTGCAAACCAGAAGGCTTCTGCCGCAGAACAAGCCAAGCTCAAAGAGATCGAGGCACTCGATCTCATTACGGTTGAGTTTCACGGGAAGGAGGTGACGGTCGGAAAGGAGCGACACCGGTTCTGCGACCCACTGTTTGACCCTAGGGTACTCAAACACGTTCCGGGACTGGAAGTGACATTGTTTGGGCACAGCGAGAAGGAAAGGGACCGGCATCCTGTGCTAAGTGTCTCCGAGGCAGCCTGGCATGTCCTCAGTAGGGTCGAGGTTGATCAGCGACAATATCTTCTAGGTAGTCCGAACGCGGCCGGGGGGTTGCTGGCTACCGGTGACATGACGAGTTACGTTAAAGGTTGGTTGACATGTGGATTCAGGGTCGTTGTCGTATCTTCATCGGCTTTGTTGACACAGGTATGGGCCCGTTCTTCGCCGTATTACTTGGGCGATACATCATCCAGAACCCGGAGCAACACCTCATGAATGAGGTTCAGCCGAAGTCCATCCGTATTCTCAAGGTCCCAGATTTCTATTCCGAATACAGGGAGAAGGGGGAGGGATATGCTGCGTTTCTGGGAAGCAGTATTGTCGCCAAGGTGGGTCCATTTATAAAATAATTCGAGCCAACATTCTGATGACGGCTATACCTCGCTTTTCCGAAGGTGACGTTCCACGAGTCTCAATCCAAGAGCTTCGTCACCAAAGCAGAATATGGAGAAAGTGGTCCGTCGGCGATCATTGGAATGTCCCCGGCGATGTTCTAGCACAATAGACCGCATATCGCCGTGCACCGCACCGCAGGCCCCGGCCCCGACTCCTGCACCGCTTTCTGATGTCAATAGAGATGATTTACGCTCTTCAATCCTTGTTGAAAGCCCGACGGAGCTTTTCGCCCGACGTTGTGTTTCTGTGGCTGACTCCTTTTTGAAAGACTGGATGTTTGTTGATGTGGCCCACCTACTCGATGTCAGTTAGGAAGGATTGCACTTTATTGAGTTCCATCCGGGTGGCCCTGGCAGGATCACAGCAGCAACGATGAAACTCCCGGAACACAGTTCGGATGATGAGATGTTTCAACTCAACCCCGCCTCGGATGTTCCTTTCCCTAAACATTCCGTCTGCCACTGTCATTCTTGTTTGGTGGCCCGAGCGATAATTTGTCTCAACTGGGACCCGGGGTTTTTGAGTGCTGATATACACCGCCATCTATTGAGATGTGGGGGTGGATGGCTGGTGTCTCCCGGCGCGCACTGATCACCCATTCCGGGTATCCGAACCACCCACGTTTACCGTTTCACCGGATTGTTTAGCATTTTCACCTCGTGGTTCACCCAAGTTATCCGACGGCCCTGCACGGCTACCCAGGATTCGCATCGGTAGACCTCGCGGGATTCCCGGTCATGGCGGGTCCTCGGCCATGTGGCTCTCGTGCCTGTCCTATATTCGCTTACGCCACATCGTGGACGACCCTTCTCATACTCTACGGATACGCGGTCATAGAGTGCCTGATTGGTGGAGCTCAACTGTCGTGGAGCGGCGTCGAACTCACCCCCAACTCTCGAGAACAGTTCAACACATTCTTGGCCGAGATGTGGCTGCCACGAGGCGCTCGATAGATGTGTTCCTTGTCGTGGAATTGATGCATTTGTGAAGAGCCGGTGTTACTCATTGTAGCCCGTCAATATTCAGTCCTCGGCTTTGAATGCATGGACGCTTGCAGACGCTTGCTCTTCCCCATCACGATCGCGATCAGTGATGCAAGTT
>Ga0307517_10003867_pt1 | contig 23221 bp, 22 predicted proteins | sample 23_EM_MG_FD_194515 | JGI IMG/M metagenome (GOLD analysis project Ga0307517, IMG submission 194515) | Populus trichocarpa ectomycorrhiza microbial communities from riparian zone in the Pacific Northwest, United States - 23_EM | ecosystem: Host-associated > Plants > Roots > Unclassified | place...
TTGAATACAGAAATTCAACTGAACGCATCAGTTCTTACGTATTCTAGGCTTAAATCACAGACCCCTGCTCGACTCTATTTTCTTTCTTGGGTGTGCCATTTTACCCATCTATATTTGTCATCGGGGAATCAATTATTACCAGTGAAAAGTCTCATCCGCCAACTTTTCCTCGTTTTGTCTGGATATGGCAAATTCCAAAACCGAAAGAAGTGGAACCATCAACGTTGAAGCTCTACTAGTACCACTTACTTACATTTAGTTGCCGATAATAATAAAGTCATAACTTTTTGTATGTCCTTGCATACTTCCTTCCTCATAATTAAACATTTGTCATGAAATGATGAGCTCATGTAATTTTTTTTGAAGACGAGTTCCAATGCAGTTTTGGATTCATTCCGGTATCAACCTGCTTGGAACGATGGGGATCAACACCGACTATGTAGTTTTTGGAGGTGGCCTTTACCAAACTGGGTGTAATAGCACGGTACATGAGACAAGATATTACAAGTTACAAACACAAGGTCTAGCAGGAAAAAGATACGATACTGAACAAGGTTACATATTACAAGAAAGGAACAAGAAAAAAGGACCATCCTGCCAAGCCTAATCCGCTTTCCAATATACAGATGTTCATCCATCTATCAGCTTTAGCCTTTAGCCTTCCCCTTCCCCCTTGAACCACTTGTCGCTTTCTTTGGCCTACCCCTGCCTGGCTTGCTCTTCGACATTACAGTATCTCCGTCTCCTTGCTCGACTCCATCTCCTTGATTCTCCTGCTTCGAATCGGCTTCCTCACTACCATTCTTCGTGAACGATGGAGGAGGGTCAACAGCCATAGCAGCACCAGAAGCCGTGGCATCCACTTTTTTATCACCCCCGCCATCAACGTCCTCATCTTCGCCTTCAGCATCCTTCTCTGCTTCAGCCTCGTCTGCTGCTTCCTCTTTACTCTGCGCAACTGGTGCGATCGTCCCCTCCTTTGTGTTCGCAGAATCCCCATTGCCTGGGTTACCGATGCTGCTATCATCTGGATGGTCAGCAGCGGCGGGCGGAGGGGAGACAACCGGACCGCCAGGCTGCTGACCAGCAGTATCCGAGCTGAGAATTCGGACAATGTCATCGTTGATATTCACGTTGTTTATTCTTGACCATGGCATATTGGTTCCTTCTGGTGCGGGATTGGGGGCGGACCCAGCTCCGAAAATGTCGAACCAGTTGCCAGAATTCGGAGGTGCGTTGCCACTTGTCCCTGGCTGATTTGGATGAATAGTGGGAGGCGTAGATGGTGTATTCGGTGACGATGTGGAAGTAGGCCAATTGAGCTGGTCCTGATGTTGTCGTTGAGCTGCCGCTGCCGCTGCTGCCATCTGTCGGCTCCTCTCATCCGCCTCAAGAAACGCGGCAAACATCTCCCCCCCACCCCTTTCTCTTTGGGATCCATTCAAAGGCTGACCGTCTCTATGTTCGCTGACGTTTCCTCCGTCGTTGCGGCTGCCTTGTCCTGGAGCGGATGCTTGACGGATGATACCGTGCGGATATTGGTGTTGATACAAAGCTGGGTCATATTGAGGTTCAAAGCGCGGTGGAAGTGGTGGAATAGGACCTGGGGGAGGGCCCATGTTCATTGGTCCACCTGGACCTCCGAGAGGGAAAATCTGTCCATATTGTTGAGGGGAACCATACCCAGGTGCATTAGGACCATAAAGGTGTTGTGGTCCGTGCTGCAACATCATCCCAGGTGGTCCGGGTTCATCATGGGCGTGAACGTGTGTCGAATGGCCCCTCGTTGACATTCTCCCTCCGGTGTTGCCTGTTAAATGAGAGGAATTTGGGAGTATGTAAGATCGGTCATGATTCAAAGAAGGTGAAATGCTCCTACTTAGACCAGATTCATTGGTTCGTTGCCTTTTGGATCCTCTTGTGGAGGATCGGAGGCTGGACACGCGATCGTTAGATATAGGCATTAAGGAGCCAATAGACGTAGTCGAGGCGTCGTCATAATGACCTCCACCACCCATAGCTAGATGTGGAAGGCCATTACGAGGAACTGGGGGGAGGTAATCTGGCTTTTGGATAAAAAACATAAGATGTGTGCCTGGGAGAGAAGAGAATGGTACCCACAACATCCGATGCTCCCATGTCCGGCTGCATGCCAAGTTTAGAGATTTTCCTCTTACTTGTTCGCCTGTTCGATTCGTCGTCTTCCTCATCGTCATTCTCGTCTCCGTCTTCATCGTACCTGCCACCACCTGCTCCAGAAAAATCGGCAGGACCTCGTGAATCCCTGTCGCCTTGGAACTGAGTCATAAGGATTGATAAGCAATCTAACGTGGACAGGTTGGATCACAAAGGCACACACCCGAATTTGTCTCTGCACGATGTCACGTAGGTCGCAGGAAGAGTAGGAGTGGAATTTGACTTCATGTCCTGGTCGTTCCTCTAAAGATAAAAATAGAATACAAATTTCAACAATGGCGGAACTCGAGAGAGGGAAAACTTACCAAATATGATTACTGCGACATCCACAGAGCAGAGAACTCCCAGCTCGTATGCCTTTTTGAAAAGCCCGTTTTTGCGCTGTGAGATTACAACGTTGTGGCCAAAAATACCGCAAGAAATCAGCATAAAAATAGAGTGCTATAAAGAGTTTCTTACCTTCAGGAATGTAACTGAACGGTTTCTCTCGTGCTAGAAGTCGCAATACGATTCAAGGAATCACATATTTGGGCGCCAGTGCATCAGCAAAATAAACGAAACCATGGAACAAAGGAGGGTGTAAAAAAAGATGGGGACGATCAGTACTCGAAATACGAGCGGTTCATCATCAAGTACGCACTGTAATTGGCTGGATTTCTATCTTCCTTCGACCCATTATCGCAGAACGAGATGGAAGAGAGCAAGAGTGTCGTAGCGAAATGCCAAATAAAGCCAATGTCGCGTGTGACGTTTATGTTGACCTGGTCACGACCCTTCAAAGTGACTGAAAAGCATTCTTAATTTCTTAAGCAAAAACAGGACACTAAGCGATCTCAATATGTAGATAGAAAAGATGCATCTGGTGACCTATGTCATCACTGCACTAAAAAAACGATCCCCCGACACAAATAGGATTCGCAAACTCTAACACACAACTTTCCGTCTTTCCACAACCTGAACACGTGAGACCAGTTCTCCTAATTGTGTCATTACAGACGCAGGTCGCAGGCAGCACATCATCATCATCCTTCTCCCTTGAAAATTGAGATGAGAAGGTCCTGAAGCTGCGTGCCTCCTAGCGCAGATCGAACACGAAGGTTATCAAGTATAAGTTGGGAATCGAGAAGGTAATCATCCACGGCAACCGAAGCGAGAGCCGAAAACGGTAAATAATCGATAGGTCTGTTGTCGCTGTTCTCCGGAGGCAAGGCCTTCCAAAATTTAAGGTATTGGTGTTGACGCCGGCAACGAAGTGACGACGTTGGTTCGAGACCCACGAAAGGATGGCACGAAATTCATGGCAGATTCTGTAAGACTGTCATATCCATTCCCAGTATGGATATGCAATTTGCATGAACGAAGGATGACGAGACTTGGGGGAGGAATTGTGCCATTTCTGGTACTGCGCAGTTGATGAAAGTGTTGAAGGAAGGTGAACTTTGGCAAACCCATAGAGATAAGTAGATAGGTATGATGGGGATGTTGCAAGCCCGAAGCGCCCGACTGTAACGTGAAAAATCAAACAATTACGGATGGGAATAGAGGAGTCAACACAATCGAAACTTTGTGAGAGCTCGTTGGGATGCATACAGCATTTGCTCAAATTACTAGTGTTAACTTGTGAGTCGGGCATTGATATCCATTCCGGTTCTTGACAAGCAGACCTGACGATGATCTTCGGCATTCCACCATAAAGCTGAACGCTGACCTTTTGGGTGCTAGAAAATGATGTTCTACTCGTTGTGCGGCGGCCATTTGCTCTTCAGAGTGGGTATTGCGAAGCGGTACTGAGAAGAAAATTACAGTCGAATTGAAAGAACTAACTGTTTGTCCATTCCGGTTGTAGGATCAGATCTCATGGGTACGACTGGGGATGCTAAAAAAAGCAAAGGGTTAAAGGAACGATTGTAGTTGTTCGATCAACTTCGAACGAAACCTTGATGGGGTTTCATAACTCTATGCGAACGGGCGCCGGCGGAGAGGACATCGTATGTTAGATTTGTAACGATATGTTTGCCTGCTTCAGCAGGAGAAGTGGATAATATTTGAGGAAGATATGTCCGATGCCCCGGAAACGACCTCCGGCAAAGGTTGCGAAATCCATGGACTCTTGGGTAGGATACATGGAGATTAGTTGCGCGAAGAGAATGACATCGAAGTGAAGCTGAGTTTGAAATTTCGAGATCGTATCTTTTCCCATTAATTGCTTGATGCAGATCTATAGCTGCCGTTAGTCATGGGCATCATATAACTTCACCCTTCGTGCCAAATCACGCCTACAGAGTTTCCTTAAATCCCTCGGTCCTACTGACACTGGCGACATATGCTCGACCTTTCCGAGTCCGTGTTGATCACCCTTTAATTAGGCTACCATATTTTTTGGACCGCCGACACACGAGTAGGAAACCGGCTGTCTCTAACCGTATCTAGCATCGCATTTTTTTTGATGTGATTATTCTCTGCAGCACAGTCTCTCCGCCGAGCTGGAATCTTCTCAGTAAAAGAGGGACAAGATTATCCTTGGCTTCAATTTTTCCTCCTCGACCGAAATATTGCATTGCTGAATTTTTTTGGGTTTTTTTTTTCGCAGAAATGTATCCATTTTGTCATCAGCCCAAACATATGATAGACCTCCATAACATCAACTCGCGTGCTCTACGTTGATCATCAATTAAACCGGCTTATTTCAGACCCAAAACTTGACCACAGTGATGCCGCTTGGAAGTAAAAAGTCAAACCTCTTTGCCCGAATTCAGAACCGACAACCCTGAATAAACACAGGTGAATAAAGAAGTTGTACATGGAGGGGAGGATGGCACAGATACAGGACAATAGGAGTTTCCAGACACGAAACAGGTTACACCAGTCGCGAAGAAGCTACCAACATCTAGTGTTCTGGACACTAAGTGGGGTAATAACCTAGCGCCAGAACATCAAGGTGACATACACTGCCTGGACCTGGCAATATAAAGTCGGGCACCACCAACTCGCAGCCACACCAACTCGCAGCCACACCAACTCGCAACCACACCAACTCGCAGCCACACCAACTCGCAGCCACGCCAACTCCCACACATCGAATATGTGCACCAAACCTTGCTCAAATCCGGATTGCCCGCATGCCGAAACTTATATAGATAAGGTGTGTTCCACTCGGCATCGTACTACGCTTGCTGACAAATTTCCTTGTGGTCTTAGTCAGATTGTAAAATGAGTAGATGCGACCACAGTAGTAAGCATAAACCATGCACCCCCGCGATGTGCAAAAAAATGAAGTGGGTCGCCGCGATCATCTCTGTATGTTAGACCGTAACTGTCACTTGACTAGGCCGTCTCCAGGAGCCGAACGATGTGAGGGTTGTTTACAGGCGCTCTGTCATTTCTCCTGTGTACCACTATTGAAGGGATGTGGTCTCAATTTGGTTTAGAGTGGATGGCTGAACCACATAAAAGTCGCCACTCGAGGCACGGGAAAGAGTGGTGAGAGCATTGGAGGAGCCAGAAAAGTTTCATTCCTCGTTATCCTTCTTTTCTTTTCTTCTCGTCTATTTATCTTTTCTTCTATATTTATGTACCTTTGATTTACCTTTTCCTTCCTTCTCGTCTATTTATAGCGCCAATGGCGCCACCATGGCTCGGTCCATTTAAATTATTATAAAATGTGCTATAGAATTACCGGTTAATTCATAGAAAAATTGCACGAATATTCAAAGTGACTCACTATAGAATCGGAAAAATGCAAGTCATGTAACTGAACACTAACAATCTAATCTGCCAACAAATGGGGCATTGTCAGTGGCAGATTAGATTATTAGATCATTGATACCTTGATTGATACTGGATGGCTCAAAGCGTCACGGTGGATCTATGCCGACAAGCGGTATCGATACATTTCATTGGAATTCAAGAACTCTTCCCTTGCTTCGTTGATTCCCCATTGGATTGGTGACTCGATCCAATTCGCCATCTGGAAGAGGAACGAGTTTGAACAACCATTGGATCCGCGCCGGTGTACCCAACCATCTCGCTCCATCGCTGGCCCAACGATAATGGCATACCAGGCATCCATCGAAAGCAATCTTCTTCGCCCAAATCCCCGTAATTATAACTATCTTGCATCCACGTATTCTCGTTAATTCAGTTTCGGTGGGTAAATCATCATTACGGTGTAACATGAAGACTCGTTTCCGAATACGTGGATGTTCCGATTTTCTGTCATTTCCTCCTCCTCCTCATCCTTTTTGCCATTTTTTCCCTTCACAAATCCCAACCCATCCGTCCAAAATTTACTCCCATCACTGCAGTCCACTCCTTTCTCACCCACAGATTTCTCAAAACTACAAATCGTCTACCCCTGCATTCAAGGACAGAATACGCGTGGCTGTTAACCAGTCCTTCCACCATCATCGGGAGTGGGGCTGTTCGTCAATCCGACTTGGAAAGAAACACCGCGAAGGAGAAGGGGGATTGGCAAGAAGAATCCAGAAGAGGTCAGGTCCAGGTCGAGAGCGAGTTGATATGAGATGATGAACACGATACTCGCAGCAATCTTCAGAATCATGGAAACGCCTCCGAGTCTAAGTATTCAGGGCACCAACAACCTCAACACCGTAACTGGACCAACCTCCCTCAAGTGCATTGAAATCACCGTGCGGTCGGGCAAAAGCAGTGGGACCCATGTTTCGCCTTGTAAGCCGGAATGTGCGTGGTGGGGGCTCTTTGGATTGCTCCTTATCGTTGCGGTAGAGTCCCTGCCCCTTGAGCGTCAATTCCTCGAACCTCGGCGGTGACCAGAAGAGTTGGCTGTTAAGGAAAGGGGTGGAATCCGTAGGGACAGGGGACTTAGACATGTATTAATTCGGAGGTTGGAAACACACAGATTTTGTGGCAACTGTTGCCAGCGCGGAGAGGAATGGTTACCTCATTCTTTACCCTCGACTTATTTTCTATCGAAAACTAGACAATATGTCGGGACAGAGAAAATTTTGAGTTTAGATACTGAAACTCGTTGCCAATATTCACATAGCTGGTACTTCGTTCATAAGTGAAAAGTGTAGTAAATATAATTGTAACAGTCAAATGATGGAGAATTGAAGAAACCTTTCCAACCCCATGGCCGACGAGTACAAGAGAGAATTTGGAGAGAATAGCTAATTAGCAAATAGTCCAATAGCGCTTCGGGTACAGTTGAAAGATCTACCTGATCGTTTGTGAGGTTGAGAGGAAAGCACATTGATAATGCCTTATGGCGAGCTCCCAGAGAGTGCTGTTTGACCATTCTTGTCTTGTGCAACGCGATTTTGAGAAAGGAGTAATTTGATGATTGCTTCATAGTCTTCATGGGATGCTGCAAAACGGAATGCTGCTTGACTGTCCGTACTATCTTGTGAATTACTGTTGTCGTTTCGAGAGAGAAGTAGCTCGACAATTCCTTCGTCGACAGTGACGTCATTGCGAGAGAGAAGCAATTTGACGACTTCAATATGGCCCCAACAGCAAGCCATGGAGAGTGCGGTTTGACCACCATGCACGCGATAACCTCCTGCCAGCGACTCGGTAGCCTTGATGTTGACATCGATATCATCTTGAGAAAGCAGTAATTTCACGATTGCTTCATGCCCATTGGTGCAAGCTGCAAAAAGCGCCATTTGACCACCAGGCTCAAAAAATGTTTCGTGGTGTCGCAGTGATATTGACAGCAACACCATCGCGAGACAGAAGCAGTTTGACGATTGCTTCATTGCCATCACGGGAAGCTGCGAAAAGTGCCGTTTGATTATCCATAGTATCTTGTGAATTAATGTCAACGTCGTGTCGAGAGAGAAGTAGCTGGACAATTCCTTCGTGGCCAGCCATAGAGGCCGCAACAAGTGCCGTATTGATATTGACATCCGTTCGAGACAGGAGCAATTTGACGACTGCTTCATGGCGACTATGACAAGCTGCTTCAAGTGCCGTTTCGCCGTTCATATCTTGTGAATTAATATCAACATCGTTTCTCGAAAGAAGAGACCTGAAAATTCCTTCGTGGCCACCTGCAGAGGCTGCAACAAGTGCCGTGTAAATAGTGACATCCGTTCGAGAGAGGAGCAATTTGACGATTGCTTCGTGGCCATTCCTGCAAGCTGTGGAAAGTGCCGTTTTGCCATCCACATCTTGTGGATTAATATCGACATCACTTCGAGAAAGGAGTAATTCGATGACTGATTCATGGCCTTCATGGGAAGCTGCGATAAGTGCTGTTTGACCGCCCATATCTTGTGAGTTAATGTCAACATCGTGTCGAAGGAGAAGCAATTTGATGATTGCAATGTAGCCACTACGACAAACTGTGGAGAGTGCAGTTTGACCCCCCATGAACGGTATAATCTCCTCGGTGACCCGATAGCCTTGATGTTGACATCGATATCATCCTGAAAAAGCAGTAATTTCACGATTGCTTCAAGCCCATTGGTGCGAGCTGCAAAGAGCGCTGTTTGACCACCAGATTCAAAGGTGCTTGGTTTCGCAGTAATATTGACAGCAACACCACCGCGAGAGAGGAGCAGTTTGACGATTCCTTCATTGCCAATACGGGAAGCTGCGAAAAATGCCGTTTTGCCGTCCATATCTTGTGAATTAATATCGACATCGTTTCTCGAGAGAAGTAAACTGACAACTCCTTCGTGGCCACCTGCAGAGGCTACAACAAGTGCAGTGTTGGTAGTGACATCCGTTCGAGCAAGAAGCATTTTGATGATTGCTTCATGGCCACACCTGCAAGCTATGGACAAAGCTGTGCCATGACTATCTTGTGAATTTAGATCAATGTCACAGCTGTTCTCAGGCTCCCGATGCTAGGTAAACGATAATGTGGGAGTGGACTTCATTTCGTGCTCTGAGACAGCAAAAATTGCCTGACCAGGTAAAGGTCTGGTCTATTGAATTTTGGGTCATTCCCAGAAGAGATGAAATACATAAAATCCCTAACTGATAGTAGAACGATTCGGTTGCTGCTTGCCAGTTTATATCACGGTAACAAGTGGCTCCGCGCCTGTAGTAGAGGCATCAATACTCGCAGACATGAACCAGAGACAATGCGAGTGCCATAGCTCCCGAAGACCAATTCAACTACCCACCGGTACCCACTTCTCAAAACCAACTTCTTCATCCGTGGAATGGAGGACAAGAAGCAAACGACTGGCGAAAAGGGTTACGGTCAAGCTGGTGGAGACTTGAACCGTGACATGTGACATATAGTATTACTACTACGTAGTACTACGGCTCGCGATTGACTTTTCTTTGTTTCCTTTGTGACATCTCCGAGGCCAACAAGAGGACGAGGCAGTGAAGCTGGGTTCTTCGACGAGGGGAAAGAAGAAACAAAATAATGATCGTGTTCGTTGACCTTTCCTTTCCCTAACTTCCATCCCTATAAAGAGGAGACAGTGAAATCGGTCGTCCTAGAGTCTGTGAAACCCACTTAAACGATTCAACATTCCAGACGCAGAAAGTATATTTTATATAAAAACGAAAAGGCAAAGGGAATTAAGGTGCATTGGTTCGACTCGACCAGAGTCGAGTCTTAAGCCCGAAGCCCAACGACAAGGGTGCACCAGGAGAGCTGGGAGGAAATCCACAACTCCCCTTCTTCGGGACTTACCTTTGGTCATTGCCCGTACCGCACAACATCCAACCACGATCCATCCAAGTGCAACCAACTCTGACCAACAAACGGGTACGTATACAGTACCACTACACGACGTTAATCTCAACCTTACATTCTCACTCAGTCGGTGTTGTCGAAGAATCACACAGCGTATCTTTCTCACTCTATTCGGCGCCGTTGTCGAAGGATGTCGAGCGGGCGGGCCAGGAACCACGGTGGGGGCAGGCCTTAATCTGGAGAGGGCCCCTCGCCACACCGTGACTTACAGGAGAAGTACATGTATGTTGCGCAAATTGTCTCGATGTGGAGAAGGGTCCTGCTTGACTCCGCTTGCTGTGGCGAGTATAGGGCGGGGCTATCCAAACCGAACCAGGTGCAGGATGCTGACGGCGGGGTCGACAGAAGGCGGACACGCTGGTCAACCTTGTCAGAGTGAGTAGACGACACACACACACACACACACACGGCGGGGCCATCCAACCAAATCCTGGGGCCAGGGGGCTAACGGCGGGGTCGACACTGCACACCAACTCCTGGACACGCCAGTCAACCTTGTCAGAGTGGGTAGTAGAGACAAAGAGAAAGACAAACACGGCGGGGCTGCCCAACTATCTCCTGGGACCGGGGGGTGGGGCTGACGGCGTGGCGGGCACTTCACCAATACACGCCGGTCAGCCTCGTCCTCCTCATCCTTGTCGTCGTTGGTACCATCGACGAGAGCGAGAGGGAATGTGTGTCCGCCGTAGCGATGCCTCTCCTTTTAGTACAAAGGCGAGGTGGTGGATGGAAGGGATAAAGAAAGAAAGGAGACAGAGTAAGAGATGTTTTTATTGCTCGAGCTGCTTGGTCGTGCTTGGTTCCGCTTATTTGACACAAATCATTTTCGCCGTATATGGGCTCGTTATCCATTTTGGGATCCACATCTTAAAGTGGAATCCGAAGAATCTGCTCGTATGTTCAACTTCCCCTTTCATGTCTTAACCACCATCTAGGCTCCTTCACTCACCTGCACCTCACACGAAACCACAACTTTCAGGCAGAGCTTGCGCAGGCTTAAATGACACCTATTTTAGAAATGTACAACAATGTCCTTGAAACCTCTACCCTCCAGACGGTTAATTATTCGAGTAACTGACTTTGTGTTGTCAAAAACTTGGTTTCGCGAATGTCCGCCGCAGAAGCAATGTAATTTTTTTACTGGTTTGTTCATGTACAAGAAAAAAAACTGACAAAATAAATATCACTGCAAACTCGCCCACAGTGTGCAAACAGGGTAACCGCCGCAGACAAGTTGCAGAAAAGTCGGTCTTCAAAAATAAATAATTAGGAAACGTGAACTGTCATAATATTGGGGAAACATAACACACTAGGTTATATTGACCTACTGTCGCCTCCTGAAGCGAACCTTTACTGGCTGGATTTGGCAGAATACCATTCATCATAGACAAGTACAGGGGCCGAGTGTCCTCTACCAGCTTCACATCATAAGTCGTGATGGTGACCATATCAATTTTTTTGGTCCGGATGGCCTTCGAGAGCCGCACGTTCCTTCATTTTGATGAACATAAAATCATCAAAAGTCTGAGGGTCTAGTGGATCACGGTGTACGCTGTCGGAAGAAATGCCGAGGACAGTACCGGCAGCCTGAAGAGAGGTGCCATCCGAGAAAGTAAAATCAACAACTGCATATCTGCCCATCATCACTTAAAAGAACCAAAATAATAATCAGCGGAAAGTTTACTGTACGCTAACTCACATATGGCAAGTGGATGAAGCCGTTGGGACTCCTTCATTTTGTGCAGTTGATCAAGGTGAAGGACCATCCCTCTCGTTTGGTCACTACGTCCACTTCTTCTCTAAATACTCTGGGTTTGATGCCAAATCAAGTAAAGCGTGTGTGTCAAAGCCTGAATCACAAATGAGTCCATTAATGATTCGTTGGCAGACTCACCATAGATGATGTGTGGATAGCGGCGAGGTTCACGGTAAAAATCCGCGCAGCAATGGGCCAATCCTCAAGTCCCATAGTAGATAGAAAACGACGAACAAAAATTTCGTATCTTCTTTCATCGCGGCGAGCGGCAATAAAAGGTCAAGTTCTAACGCCTCACGATTGCGTTGGGCTACCCTACCACTGACCAAATAGTTTATGATGCTACAACAGATATCTATATTGAGGCAAATGGCAACCAGAAGCACAGAACAGACTCACGGACATAAGAACCCAGGGAAAAGCCTAAGGACAAAGGCGGTTTTGAATACATCCGTAATAAACTCGATGCAGTCAGGATTTTTACCTATCCACGGACAGAATCAGTTTGTGATGCCTTGAATAAGCTACAATAACGTTAGTTTCACATAGTGTCGGTCCAACGAACATTCGATTGGCTACACGAGCCACTATTGTTGTCATATTTTCAAGCAATGCGACGTCCGTCCATTCTGCAAGGAATTGTCATCTTCCGTTACTAAACTGTGAATGATCTGAAAGAAATGTACCATCTTCAACATGAATATATTGATTGCAGGATTCGACCACCTCCTCGTAAACACCTCTGACCTTCCAGACAATGTCGGCGACACATTTTGCGAGTGCACGCCAGGTGAAGTCTCATGGTAGTACAATCTACCATAGAGCATAAGAGAGGACTCGTACTGGGGGGATTCTGAGTTGCTGGAGGAGCCCTTAATGAAGGGACCGCAGCGGCAGGACGAGGGGAAGAGGGAGGGGAGAGTGTTGGATCGATCCATGCGAAGAATTCGCAGTGGGCGTTGCTGGCGTGCTTCTTGTAGCAGCAGGTGAGGCCCTGCCGGCGTTACCATTCTTGTTGCTCCTAAAAATGTTGCAGCTGAAAGCAGTTGCCGGATCCATGGGGGGTATACTTATATCTGTAGAATAGCTAAGATGTAATCAGTCTGGCAAAGAACGAGCGCACTTACCGTTTAGTAGTATTGTCATTGCTGTCAAAGCTTATGATCCCTAATCCGAAAACTCTGTAGTTGTGTCAACAGAGAAATATGTGTCAAGGGGAAGAACAAACATAGTGTCTTTAGAGAGCCAGATGGTACTAGCGGGACTTGAAGGTGGCATTGTATGAGGTTATAATTAGAGAAGTCATAATTACTACTAATTTTTTCCCTGCCCGAACAATTCTTGCCTGCCTGCCTGTGGACAGCCCAGAAGAAAGGAACGATATCGGAAGAGCCTGAACAGAGCACAGCTGCTAACGCATTGACGCTGGCTGACTCAAGCTTTGGGAGTAAAACAAGCTGTGCACTGCTGGTGCCTGGGCCTGAATATTTGAATGTGCATTGTGAATGGTATGTAGGACCCGGAAATAAAACGCCGGGCTAGTTTTCCTCCCAGTCGAGCTCTATGGATGCCTATGATATCCCTGAAAGTGAACTAGCCGAGGATTCACCAAACGTTGGCGCCCATTCGCCAGTTTTTGACGTTCAAACTGCCAGTGGAGACACGGCTTCACTCCTTCCTTCACGAATGTCATTCGAGTCTGACTCACTTTCACCCGTACCCCCCACTGAGGTCAACTCCGAAGCAGATCCCAATGGCAAAGTGGACGAGGATTTACAAATCCTTGGCAACGGCTCACCAGTTTCTGACCTTCAAGCTGAAAACACGGCTTTACCGTTTCCTTTACGCATGTCATTTGGGTCTGACTCATTTACACCCATACCCCCCGCAGAGGTGAACTCCGAAGAAAACGAAGCAGATCCAAATCGCACAACTGAAGAGGATTTACAAAGCCTCGGCGCGGTTGTATCGTACCAACCACAGACTCTACCTCAGTCAGTCGGTTCTCCTCACACTCAAACGGAGTACCAGCAGGTACCGCAACTTTATCAACAACCCAACCAGCAACCTGTTCAACAAGCTCAGCTACAGCCACTTCACACTGACCCGGTTGTGCAGACTCAGCCTCAACCTCAACTCGGCTCTCCTCACACTCAACCTGAGCCCCGGCCACAAGTTCAGCCCCAACCAATTCCCCAGCAACAGGTGGGCGTGCAGCCACAGCTAATCCCCCGACAAATCGAGGCGCAGCCACAGCTAATCCCCCAACAAGTCGAGGTGCAGCCACACCTGGAGGTGCAACCCCAACCAATTCCTCAGCAGCAATCTCAACCTCAACCCAAACCTATTTCTGGACCTCCTCCTTATCCATATGATCCCTCCTACACGTACGCAGATCAGAACACCCAAGCTTGGGCCAGCTATTATGCTCAAGGAGGAACTGACCCAACAGGGTCTGTTTATTTCAAATCAGTACCAGGGGTCAAGGAAGCGACTACGTCTTTCGTCCAGCAACCTCAAAAACTTCAGACTGATTATGATTTAGCTCAGAAACGACCTGGTGAAGAGCAGACTTTGGCTCCCGGCTCGCCAGTTTCTGACGCTCAAGCTGAAGACAAGGCTTTACCGTTTCCTTTTCGAATGCCATCTGATTCTGACTCGCCCGGACCTCCCGCTGAGGTGAACTACGAAGAAAACGAAGCAGATTCAAATGGCACAAATTTACAAAGCAATGACTTGTCGCCAGCTTTTGATGATGTACCATGTGCGTCTCTGTTGCTTGTACTGTTCCTTCTCAAATTTCTAACTCATTTACAGTCGTTGAACCAGGGGCCAACGATTCAAAAGCCGGTAATGATTTGCCAGCACCGCAATTTCCACCCCCAAGTGCGTAAAAATTATTATTCCTTTCCAAATTTCTATTTCGCCATTATTGACCCAAACTTCAGTCCCCTCCCCACAAGATACGGTTCCTCCACCAGTTTACTCATCCTCAGGTTGTGAGTCGAGAAGCTTCAAATCACCCTGCTATCCATATATTTATCATCTGCTTTGTTCTTTAGCTTCAGGTGACACCAGGGTCGAGAGGCTCGGAGAAGAACTATCTTCGGATTCCGGAGTTTGGCCCACATACGTCGCTACAGCCGCCGCATTCGATGCAGAAATGTTGGATGGTTGGAACAAGGGTCTCGATGTGCTCATCATCTTTGTGGGTCACTTGGATCGCCTACGAGTCGTTCTGGTCTTTACTTTTGAGATTTTGTAGGCCAGTTTGTTTTCCGCCGTTGTGACGGCATTCGTAATCGAATCCTCAAAGGACCTCCAACCAGATTATTTGCAAATCAATGCTCTTCTCATGGCCCACACACTGAAAGCTCTCAACGATCCCCATAACTCGTCGTATCTGCCAAATCTCCCATCCCCTGAGGAGATTCTTGCCTTCGAGAAGCCCTTGCTTGCGAAAATGGTCAACACCTTCTGGTATGCGGCCCTTGGATTTAGCCTTTCTGGCGTTCTTATTACCATGCTCGCCAAGCAATGGCTCGTATCGTATGGATCTCAGCCTCAAGACGAACCACACAAGACGTCGTGCCAAAGGCAACGAAAATATGACACTCTGTATCGGTGGTCTGTTCCTTGGATGTTGGCGCTTCTCCCGGCACTCCTGCACACTGCCTTGTTCCTCTTTCTCATTGGTCTTATCATTTACCTGTGGCAACTCGACTCGATTGTTTCTGTGACAACATGTGTGATCCTCGGAATTCTCGGCATCTTTTATTTTGCGAGCGGTGCGCTGGCTGCTTTCCGCTTTGACTGCCCTTACGAAACGCCAGTCTCTCAGTTTATTCGGTCATTCTTCCTTCTACGGAATAATCATCACATTCAACCAGATATCTCCAAAGATCTCAGCTCGAGGGCTGCCATGTGGCTGGCTACCACCAAGAACCCGAAGACTGTCAGCACGGCGCTTCAATCTCTGGCAGGATTACCCCGAGGCTTCCGTGATTATGATGCCGAGCAAACACGTCACCTTGCGAAACTATCACTTGAGCAGTTCCGTGGCTGCTTCATCCCTGAGTGGCGCAACGGTGACGTCTACACCCTGCGCACAGAGTGTCAATACGAAGCGTCGTGCTACTGTCGAACACTTATGCATCTTGTGGACAACCCGCGTGTCGACCCGAACATGGTATCTTCCATCCTCGACGACCCAGCCCTACCGGTGTTCATCCAGCTACTGGCCTTATGTTCAGACCATAGCATTTCCCTGCTCGCGATGTGCGACAACCAACGCCTTTTGCACCAGATTGAGTTTCGCCGATGGAATTCAGCTCTTTCAAGTGAAGGAGACCACGATTTGCCAACGGCAGCTAAGATGGTGCGCAGCGCGCCCTCACAGGAGAACATGAAAAAGATTGTCATGAAGTTGAACAACTATCTGAAGGATCTCATTTTTTTACATCCTTACGCTATCGAAATTGCCGTCGAGACTATTGGTTTTGCGCCTCTTTCCTGGACATCGTCTGTGTTCACAAAGGATCCACCCCTAACCGATATAGTGAAACCATTGGTCAAGTTGTTGGGTGCGACGCGGGGATCATTTTTTGGTGTGAGGCATGCGACCGCACGGACCTTTTCGATCCTTGCAAGGATACACGAAATATCCCGGATGGAGGATCCAGTAGCAGACTTCGCACTTCGCTTCGACAGTGCACTGGTTATCGTCAAGGAACTCGAGGGTGTGCATTCGTCAGACTGGCAAGCGCGGAACATGCTCCTCAGTGCACTATCGCACTTTGTGGTCGCTTTTGAGGAGGAAGGGATTTCCACCGTGGAGATTTGTGAAGAGCTGTTCCATGAATGTGACAAGAGGTTTGGCGATGAGATGCATATGTTTGTTGATGAAGCCGCAATCACTACTCTACTCCCTCTCCTTCGCATAAACACGCTAAAGCCAGACCTAAAGGCAAGAATTGTACGAAGTCTCCACGACAACGCCATTTCTGCGGTGCAAACCTTCTCCCTTCCTGATGACGGCACCGTTATTCCTGCTATTCCATTCCCTCCAGAGACGGTCTCGATCCTTCTCAAGACGTTGGACGCATTCAAAGACTCGAGCCATTCTTGGCTTCGTGACCTATCCACGTCGATATACCTTGTCACTCGCAGTCCTATCCATAGACAGCACCTTCTCGCAGAATCTGGACATATAATATCGCTTATTAGCAGCGTCGAGCAAGAAGAAATCGCGAGCCATCTCTTCTTGATCCTTAGTGATTCTGCTCACAAGGTGATCATGGCTGAGACCGAACCAGAACTTCTGCCGAACCTAGTCAATGCCGGCGTACTCGATATGCTCAAGAAATATTGCATTAAACCAGGCCTCACACCAGCTGATGTGCAGATGTGGGTAACCATTCTTTTCCTGCTGGACTCGGAGCTTCCCAATGTTGCAAAAAGTTCTGTGGAAGTGCGAGAGCACATGCTTGCACACTTCCGCGCGCAAACGGCCGAGCGTACTACAAAGCTCATCGAGTTGCAGGAACCCTTGTTACAATTCTCTTTCCAGTCTCCATCATCGTATACACCTGAGTCGGCGCTGGAAACACTGGGTATATTCGTCTCTGGGATTTCCAAGCGCCACGTTACAGGTTCCAAAGAAGATGTAAATGTAAACCCTGATCATGAAAAGTGACAGTAGATTATATTCCAATGTGTTTAGTGATTGGCAAGTCAAGGACATTATATTTTGGAGTGTTTATGGTAGAATTCAAGCTAATTTTGTTTTGATCTTCCTCTAACACTCGATATTGAACGTTTGAACCCGGACCGTACCAACTTAAACTTGACCGAGACGCAAACCAGTTCCGAGTGTTTCTACCCACCATCAAAAACCTCCCCCCGAACCCCCACTTCGCCTTGCAGCACCCTTCTGAGACAGCAGACACAGAGAGCGAGTTGACCCCCTACTCCAGAGGACCAATATTGACTCCTTGCCTGTGATCAGCGTTCCAAGCTTCAACTTTGATTCATTCAGTATGAGACTTGAATCGAAGTTGGGCATTTATCCAATCCGCCGAGCAAATATTGTGTCACATCAGGTGCTGTTGGAGTTGAAAATGTATGGGCATACAATGATGAGGGAGTTTGCTGGGGAAGTGGTTTACCGTTGAATAATGATTAATTTATTGTGAGTGTACTTTTCTTGTCAAAACATTCATTTTTCAGTGGTATTTGATACGTTACTTTCGAATGAAAAAGGCAACTTCGGTTACGCGTTACGTACGGTTACAGTAAGCTGTGATGGCATTACAACTTGTAGTGCACAACACGACAGAAAATTCAATTTTGATTTTACATAACGACGAGTCGAGATTGAGTTCAGGGTCACACCAATACATTTATCAAAAGCTGGGACTTTTTTTCACCTTCGCAACGGACATTCAAGTTAATGAGGAGTTTTAAGCTTTCTTGACAAATTGTACGCAGCAGATATGAGCGTAACGTGCCTTATCAAAAAAAAATTTCATCATTTAGAACTCTGTGCAATAAAGAACCAACGACTCACGTAAATCCTTGGACTGCATTGCCGAGTCTAATCCACATCGTCATTAGTGAGGTAAATCAATTGCTTTGTTTCACAACTTACGCCTCTCCAGCTTCAGATATCTCTTCGGTGCAGAGCCCGACATGGTTGAGGTAAAGAAGGAAATCCTATTCAAACACGAACCCCGTATTAGAAAATTTGAATTTACACAGTTTTGATCAAATGTTTACCTCAAACATGGCCACGGCCTTTTGAAGTAACTTTCGGTCTGTTACACTAGCACGGGCTAAAGCCTCAACACACCTAAATAGTATATTTAGCACAGGCGTTAAATTTATAGCAATCAAACGCGGATAGAGGATACAGGATCACGTACCATAGTGTGCATAAAGAGAATGTACCCTCTTCACCTCCAACGCCGTCAGCTGACTTCGACACGTCGTATCGGTATACCAAACCCTGTGTTTTTTTTAAAAAAAGAAGGGGAATCAGGAGTTCAAACATTTACATACATTGGAAGTGAGACCCCCTTTATCTGGGGTCCTAAGCACACGATTCAATGTACTCAAAAACCTAGGATCCGACTGGACATAAAAAGTGTGAGTGATGAATATTCAAGGAAAAAATCCTCACCGCTTGCATGAAGAAGACCAACGGCATAATAAGGACAGCCGAGTCTACCACATCGGTTTCTTCATAGCTTTGTCCAAAGTATTTACCCTCCTTATTCCACGCCTTCTCCATGATTTCTTCATACAACTCGTCACGGGCTTGAAGCCACTTCATTCGATTCGGGCACGGTAACGAGCGTTTATCAGCCAGACGGAGCCCTTTTTTTCGATCGTATTGTTTGATCAGCAAGCTTTATAGCCAAGGTCGGTCGCTTACCTCTGTCAATGGCAACCCTGCGGAAACGCGGGTTAATACAAGTTCTTTCAGCATGAAGAAAGCACACTTGCCAAAGCATGATTTTAGAATACTTTGTTTATCGGACACTTTTAATAATTCCGTGGCTATACAGTAATGGCAGATCCTTACAGTGAAGTTTCGCATGTGGCTCCGGACCTCCCTGCATCGAATTCGACCCTATTCATATAAATTAAATTTTAATTAACTCACCAGATGGATCTGTCGTGGTAGATGATTTAGAAAACTTGGAATAATGTGAAAGAAAGCTTACAAATCAAGGTCACTACGGTGTTCTACAACAACTAGATAGCGGAAGGCGATCAATTATTCAACGTAAGTGAAAAGGGAGAAGAAAACGTACAGTCCACCCTTAAGTCAGTTGGTAATTTAGTCGTTGGGAATAAGATACAGATTCATAAAGAGAAGCTTACAGTTCTCGAACGAGTTTCCTACAACAGAATAAATTAGAATCCAGGCAGTCGGATGAGACGGGGATGATTTACCAGTCATCATATGACTAGGTGTTGTGGCGACGTTCTTAATTGAGGGAGTTTGGTTTTAGAGAGAGATGGTGCTCACCAAAGGTTTTCCGAACTGGAAACGCCAGTTTGAGAAAAATTAGGACTACTCATGAACATCACACGTACCTTCTGACCAAGGTATATACAATCCATTCTTGTAAAAAATATAATTTCGCCTCGGTCGACGAACAAGAATTCGAGACTCACAATTCTCCGTAAATGTCCTGCGATGTCGATGAGACAAAGGGCCAGAAAATAAACTAAAATCATACAAGCTGGATATGGCTGGCGGCTCCATTCCCAATTCTTACTGGTCTTGAGCCTTTATGTCCGTCTAAATGGTCTAGCTCTATTTCTTCGAGATCCTTTCCGCCTAAGTTGATGATACGGTTAAGACTGAACGAGGAAAGGAAAAACCGATCTGCCTAACCATGAATGGTGTACATGATTTGCAAACTTCCGTCTTGATTCTTGTTCCGCAGACGCTCAAAGATGAAATCCATATAACCTACGAAGTGAAATTTGTTAGTATGAGAAATAACAGATAAGTACGAAATCGGTTACTGTTGGCTTCCTCTGTGAACCCAAGTCTAATCAGTGCGTAAAGAGTGAATGAAGAATCGCGAATCCAAGAAGCTCTACGACGAAAGACTGCATCGTCACAGGGTAGTTTTGAGATATGAGTGATTAACATACCGGTAATCCCAATTCCTCGTCCCCCCAATGTATTCTGGTAAACTAAATGTTGGGCTGGCTACGACAGCACCTGGTAAATCGTCAGCCATCGGTCAGATACTCACAGGAAATCATTACCAGTAGGCTCAAATATGAGAAGTTTTAAGGCAAGGGCACTTCGTAAGACGTCCTCTTTCCATGCACCTTCATATGTGTTCTGACTGATCCACTCGTACCAATACCTATTCGTCTCCTGGGGAGAAGTCAGAATACAGTTGTAAGGTACAAGGGAAAATAATGACGGGCTTACATGAAACAGTAAAGCCAGTAACTCTTTCGTCAAAAGAGGATCATCAACTGATGTACCCAAACGCAACATCCTTTCCAACCCAATCCGCGCGGATAAACCCGTGTTAGAAACAGGCATTGGATCCATTTCGTCCCCGTCCGTTAACTTGACCTTTAGTCCAGTCGGCGGGGTCCTCAAGACAAAGGTCACACACTGCCCTTCCACTAGCGTAAATTTGCTCTGTATAGCAGGACCCTTATGACCCTTTTGTGATAAGTCCAAGAACTCGAGGACAACCTCGGGTGGTGAAACTCCACTGTCTGTGGCACCTTCAGAAACCTCGGCAACGTATCTGAGATCCAAGGCAAGGGAGTCTGATTCAAAAAGAACTTTCTTCTGAGGAACAGCATCTGGATCGCATGGAACGCTTTCATCGTCGACGATGGATGCAATATGGGTGGAACGAGCGTAGTTAAACGCTGGTGCACATTGCATGACAATGGGAAGTGACCCACGAATACACTGGACTCGTCGGACAAGCCAAGGTAGTAGTGGTTTCGTTGCTTCTGGGTTGACTTTATCACGACGTGGACGTGGCAGGTAGTCTGGTGAATATACTTGTTTGGCTCGTGTCCAAAATCATGGAAGGTAGATAGACTTACCGGTAACGCTGACTACCCCCATGTCATTCAAGTATTTGGTTTGAAGGACCTACAAGGATTCAGCACGTTTCAAATACGCGATGACAGTCCACTCGCATTTGAACTGGGAAGATAGTTTTGTTTCGAAGAGAACAAAATAGAGGGCGTGATCGAAAAATGACCACCCTTGTCCTTGTCCAAGATTCTTGCAAACACGGATGGCGAGTCGAAGTTTGGAATACAGTAACTCTCAACTGAGAGGCAAGTTCTTAACGGATGCCAAAAAGTTTCGACGAAGCAACAACTTACTTGATCCATCCAGACTGACCAAAGCAGCGGTTCTCAGGTTCCCGATACTAGATAAACGATAAATGTGGCCGGCCTGTTTAATAGCAATACTTACAGGCCATGGTCGGCAATAGAAATGTAATCCCGATTTTCTTTTGGGCTGATGAGATTCATTCGTTGAGAGATATATCTGCGAGGAGATGTTATAAAGCAAGTGAGGCGGCGTATGACAATTGCATGGCGCATGGGGTCGTGCAGAGTAGCGGCCCGCTTTCCAGAGTTCTTTGTAATGAGACATCAATGATATTACTTAGGTTCTTGTTGACCCACCTTATGTCATACCAATAGCCTCAGCCAAGCTTAAGGAGCTTAAGGCGTTGATGCATTCAAAAGGAAATGATCGGCAGATACAGAAAATTCAAGCACTGGCAGGTACTATTTCCCAAATCCGTCGGACCGCACAGAAATTTATCACAGGTGAAAACGAAATGATGTTTTCTACTCCAGTTTGTGGAGCGTCGGTGATGACTGGTTTGGAATTGCCGCTGAAGAATTTACTGAATTTACTTACGGTCTGATCAACTCCAGCGTACCCAACTCGAATTCTTAATCTCTCAGGCCGCCACCTCAAGCGCCCGTACCCTCAAAGATGTTGAGGACACAATTGCTCGTCTCTATACAGTGCAGTGCATCTGGGATACGTCATGTCCACCTTCAAGCTTCAAGTTCAAACGGAAGTTGGGTCGTCATCGGATTTGGAATCGCCGAACGAAGCGGTTAGTTTTTTTTTCATCACCCAGAGACATTTACATAATTGACTCAGTATACGTTATACGAAAGGTCGCGATTTGGCGCTTCAGCGTCCTTCCGACACAGAAACGAAGGGACTACTCATTAAACGTTCAATTTTCGCTTCTTAGATATCACAAGGTGCATGGATTCAGGTCTTCCCTACTTGCTAATTGTTCGGACACCGGAGTCCCGTGAAATTCCGCACAGCACGAGCAGAAAAATAGACAGCATCAGTATTTAAGGAAAATAGTTTCCACAGGTTTCTCACCCTGAGCAACCAAGGAAACCAAGTAAAAACCAGTTAAAACCTGGAAACCGGAAAACTTGGAAACTTATGTCCGATTTTCTGGAAACCTGGCCCACAAATTTTTGACTACAAATTAGATTTACATTATTTCTATGTAAAGTAACAATATAGATACAATAGGATACAATTGTTGTTACTGGTTTCTGGGTTTCCAGGTTTCCTGGTTTCCGGAAACCCAGAAACCATAGAAAACCGAGGAAACCCGGAATCTATTTTACCAAAGTGCTGATGAGAACGCCTTGAGGCTTGTGAAGCTGTGAAAGTTGTGAAAGAGTCATCGGAATTCCTGGTCCGATTCCAAGATTCTCAACTGCGGATTACAAGACGTTACTTTTCTAATAAAGCAATCTGAGGATCCATTGGCAAGGATTGACCTTACGGTTTATTCCAATTCAATTCGGATTCATCATTCCGGCCCGGTTTTTCACTAAATTTACGTTTGTGCACCTTGTGACATCCAGGAAGTGAAGAGTGAACGTTTGAACCGTCAAAACTTGACCTTATGACCGGATTTCATTTGTTCGAACCGAATTCCGTGGGGGACTACAAATACGCCAATCTACTTGCCACGATAGCGCCATCTCAGGCTTCCATT